>Ga0310695_10014173_pt1 | contig 10816 bp, 17 predicted proteins | sample RumenRJG_04DNA_FD_203882 | JGI IMG/M metagenome (GOLD analysis project Ga0310695, IMG submission 203882) | Bovine rumen microbial communities from Lethbridge, Alberta, Canada - RJG_04 (v2) (version 2) | ecosystem: Host-associated > Mammals > Digestive system > Stomach > Rumen | place: Canada... | reverse complement strand
AAAATCGACAAAAAAGAGTGATGTTACAGAAAAATGATTAAATTTGCAGCGCCACTAGGATGAACGAGTCAGAAAAGTGAACGGATATCCCCGTTTTGGGTGGGTGGATATCGACCGTTTTTTGCACTATCTATGTCAGTATATGCCAAATAATAGTGGATTATCTCATGACACATAACCTCATCATACTGTTGTTGTGTAAAATCATAATAATCACTGATCTTGATGATTGGATCACGAAATGTTTTCCACTGAAAAAGACTCCAGTGCGTATACTCAAAACGTCCACATGTTCGATAAGAGTGCAATAATTCAAATTGAGGGAAAGGCAACATTCCCTCAAAATACATGTTATTACATCTGCTGAAAGTTTCAAGCATATTATTATAATCTGCTACCATGAAGCTTATCGTCTTTTCTGTCCACCGCTGGATCTGATATTGTAAAATCGAACACCTCCATTAGGATGCCAGCTATAAGATCCAGAAACCATTGCCCCACAATTGTAGCAGAACTCGCAAAAGCCTCCTTCTATGGGAGGGGTTAATGTTAACACTACCGTATTGCCGCAATTAGGGCAAGTCACTGATACCATAATACTGCTCATTTAACTCAATAAGTTTAAAAACCAGTCCAAAGCCTTAAGACCTGTGATCTCTTGGATAAGAAAAAGAATTCCAAATAGAATTACAAAAGGTGTGAGAATATATGCGAGAATTGTCGCTACACAACCTGTTGATTTGTCAAAACCGTCTTGAAATGGATTATCGCTCATATTTTTAAATGTTTAAGTTATTAATTTGTTTACTTTATTATATCTCCACAAAGACTGCGGAGATAAAGATGAACTATCTGAGATATTGGATTTATAAATAAGTCCAATTAGAGTGTACAATATAGTGAGTTATTTCCCTACTTTGTTCATTATGTCAACTATGCGTAAACGTTGCGCTTCAGCTTTAGCATTGTTAACCAGTTTAATCAAATTTGCTTTTTCTTCAGAAGAAATCTCAGGAATATCATCTTCTGATGTCAAATTTGTGTTACACAGAATGTCAAATAGACTTCTAATCTCATCAATTCTTTCCATTGTTTAAAGCTTTTATGATTAATTATATAGAATGACTTTAAATTTTCCGTGAGTAGATTGTATGTGATTTATAAATTTGCTTATTTGTTATTATTTCAAATTGACTTTTATTTAATACCGTTGACAATTGTTCCAGGCAATCTTTTGCGTATTCAGACGATGTCTTATTATAAAACAAGGTATTTATTGGGATGTCTGTTCCAAATAAAATTCTTTCTAAGAAACCCTCGTGGACTAATTTTATAACATTCCCAACAGGCATAAAAGCAGTATCTACATATACATTGTTACAATGTTTCATTACTTCTATAGTTTGAGAAATCGGTCTACCATGTGCAAATATAAAACTTGTATTTGGATGTTCTTTGCAAATAGTCTCAAAATTAAATGGTTGACACTCTTTCGATTCGCCAGTATGTAGTAATACTGGAATGTTCATTTTTTGAGCAATGCCAATTGCTACATTTGTTAGTTTCTTATTATAATACCATTCTCGATGCGCAGCCCAATGCATTTTTAAACCTTGCCAATGGATTTTTGAGTGGAGCATATATCTAATACCCCATGTTTTTAGCATACGAGGAGTTACCCATAATATGGGATGTACATTTTCTCCTCCAAGCCTAATTAAACATCGCATTTCCTGAACCACTAACTTATACAATTCTGCACATGTAGACGTCGAGGAAACAGCAATCTGCTCAATATCAGCGTCTCTCATTTCTTTCCAAACTTCAACAGGAGAATGATATCCATCTGAATACCAACCTACATGAACATGATTATCTATCATTCCTTTTCTTCCATTCTTCTACAACACTTCTATTTATATGAGAAACCTTACAGAAATATGGATTTATTTTTAAGGGGTTTCCTCCTTCTGTATAATTTTTTGCCATACATGTCGTGCAGTAGTCCCTGTCATCACACTTCTGGCATTCTGGGAAATCAGCGAATCTTATATTTCTTATTTCTTTGATTCTTTCAGAATTGTTCCATATTTCCCTTAATGGTGTTTTGAAAACATTTCCTAGTACTTCTCCCCATGTCGAACATGGATTTACATCTCCATTTGATGTTATACTAAGTATGCTAAAAGCTGCGCCACATGGCCGAGCTTCATCATCTTCCTTAGAACTATCCAATGGAGTCTCTTCTAAGAACCTTACATAGTCTTCACGATTTGTAATAATTTGCTTTATTACACCTTCCATTTCACCCAGTGACAAACGATAATTTAAGTTTTGGGTTCCAAAATCCTTTTGAGCTACAATATTATAATCTACATTTGCTTTGGTCTTTAATGATTTTGCATATAATATCACATCATCTATCACATTTTTATTAAGTTGTAATACAGGACAAGATATTTGTACAGGTATGTCATTCCTCACCAATTCTTCTATTGCATTTTTAGTTTTCTTGCATGATCCTTTAATCCTTGTAATAGAATCATGTATTGTGTCATCAATGCTGTATAATGAAGCATTTACCATGCTAACATTATATTTTTTTAATGCATATAAAGTTTCCTTTGTTAATCTTGTTAGATTTGATAAGAGTGTGATTTCTAAATCCTTTTCTCTGCAATATCTTAACATCTCACAAAAGGCTTTATGCATCAATGCTTCTCCACCAGTTATTGTTACATGCAACCCGCCCATTTCTACAAATTCATCTATTAATTGTTTGAACAAATGGATAGGCATATCTTGGCCAGAGTCTTTGCAATAATTGGGAATATAACAATGCACGCAACGCTCATTACATCTTCCTGTTATTTCTACTTGAATAGACCATAAAAAAGGAGTGTTGGAAAATTCCTGCGAGATATAATTCTGAGTTGATGTAATGCCTTCTATCCCGTCAGTGCCAAACTTATATGCTAAAGTTTTCGGATCATTTGTATTATAGGTGAATTCATCGTCACCAACATCTTCTTTTCCTTCAATTATAGTTACATACCCATGCTTAGATAATTCTGATATAAAGTTTGTAAATTTTAGTTTCAATTCTTCTTTTTCTATATCATATATTGTTAATAGATGATCAACTATCGAAGATACCGATTTTGGGTCTCGAGTAATTTCTTTAAGGAAATCAGCTCCTGTCTCATTAAACATGCAGTCTGTATTATGAAGCTGGTTTCTGATATACCCAAGTTTGCCTTGACTTAGGATTCTAACAAAACTATTATTAGAGAGTTTAACATGCATAGCAACTTCTAATTGAAATGTTGAGATTATTCATATGATTTGTTCCTAACAATTGGGGGGGGAGATACCTCCCCCCATTCCTCATGACAGAAAATCACAAGAATTGCAATTGTGACGAGAAACTGCAGGGCAACCTGCGGCATAAGAACCTTTAGGAGAATTCTTTGCAATCATTTTTACTTCTGCATTCTTTTTCATATAACATAATTATATAATAATGCCTACTCTTTGAAGGATTTTCGGCTTCCTCCTATTATTCAACTTGGATTTGTTTCGAGAACTACATCCCCATTGCATTCATTACATTTCTCTGAGAACCTCATTGATGCGAGTCCTCCTTGAGTTAAACCACCATGTGCTTGAACAAACACTCTTCCACATTTTGTGCATACAATGCGATAATCACCTTTTGGCAATTCATTATTAACTATATGTTTCATATAACTGTTTATAACTAATAAAGGTTATTTTTCTGTTTCCGCATATACACAAAGGAAGGTGTGAGCCTGCAGTTATCCTACTGAAGGCTCTGGTAAAACCTGTAAAGAGATAAAAGAAACAGCCCACACCCTTGGAGGATATATCAAGCATGGGCTACGTAGATAGCCATCATGTAAATATATTCCGACCAAGGAGAGAACGTGTTCACCATCACCTGCTTTACGTTAAAGTTTACCAGACTTTTCAGTACAGATGAAAGCTAAACGCTTCCTATGTCATGTCTGCGACGGATTTTCCGTCACTTTGCAAAGATAAGAATAATTTAGCAAAAACGTTCTGTGTGAGCCGTATTTTTTGCAAATGTAGTTCTTTTTTCCGTTATTTATCCACTTCGTATCATTTTTCCCACTTTTTTATTTATTCCACATCCGATATTGTTGGCGAAATTAGGGAATAAAAAGAAGAAATGGAAGAAACGGAGTGACCATTTCTTCCATTTAATAGAAATTATGCAAGCTTAATATACTAATGCTCAATGGGGATAATATCAATAAGATATTATTAGCATATTTACAGCATGCTGATTTTCACCTCAGTGTCTGTATCTGAACGGTACCACCGGAAGAGAAGAATCGCATCTGTCGGCCTCGGTAGTCCTTCGGGAAGACAACGCAGATATCGCCGGTACCTTCCCAGATTTCCTCATTTCCTTCCAGGCCTGTTTGACGCAGACTGCCATTATACCAAATCATAACAGTGCCATGTGACAGACATGAAGAGGGTTGGTTACCTTTGAAACGAGCTGTACCGTAGGTCCAGTCGGCCATAGCCGTCAACATGATACCCCATAACGCGAATAGTAAAAACATTCTTTTCATACGCTTTTTAATTAAGAGTTTATTATTGTCTATTGACGACAAAGATAAGGATAAGATAGTATAGACACAAGAAAAGAGCTGGCCATTTCTTCCATGATTGTTATTTTGTCCAGTCAGTTAAAAAGGACGGATACCGTCTCGTCAAATTTTGCGATGATATTATTGATGCCGGATTACTAATGATGTTCACCATTTTCCCGCATTTTGTTGAAGACAAAACCGACGAGGGTTTGGAATCGTGATTCCGCTTCTGGAAAGATAAAAGTCTCAGAAACTGTGGGGTATTCCTCTTGTAAATCCTTGCATATCTGGAGTATCTCATTATGGAAGGCAGTGGACTGTGTTTTCCAGGAAATGCCTACTGTGGGGGAAGGAAACACGGAGTCGCAGAAAGTGGCGATGGTAGCTTGGTATGCCTTGTCTATTCTTTTCCCCATGTCTTCCTTCAGCAGCGACAGGTTGTCGGGAGGGGTGGACTTGGGAACTGTGTCAATCTGCTTTACACCTACCTGGGGAGATGTCGCTTGCTGACTTTTATCCTCTTGTGGAATAATAGATAATGACTGTTGCGTAGTGTCAATGTCAGCCACCACCGTCTCTGTATTTACTCGGACAGTCTCTTTCTTTGGGGTATTGAAGAAGGCTCCTAATGCAATAAGAATGGATAAGAGTATTAATGCAATGGGAAGAAATGCTTTCTTCCGCTTCTTGCGAAGGATGTCGGCTTGAATATCTTTAACTGAAGAATATCTTTCTTCCGGTTCCTCGGCAGTGCAACGCTCTATCACCTTATTATATATAGATGGGTGGGTAACTTGCCGGAGGATCTTTCCGATGGCATAGATATCGGTGCGGGCATCAATATTATCTCCCGACAGTTGTTCAGGAGCTGCGTATGCATTTGTATGGCCTGTAGTGTCGGTGAATGTGTCAGTATAACAACAACCAAGATCGATGAGCTTGACATCATCGTTAATTCTGGTAAGCAGGATATTGTCGGGTTTCAGGTCAAGGTGAAGCACCTGATGAGCGTGAAGATAACCAACGACATCTAACAGCTGACGTATAAACTTATCAAAGTTTCTCTTGTCTTTGAAGTAATTGGGATGGTCGGAAACTCGCTGGGTAAGTATCTCCCCATCCACATACTCCATCAGAATACCATCATCCGTCATTGAGATGTAGCGCACCAAGTTAGGATGTTCCAGTCGATAGCCGGTCTCAAACTCTTTCCGAAATGCTTCTTGATAACGGATATCCGCGGCAAATTCCTTTTTCAGTCGTTTGAGAAAATGTAATTTTCCATAGAGTTTTACACGAAAGGTGTCTGAAGTAGCACCCCTCGACTCTATTCTTTCCATTCCCTCAAGACGGAGATGATCATCGGAGAATTGTGAAGAATCCATCATCAGCGGATGATTTTGACGGAAGACAAACCAGAAATATGTCCTGCAGTAAAACTGCCAAGAGAATGCCCGTTGCGTAAGACATCCAATACGTACAAGGGATGATGAAGTACAAAATGTTGTATCTGCACCTCGTCACCGGTAGAAAGTTTACTGTTAATACTCTCCACCACAGTGAAACGATGATTACCCAGATATTTTACTGTTACCTTGCGGTCGGGAAGATATTCATAAACAACTTCGTTGCCAATCACTAAATCGTCTGAACGAACCTCGTCTTCAGGTGTGTCAAAATCTGAATTACCCTGTTCTTCTATCTTTGACAGTTCCTCCCAATGTGCATAACCTAAATAACGGGCAATGACATTAAGGGTACTTTCATGTGGAGTACGATCATCCTGTGCAAAGCCAACAAGTCGCTTCAGTGTTGTTGCTCCAATACGAACGCCCGTCTTACTCTCGATGTCAAGCGACAGGAAGACACAGTCTGAAGGAATGTGCAAGTCATTTCCAGACTTACTCTTCAACAATTGTATTACATGAAAGGGCAACCTCATATATGTAAATGTATATTTTAAAATGGTCGACTTTCTAGATTATTATTTTAGAGTCCCCGTGATTACTATTTTTATTTCGCTAAATCCAACTTACCAGATTTACTCCCCGAGTTTTTTTGCAGGCCACCCATAGTCTTGATACATCGTGGCAGAAAGGTTATGCTCCTTGACAAAGGTAGCCAACACATCGGCTCTCAGCTTTTCACGCTTCTGCTCATCACAGTTGATAGCCTGAAATGCATCGAACTTATCTCCGAATATCTTCTTGGCGGTGGGCATGTATCTGGAACCGTCCTCCACTTGGTCGAAAGATGTCACCTCGTAGCCTTTCTCTTTCTGTCGGATGTGCATCAGCCCCGGATGACTGCCGCCTGATACACATTTCAAGGTGTCGCCAACCTGATTGTAGTTGAATACCCAGAAATCGCCCCAGATAAGGATGTCTTCTGAGTTGCGTTCATCTACACCAACAATGCTGTGAAAGGGTACGCAAAACTCACCTTTAGCATATCGGCTCCCGATTTCCTCTGCCAAATACTGGTCGATGGCCGGGAAATAGGTACCTTCATTTTCGTCTGAAAGGACGAGGACGACATCCACCTCGCTACTATCGTTTCCGTTCTCTGATGAGGAAGCGGCTTTCTGTTTGTTTTCACAGGCTGCAAGTGCGATTAATGCAGCCAAAGCAAATAATACCTTTTTCATTTGTTATTCTATTTGGACGGGTACAAATATACACATTTCTTATATTTATGGAGCAAATTGAAGCAAATTTACAACATATTTTAGGAGTTTTCCCTATTCAAGAATAGGAATAATCCCCTTCCATATTATGATTTTTCCTTTTTAAATACCAAGAAAAATGCCGTTCTTTGCAACGAGAAAATGAAACAGAATGTCTAACGTAACGAATAGGAGATAAGGTTATGAAGAAGATGATGATTCTGGCAGTGATGATGGTCATGACCATCTCGGCCACCGCAATGAGCTACAACGCAGCAAAGCACGAGGCTCTCTTCCTGAGCGACAAGATGGCTTACGAACTGAACCTTACCGCTGCACAGTATGAGGCAGTCTACGAGATCAATCTCGACTACCTGATGAGCATCAACGGCCATGCCGACGTGTTTGGCATCTGGTGGGATCGTCGTAACGCAGATCTCCGTTTCGTGCTGAACGCCTGGCAGTACGACAAGTACATCACCCTGGCCTACTTCTATCGCCCCGTGGCATGGAGGGCCGACGGCTGGATGTTCAATGTGTACACCCGCTATGACAGAGGTCTTTTCTACCACGCACATCCCACGGTGTTCGTGACCTACAAGGGAGGCAACAACCACAAGGCTGCTCACTTCTATGCTGACCGCCACGTGACAAAGCCCGCCGTACATCGCAACACTCCGGTAGTGCATGTCAACAAGCCTGCTGTTCACAGCAACAAGCCTATGGGAGGGAATCCAAAGCCCAATGTCCGCAACGACAACCGCAACTGGCGTTCCAACAGCCATGCGAGCATCGGCAACGACAAAGGACACGGTGCACCCAACCGTCAGATGGCACAGCACACCAGCCGCGGAGGTGGTCACGGCGGACGCAGATAGGTTGTACGATTACCTCTACATATGCCTTGAATAAAGGACTCGCGGGGAATCTCATTGCTGAGGTTCCCTGCTTACGTTATTTCTTAGGATCATGATCATAGGGACTGTGATTACCGCATCATCATGATGGGCTAAAGTGACTGATTCGCACCGTCAGATGCAAGAAGGAATGTAACAGATAACTTAATGTGCTTCCATCTTTGAAAAGAAGTTGATGACGAGGATTCCTGCTTGTATGAGCAAAATACCGATGATGGCCGGAAGGTCTGGTATCTGTTTGAAGGCCACTATGCCTATAAGCATGATGAGCACCATGCCGACAGCTCCCCAGATAGCGTATGCAATGGCGACAGGAATGGTACGTAAAGCCATTGAAAGGAGGTAGAACGACAGCAGATACCCGGCTATGGCAGCGATGGTCGGCAACGGGCGGGTGAACTGTTCACAATATTTGAGCATGGTGGTGCCGATGGTCTCAAAGACGATGGCTCCAATGAGGGCAATCCAATGGTTCATTTCTTCAACGTATTTTCTGTCTGGTGGAACAATTTCTGCTTCAGCCACTCACGTACCGGTAAATCATAGAGCTTGTAGGTGGCGTAGGCCAGCAGGATGGAGGCTACGAACACACAGACGGCTACGAATACATGAGTGGATGCTGGGGCATCGGGATGATTGACCGTCCACTGCACCTGCAGGTGGATAAGCGGATAGTGAGTGATATAGAGCGGGAAGGAGATTTCACCAAGAAAGCGGTTGATAGCCGAAGAGCGCGAGCCCGTGACACTACTGCCTGCGCCGATGCTGACAATGAGTGGGAATACCACGAGGATGATGACGGCATTGTAGATGCCATTCGTCCACATCAGCGTGCCTTCATCGCCTCCGAAGCGAGGCATGCTCAACACAGCGAGAATCAGCAGCGTACACCACCAGAAACCGCCGCGCAGACGGATGAGCCAATTCATGCGCGAAAGCAACAGTCCGCAGAAGAATGGGAAGAGCAGACGGGTGAGACCTACTTGCAGATGCTCTGGCTCCGTACTCCAACCTCCTATGACAGTGTAGCGCATCTCGTTGGCACGCGATATGTGCTCGACCTGGGAGAGGTGAAAAACCTGGCGCGCGTGTTCGTCAACGGAAAAGAGGCGGCCCACCTCTGGAAGAAACCGTTCAGATGCGACGTGACCGACTATCTGAACGGGAAAGCGAATGTGATAGAGATAGATGTCACCAACCTGTGGGTCAACCGCATGATAGGCGACGAGCAGGAACCCGACGACACCGAGTGGAGCGAGCCCTTTGTCTACGACTATGCACCGGGTAACCCCGAGGTGGGACGCTTCATGAAAAGCATTCCGCAATGGCTGTCAGCAGGTTCTCCACGACCCTCGAAAGGACGACGAACGGTGGTCTCATTCAAGTTTTTCAAGAAAACCGACAGCCTGCTACCCTCCGGACTACTGGGCCCTGTCAGAATGCTGGTCTTGAAAAAACGCCCCTGACGGCAAGCACCAGCGACAGCGCTACCCCGTCATCCATGCCATGTCGCAACCTCTCTATCTGTAGCCGCGTACAGCGGCGTAGACAAAAGAAAAGGTGCACTTATCTCAAGTGCACCAACCCTTTTTGCCATTCTTGGCTAACGATATGAATCAGATTTACCTTGTTCGTATCAACATATCTTCTGTCCTGAATAAATCCATTCACCTCAAAAAAATCTTCTGCCTACGAATCTTTTACTAATCAACCTAAAAAACCATTAATAACTAACCTAACTATAAACCTAAAAAAACTATGTATGAATCGTAAAATCTTTATTCGAAAAGTATGTATGTCATCATGATCAACAACATTCGTTATCGACTATGAAACAGCACGCTGTAGTTCTCGTACAATGACCCGTAGTTCATTGTCAGCTCACTCGTGTCACTTATTCTGCGCATCCGAAAGAAGTTAACTACACTCTTCATGCCATGCTTTGGAAATTGCTTTGTCATCATTGTTGTATCGTTTTAAAAATTTGTTGTTTTATTTGTTTTACACTGCAAAATTAAGTCGAATACTGTCCGCCTCCAACATTTTTCATGTTTTTCTCCTTCTGATGTTGCGACAGTCGCCCTCATTTGCGACAAAACGGATAAACTCCACTTTTTTTCTGTCGCATATTTGGTGTAAAGGAGCTAGTTTAAGCGATAAGTTGTTAGGAGTGAAGAGTTTTTTAGAAGTGTAGGAGCTTTCTTTGAATTGAAAATTGAAAATTGAGAATTGAGAATTGAAAATTGAGAATTGTTGCCTGCGACTTGAGCAAAAGAATTTTTGATAATTTATGGCCATTTGTGCCAATTTGTGTTTTATACTTAACACTAATTCCCGTAAATTTCCACAAATTATCAATAATAAATTCATGAATAATTTATGGTCAATTCCTGGCCATTAGTGTATAAAAGCTCACACAGATGACACAGATGACACAGATTTAAATCGGTCTCTGACCGATAAGTTGTTATTGTTGTTTGTGTTGTCGTTAACCTTAATTCCGCAGCACTTTAGTTTAACTATTTTTATAAGTTCCTGAGCAACAAAAAGTTGCCCAGGATTTTGCCATGTCAGATTTTTCACTTACC
>Ga0310695_10014172_pt1 | contig 10818 bp, 4 predicted proteins | sample RumenRJG_04DNA_FD_203882 | JGI IMG/M metagenome (GOLD analysis project Ga0310695, IMG submission 203882) | Bovine rumen microbial communities from Lethbridge, Alberta, Canada - RJG_04 (v2) (version 2) | ecosystem: Host-associated > Mammals > Digestive system > Stomach > Rumen | place: Canada... | reverse complement strand
GCTCCTGCAAGTTGTGTCCCTCTCCGGGGATGTACGAGTTAACTTCCTTCTGATTAGTCAGACGAACACGGGCTACCTTACGCATAGCCGAATTAGGCTTCTTGGGGGTCGTTGTGTAGACACGAACGCAAACACCACGACGCTGAGGACATGAATCCAGAGCGGGTGACTTGCTCTTGTCAACGAGCACCTTTCTGCCTTTTCTTACCAATTGTGAAATTGTAGGCATAATTGTTTGTTTTTTAATTAATTATATATTATGTATATGTTATTTATCAGACATAGTGCTCCCACACTTTGGGCGCTTTTGGGGTGCAAAGGTACAAACTTTTCCTGATTCCGCCTAATATATAAGACAAAAACAAACGCCTACTTAATGCTTTTTAACATTAAATAAGCGTTTTAACTTTTTTAAACTACAATTTTACTATGCTTCGCCTTTACCAACGGGGAAAGGAGCAATCGTTCTCGTCTCCTGCTGGGGTATCTTGATTGGTCCAAATTCCCGTTCATAACGAACGATGTTTTCCTGCAATGCGCCCAACAGGCGTTTGGCATGTTCAGGAGCCAGAATAACACGGCTCTTCACCTGCGCCTTAGGCAACCCAGGCAATACACGGGCAAAATCGATGATAAAATCACTGCTTGAATGCGTGATGATAGCAAAGTTGGCGTATTCGCCTTGAGCCACCTCCTGAGGCAACTCTACCTGTAGCTGATTGTTCTTATTGTCACTCATCGTTCTATTTATTCAGCTGGTACAACACGTTCGTTAACAAAGTCGCTGATTTTCTGAGCATATTTCTGTGCAGCAGCAGACTCATTCTTTGAAATCTCAAAGGCCCTGATACGGGCACGGCTGGCAGCATCTTCATCAACTATATAGTAGGCCTCAACAGAAATAGTACCATCGGCATTCTGCTTAGCAACACTGAAACTAGGACGCAACTCGCCCTTGATTTCCTGCTGTACCTTACCTTCAAAAGCAGCATAGAACTTATCAAACTCTGCACTCAGGTCACCAGTATTCAAAGCTTCATCAGAAAGCACACGGCCCTTCACCAACTGACCAGCAGAAGTAGCATAACGGGCGGCAGCACTGTTCTGAGCAGCGTTAAGAGCCAAATTACGAGATTTTGCCTGCGAGAAGCCTGGCACTTCCACGACCTGACCTTCCTTTGCCCACAGTTGGGTAAAATGCTGGGTAAGCTTAGTCTCAAGGGTCAGTGTCGTACCAAAGATCTCGTAGCCTTTTTTCTTGTATTCCTTCATTTTCTTGCTGACTTCCTTCTTCACAGCCTTTGCCTGCTTCTTGGTCAGTTCCTGGGCATTTGCCATTGGCAGCATCATGGTGACTGCCATCAGCATCAATACTAATTTCTTCATAACCTTAATCATTTTACAATTTTACTATTTACTATTTACTATTTAAATGACCACACCTTGGTAAAGAATCAGAGGTTAGTCGAAGTTACCTCCGTATATCAGTCCGTAATACGGATCGTCACGTTCAAAGTTACCATTCCATTTCGAGTCACGATTGGGCTGCCAGGTACGCACCTTGATGACAGGAGCATCCATATCATTCAAATCCACCATTAGAAACAGGTAGCCCGTATCACCATAGCTGGATGAATAGTAGTCCTGATGAATCAGGATGCCAAAGGTATCTGCGCCTTTGCCCATCTTCTTAATGTCATTGTCGGTGAAGCGGATGTTGATGAACTCGTTGCTGCCAAAGCTCCTCTCCAGATTCTTCAGGTAGGTATTCTTGTCCAGACGGGTGTACTTCACCATCTCGTTGTTAATATACTGCTGGTTTTCACCCTTCTTGTTGGCATGCTTCGTGACGTGACCCACGATAATGATGGCGTCATCGTCGAAAATGCTCTTGATGTAGTCGAGACGCTTCAGGGCGAAAGCGGTTTTGTAGTTCTCAAGGAACGTTGCAAGTTGCATGCGTACATCCTCGCTCCACGGCGTATCACGCTGGAAAATGTCGTCACGGGCCGTCTTGTCGAGACCGAAGGCGACAGACTCAATCTTCTCATCCTTATTAAATGTAAAGGTGACATCCTCCACAAAGGAACGTTTGTTGTTCTTGAACGCAAACTTCATGGGCACCGAGCGGCAGATGGTACGGTCGCCCAACTGGTAGAACTGCAGATTAGGATTGCCAATGAGTGAAGCATTACCATAATGTACCAGCTTGTCGAACATCTCATAACCGTCATCGGTAAACAGGTCTTTCACTGACTCGTAGTTCTTCTGTTTAATGGCATTGACCACCTGTTCGACGTTCTTCAGGAACGACTTAGGCTTAGCCACCTGAACAGCATGGGTAGCGACAGCCATGTCAGAGACAGCAGTCTGCAGGACAACTTGAGCCTGCTTCTGCTCCGACTTGTTGCCAGAATTAACTGTCACCGTTGCCTCCTTATAGTTGACGGTATTGAAGATATTCATGACCTGCTCCAGTTCAGGATCCTGACGCATCTGGCTCTTAAACTCATACTCGTACTGGATATTAAACTTGTTCGTAGGAGCACCTGGGCGCATCTCCACCTGCATGATACCATCCTTGGCAGAGAAGATGTTCGAGTAGTTCATTCCATCCCAATAATGGAAGTCCAGACTGGTCACAGGCTTGTCTTTATAGGTGAACAGCAGGCTGATCTCTTGTCCTTCTACCTTGGTCACCTCGACCTTGATTTGGCTGAGGATGGTACGAATCTGCTCAGGAATCCACATGGTGAGCGGATATTTTATGCCATCTTCTGAGAACTTTACCTGAGAAGGATTCTGAAGACTCTTCAGCAAGCATGATGCCCAGTAATAATAGCGCAGGGCAGCGTCAATACGACCAGTTTTCTCAGCACTGCGGGCACTATAGACATAGCTCAACACATTCTCTTCACGATCCTTGAAAATCTTCTCCAACTCCGAGCGCTTGATGTATCGTATGACATACGCTGTAGGTGGTCCTTCACTGACGACGTAACTACGCGTATTCTTCAACGTACCTTGCGAATAGGTACGCACCACACTACTTACCGTCGACTGCGCATCATTGCCAGCAGCCGTATTTACCTCGCGTTCATCAATCACAAAGTCACTCTCTACCTGCACAGAGATCTTACTCATCAGATTGGCCAATGCCTCTTTATCGGCTTCCTTGACCGTTTCAGCATAGCCCTGACCCCAGATATAGTCGGCAGAATTAATAATTTCTTCACCCTGGCTCACCGTCTGAGCCAATGCCCATAGCGGCGAGAATATCAACAGAAAGAATAATAGTCTTTTCTTCATTATATCACGTAACCATTTTACTCTTCGGGGGCAAAGATAAACAAAAAAGGCGAAAGCACCAAGACTTTCGCCCTTTTTCTGCATTTTATCAACATTATTGCTGAATTTAGCGGATAATCACCTTGCGTCCATTGTTCAAATACACACCCTTCTGCGTAGGCTTCTGCTGCAAACGACGGCCGTTCAGGTCATACCACTTATCACCTCTTCCATCAGACATCAGACCTCTTACATCTTCTATACCAGTCGTACCACCAATCTCCGTGATAAGCACAAAGCGGGGAGCAGGACCTTCACCTGTGTGGACGGTATAAGCCTCGAAGGGACGCACCTCGCGATAGTCGCGCTCGAATACGCTACCCTCCAAGTACTGGTCGCGCGACTCGCCAACGTTGATGGCCCAGACATCCGACGCTCTGCCAATGCCATGGAAGGCAGGCACCATCTTGATGGTGCTGTCAGCCAATGCCAGCGTCACGGGCTCAGTAACTGGTATCGTCACCTCTTGAGCAGCAAACGTTACACGTCCTGACAGGTTGAATTCCTCAGCATAATTCACGTTATCGTTAGGCATACTTATAATATAAGGTATATTAGCCTCAATCACCGTAGCCTGTGTCAATCCGCTATCACCCAAACGTCGCAGCCAGAAATGTTTACCACTTGCATCATTGCCGAATGGTGTTATCACCCCATTCTTCTCGTGCATAATAGTTTGCACGGTAAATGGCAAGGCAATGGTTTCCCAACCACGACTCACACCAATCTCTGTCTGCTGACGGTACTCATGCGTGTAACTGATCATCTCAGCAGTAAATTCCTGCGGACAATAGAAATTGTTATTGCCACTCTCCACATCTGCCAGTACAATATTCTTGGCCAAGCCTCCTATAACAACGTTATCACGATTAGCAGGAGCTAAAGCAGCATCCTTCACGTATATCAGCATATTCGGATTGTCAAGTCCCTGCAAGTCGTCGTTGGTCAACGTTGCTGTGCTGTTCCACACAATAGCGGTAATGGTCTTTGCCACCTCTGCACGACCACCAGCAACACTCAAGGCATCAGCCAACGTCGTCGAGCCATTAACTGCCAGCACGCCGTTGCTGTCAAAAGTTGCTTCTATTGCAGGAGCCATCTCAACGATATTTGTGAAGTGACTCCAATAGGGTGTACTCCTATAAACATCTGATGTTCCTACTGGCACACGCAGTTCACAGGTATTGTATAAATTAGTGTCAAAAGTCATTTCTGATATGTCAAATGGATTTTCTATCAGAGATGTAATGGACTTTAAACCAGAACACCAAAAAGCGCGATCTTCAATTTTCGAAATCGAAGCAGGCAAAGTAACAGACTTTAGATTGTATAACTCATCAAAAGCATAAGTACCGATGGTAGTAACGCTTTCAGGAATTACTGACGTAGAGATACCGCAAACCAACTTATTGGTTGCTGTTTCTATTATGGCATTGCAGTTGTCGCGGGAATCAAAGGTAGCATTATCCGCATCAACAACTAATGAAGTCATCGTACTTGTGTGAAAGGATCCTTTACCAATATCGGTAACACTGGCAGGAACTACAAGTGAGAGGATTTTTGAACCTGAGAACACATAACTACCTATTGTCTGTAAAGAACTTGGCAGCGTAATGGCCGTCAAATCGCAACTATTGAAAGCCTGAGTCTCAATGGAAATGATGGTATTGGGCAGAACCATTGACCATTCCTGCCCTTTACATCCCAGGAATGCTCCAGCACCAATAGCAATAATACCATCTTTCTCTGTCAGCTTAGTGGTGGCACATCCACGCACCAAAGTATTCGATGACGTCCTTATTATAGCGTTACACCCATTACGTGAATCATAAACTGGATTTTGGCTATCAACGACAATACTTTTCAAATTCTTACAACCTCCCAACGAATGACCATCGAAATAAGTCACCGAAGAAGGTATGGTGATTTCTGTTATACCAGAATTTTCAAAAGCGGCGAGAGTAACCATAGAAACAGAGTTGGGCATTTCTATTAATGTGACATGACGGCAGTTATAGAATGCCTCGAAACCGACCTTCACAACACGGTAACCCATTGCTTCCTCAGGAATTCTGATAGTTCCCACGTATGATGTATCAACAGCTGTAGCAACATCTTTAGACGAAATAATGTTGGAATCGGGTTTGTCGCCAACTTGACACGTTTTGTCGGCAGCACTAACAACCATATATCTCAGTTCCACACCATCGCTGTTGACAGCAGTGAAAGTATCACCATCTTTAAGATCACTCGCATTCTTATCTGTAAAATATCCAGGATTATTGGAACCTCCATCAATATGAGCGTAGGTATAGTCAATATGGTTTGCATCGTAGGTTGTACCCCTGCCACCTACCAAGGCTGTACAATCCGTAAACATATGGTAACCATAATCAGCAGTCACAGAAACAGTGCTCCAGCTGTTGCCAGCATAAATTGTGGTCAGATTATAGCACTGATAGAACATCTGAATCATGTCCTTCACTTTTTCTGTCTTGAAGCTACTTATATCAAGACTTGTCAGACCAGAACAGTTATTGAACATACTGCCCATATCTGTTACGTTTTCAGTGTTGAAGCCCTTTACATCAAGACTTGTCAGGCCAGAACAATAATAGAACATCAAATTCATGTTCGTCACATTGTCCGTCTTGAGGTGGCTGACGTCAAGAGTTGTCAACTTTGAACAGCCATAGAACATATTCCTCATATCTGTAACCTTGTCGGTCTTTAGATACTCAAGGCCTTTAATCTCAGTCATTCTAATGCATTCAAAGAACCAATAAGCTGTACTGGTCAGTGTAGTATCATTGGCAAACGATTCGTCGAACACAGCTGTTGTCAGCGTCGTTCTATTCTCATACCAGGGTTCATAGTTACCTGGACCATACGACCCGATAGCAATACCATTACGCTCATTCCTCTTCTCGTCATAATAGAACGTCAGTACAGTATTGTTGTCGCTCAGCACAGCATAGGGCTCCGGTCCTCCATGTGAAGGATTAATCTCTAAAATATTCTGGAAGAGATTCCAACCTGAAGTACTGCGATAGGCATCAACGGTTCCTGCGGGAACATATAGTTCACACCGCTTGTACAAATCCTCATGGAAGACTTTATCAGAAATTTCGAAGGGTTTCTCTATTAATGATATGATCGTGTCCAAATTGGAGTACCAAAAAGCATGATCATCTATTCTCGTTATGCTGGAGGGTAAAGTAATGGTATTTAGATTCCATAATTCACTGAATGCATATCTTCCGATAGCCGTAACGCTATTTGGTATAATAGTAACGGGAAGGCCACAAACCAAAGTGTTGGTTGCAGTCTCAATAATGGCATTACAATTATCACGAGAATCAAAGACGCTGTTTGCCTCGTCTACAACAAGTGAAGTTAGTGAATTCACACTGAAAGCTCCTATTCCCATTTCTGTTACACTAGCAGGTATTACAACAGATGTCAATTTTGAGCCTCCAAAGGCCGAATACCCCACATACTGCAAATTATTTGACAGTTTGATGTCAGTCAAGTCGCAGGAGTTGAATGCTTGCGTCTCGATACGTGTAACGCTGTTTGGCAGCTCAATAGTCCAATCGTGGGCACAGCATGAGAGGAATGCTCCACTGCCGATAGTTGTAATTCCATCAGGAACAAATGATGTAATACATCCTCTTACCAATGTATTAGAAGCTGTCTCAATAATGGCATTACAGTTGTTGCGTGAATCGAACAAAGGATTCTCACTATCAACAATAATAGTCTCAAGGCTATCTGTTTCCGTCAGGGCGGCATAGTGGATGATGCTTACGGAGCGTGGCAGCGTGAAACGTTTTATTCCTGAATATGCAAAGGAATAAAGGTATAATTCTGTCACAGTGTTGGGTAAGACTACCTCTGTAACGTTTCGGCAGTTGACAAAAGCCTGATACCCCACCCTGACAACCTTGTAGCCGTTGGCTTGTTCTGGTACATTTATTACACCTACAACTGTAGTATCTACAGCTGAAGCTAAATCATATGATGAGAGTGTGTTGCCATCAGCCCTGTCACCCACCTGACATGTTTTGTCAGCTGCACTAATGACCCTGTATCTCAGCTCTATGCCGTCGCTGTTGACAGCGGTGAAAGTATCACCATCGTTCAGAGTGCTGCCATTCTTATCCGTGAAGTAGCCTGGATTAGAGACACCGCCATCGATATGGGCGTAAATATAATCGGTATGGTTGGCATCATAAACAGTACCCTTACCACCAACAAGATTGATACAATCTTCAAACATATTGCCGCCTCCATATTCTACTATGGAAGCGGTATTCCATTCACTGCCAGCATAGATTGTGGTCAATTCAGTACATGAAGAGAACATATGCATCATGTTCGTCACATTAGCTGTATTGAAGTTGCTCAAGTCAAGGCTCGTCAAGCCAGAACAAGCAATGAACATACAGCTCATGCTCGTCACGTTCTCTGTCTTAAATCCGCTAACGTCAATACTCGTCAGGCCAGAGCAGCCTGCGACTATGCCTTCCATGTCCGTTACATTGTCCGTATTAAAGCTACTCACATCGAGACTCTTCAGACCGTAACAATCAGAGAACATCCAGCTCATATCTATAACATTGTCAGTCTTGAGGTTGTTAATATCGACAATTGATGTCAAATTCTTACAACCGTTAAACCAGTAGGCAGTACTGGTGAGCGAAGTGCATTTGGCAAACGACGGGTCAAAAATGGCTTTAGTAATGCTTTCCCGTTGAGCGTACCATACCTGATAATCTGGATAATCAAACGGTCCGACACTCATTCCGTTCCTTGCATCTTTCTGGTCATCATAATAAAATGTCAACACAGTATTGTCTTCACTCAGCACAGCATACGGCTCAGGAGTAATGGAACTACCGATTTCAGCGATAGTCGTGAAATTGTTCCATTCGCTGAGAGCCCTGTATGCATCAACCTTTCCTTTTGGTACATAGAGCGGACACTCTTCTGGCAGATGATCCCATACACAAGAGGTTTCAAAAGGCTCTTCGATATATGATGTCACAGAAGGGAACGAGCAGGCCCAGAAAGCATAAGCAGTAATGCTACGCAGACCAGCAGGCAAGACCAACGCAGGCAACTCACCCATAGAATCGAAGGCTGAATGGCCAATGCTTCGTGTACTCTCAGGAATAGTGCTGACTTTGCATCCCACATATAATGTACTGTCAGCAGTCGTAAAGATAGCGTTACAATTGTCACGACTATCGAAAATTGGGTTTTCAGGATCAACAGTGATACTGGTAATACCAGTGCAGCCAGGCCAGGGCAAAGGCTGGTTCTCTATTCCGGTAACACTGGCGGGAATGTGGACAGTAGTTAGACCTGTACAGTTGCGGAAAGCATCACATTCAATAAGTACCAAAGTTTCAGGCAATTTAAACTCCGTAACGGAAGCACATCCCTTAAAGGCTCCATTACTTAATGCTTCAACGGTATAGCCACGAGCTATGCTTGGAATGGTAACAACGCCAGTAGTTGAAGTGTCCATATAAGTATTGCGGTCGTTGGAGGCCACAAAGCACTTTTTTTCGCTGGCATTTGTAACAACGAACGTCAGTGTTACCCCCTCAATGGTCTTGGCAGTAAAGAGGTCGCCATCGTTATAATCCAACTTCTCAGTCAAGTAGCCAGGATTCGATGGACCGCCGTCGATATGGGCGTAGGTGTAGTCGGTATGACTGGCATCAAACTTTGTACCTGCACCTCCAACAAGGCTGGTACACTGACTGAACACTTGCCATCCTCCATTACCTCCTGTACCAGATATAGTTGTTGTTATTATATTATCTGTTGTCCAACCTTCTCCAACGGTAATGGTCTTTAACTTATTACAACCATAAAACATCCCTGCTATATTAGTAACAGCTGCTGTATTGAAATTACTTAAGTCAAGTGTTTCCAAGGCATAGCAATAGTGGAACATTCCATTCATATCCGTGACTTGATCCGTATGGAGATTTTCCAATCCTATGATTTCCGTCATTGTTTGGAGTCCCCAGAACCAAAGGGCTGTTGATGTTGGCGAATACATAGCAAACGAATCATCAAACACGACCTTAGCAATACTTGATCTAACCGAATGCCAACCACGTTGCACATAACCACTAAATGGTCCAACACTCATACCACCATGTTCTTCCTTCTTCTTATCATAATAGAAAGTAAGCACGGTATTGTTCTCACTAAGCGCTGCGTATGGCTCTGCACCTTTCACCGTAATGGAGAACGACTGTTCAACAACGGTGAGGCCTGTGCCGTCAACTGTTGATATCTTGACATCGCGGAGATAGCCCGAATAACTGTTGGGCACGACGCTTTCACTGGCCTTGATGGTCAGGGTCATGATGGCACCATCGTTACCTGTTATCGGCAAGCGGTTCTGGGCATAAGCTATGAAACGATAGCTGCCGTCAGTCTGTTGTGCCATCTGCAGTGACGTACCCTGAGGGATACGTTCACTGGCACTGAACGATTCGACAGTGACACCTTCTGGCAGAACCATGTCGAATTGGAAACCGACATAGCTGTCCGTGTTGGTCATCACGACGTTGACCTCCTTCGTACCACCAGAGTACATAATGATGTCACTGATAGTAATCAGATCCTCAGCCACTATCTTATTACATATTGCCAATAAGAGGATGGCAATATACATGAATCTTTTCTGCATAGCTGTCATTATTTAATAATCACTTTCTTGTAGTTCATAATGTATATTCCCTTATCAAGCTGTTGTTTGTTCTTGTCCATCTTACATCCGTTCAGGTCGTAGAGGCTGTCGTCTGCCGCCTTCACGGTATTCAGGCACTTGTCAATAGACGTCATCACCATTGCCGTTGGCGTAACGAAGAGCACATTGCCCAGCTTCACGTCGCAGTCAACAGCACTACCAGACACCTTCAACTTTATTAGCTGACTATTCATCGAACGGAATGTTGCGTTGCTCATCGAGAGGGCGATGACACGATACTCGTTCTCACCTCGCTTCACGAACGACAATTGGTGGTCTGTCGTGGGCGACGACAGTTTTGCGTCAACCAATTCCATTCCCTCTGGCAGCGTCACGTCAAACTGTGTGGCAGTGAAGCGTTCAGGCTGGTCAATAGCCAGATAGAAATAATCCGCATCAGCCGTTATACTGACATTCTCCATCATGATGTTACCTGCACTACCGCGTGTCAAAGCAGGAGCGGGTGATGAAGCTTCGAACGCAGCATTGACAATCATCGTCACGTCGAAGATATCAATCACATTGTCTGTGTTCATATCAGCCGCATATTTATAGAAGTTCCCGTCCGTAGACTGCCCTAAGATATTGGTCACCGTAGCCACGGCATCCGCAATATTGATGCTACCATCACCATTGGCGTCACCCATAGCCAGTGTCAACGTTAAATAACCAGGATTAGCTGAACCTTCGTC
>Ga0310695_10014171_pt1 | contig 10818 bp, 5 predicted proteins | sample RumenRJG_04DNA_FD_203882 | JGI IMG/M metagenome (GOLD analysis project Ga0310695, IMG submission 203882) | Bovine rumen microbial communities from Lethbridge, Alberta, Canada - RJG_04 (v2) (version 2) | ecosystem: Host-associated > Mammals > Digestive system > Stomach > Rumen | place: Canada... | reverse complement strand
AAGAAAATAGTGGAAAAAGTACTTTAGTAGGTTGTTTAATTTCAGATAAGAAAGATAATGGAAATGGTTTAACTAGAACAAATGTTTTTAAACATAGACATGAAATAAATTGTGGTAAAACTTCTTCATTTACTCATCAAATTATGGGTTTTGATAAAAATGGTATGAAAACAAATATAAATAATTTTGGTAATTTAAATACTTGGTATTTTATTGTAAATAATTCTGAAAAAATTATTAATTTTATTGATATGGGAGGAAGTGAAAAAAGTTTAAAAAATTCTCTTAAAATGTTATCTAATAATTATTTAGATTATATTGTTTTATGTATTTCTGTTGATAAAGGAATTACTAATAATACACTTATATTTTTAGAAATGATTTTTAAATTAAATATTCCTGTTATTGTAGTTTTTACTAAAATTGATTTAATTAATGAAAATGATAGAAGTAATATTTTATTTATTTTTGGTAAGGTTTTAAAAAAATTTAAATGTGGGAAAAATCCTTTAGTTGTAAAAAATAAAGATGATATTGTAATGTTTTCTTCTAATATGAATGAAGGGATTATGCCAATTTTTCTTTTATCTAATAAAACTGGAGAAGGATTAGATTATTTAAATAATTTTTTTAGTATTTTACCAAATAAAGAAGAAAATAAAATTAACACTAATAAAAATAATAATGATATAAATAATATTTTAAATATGAGATTTGACTTTTTAAAAATACATAAAGATGAAGAAGGAAAAAATGAAAATAAATTTATTGTTGAAGGAATTGTAACTCAAGGGAAAATATTATCAAATGAATTATATAATTTAGGACCTTTTGATATAAAAAATAATAATTCATTTATTAAAGTAAAAGTTTTATCAATTCATTGTAAAAAAATGACTGTTCAATATTCAGTAAAAGGTCAATTTTGTAGTTTGGAAATTTCATTATTAAAAGAATTAAATTTATATGAAAAAATAAGAAGTGGAATGGTATTAATTGGAAATAAAGTTCCTCAAATTTCATGTAAAAAATTCCAAATTGAATTATGGTCTTTGAAATCAAATGAAAAAGATATTGTTATTAAAAAAAGTTATCAACCGTTAATTCATTTAGAACATATTAGTCAAGTTTGTAAATTTATTACTGAAGATAATGAAATTATTATTCCTTGTGATAAGTCTATTATTATTGATGTTGAGTTTATTTATTATCCTGAATATGTTAGAAAAAATTCTTATTTAATTATTTTAGATAATAATCTTAAATTATACGGGACGGTTAGAGAAGTTTATACCTAAGGGAACATTTTATTATTTATTAATGTTCCATTTAAGAATTATTATTTTTATTATTAATTTTATTTTTATTATTATTATTCTCCATTTTAAATTTATTTTTATTCATTTAATACAAATATTATATTTTGTGATTTCCTTAAATTTTTTCCATATTTTTTAAATTATAATAATTATTTATTCAAAAAATAATATAGATAAATAATATAAATTAACTAATATTATATTAATGAGCTGATTTCAATCTTCTTTTTTTATTATTATAAAAATGATTTCCTTCATCATAATAACTATCAATTATTTCTTTCTTTTTAATTCTCTTTGCATTAATATTTGCATTATTACTACATGACAAAATTTTAGAATTTTTATTAAAATAATTCATAGGATAAAAATAATTTATTTGATTTTTATGAATAATTTTTTTATCATCAACAAAAATAGAATCAATATAATCATTTAAATTATAGCAATTAATAAATTGATTACTTTGATCTTTTTTACTTATGAAATCCCATTTTGACAAATTATTCTCATTGCTATTTTTATTATCTCTATTAAAATTAAATTGTTTTTTTTTTACATTATTAGCAATATTTAAATTCCTAGTAGATAAACATTTTTTTCTCATTTCTTTATTTAATTTTTTAACATCTTCTTTTGTATTTAAATTTTGTGAATGTAATTTTTGATTTATTTTACTATAAATAACATTTATTACACTTGAAGATGGTCTTAAAGGAAAAATTTTTTTAGGTATAAAATTATGATCTAAAGTTAAATTTGAATCAGTTGATTGATGAGTATTTAAAGTTGAAACATTTGATGCTGACTTTATTCTATTTTTATTTATATTATTTGTCAATGTCATTATACTTGATGATTTATTAAAATTATTTTTTCCTTTTTTAAATACTGTTTTTGGTCTTGTTGAATTATGTATTGTTGTATCATTTGTTATTATTTGATCTGATATTGATGATTTTGTATTTAAATTTGGATTTATTTTATTTATTTTTATTGGTATTGATTTATCATTATTTTTTATTGTTTGTTGTTTAATATTAATAATTTTATCATCTTTATTTATTTTTATATTTTTATTATTATATATTTTTTCTAATTCATCATATTCTTCATTTTCTTCTTTTATTTTATTAAAAATTGCTAAAGCAGGATCATTTTCATTATAAGTTGATAATAATAAACCATTATTATTATTATTATTATTATTATTTATTCCATTATAAACAAGTTTTTTTTTATTTTTTTTAATAAAATCAACAGAATAATTTTTATCAATTGTTTTCATGGTTTTTAAATATAATTTTTTATCTCTAAGATTTTTCATAGAAATTTCAGGATGAATTTGATGAAAAATACTTTTTAATAATGGAATAGGATTATTACTTTTACCTGCAATAATGGCATCTTGTCTATTTATAATTAAAGTATCTGAATCTATAATTTTTTTTAATTTATTTTCTCTAATTTCATTTTCTTTATAAGCTTTTCTAATTGCTTTTTTTAATCTTGAAGGATCTTGAATTATTTTTGGTTTTAATAAAGGCATTTTTTTTACAAAATCTTTAAAATCTTCTTTAAAATAATCATTAAAATTTTGAGAAAAATAAAATATATCATTTTTATTTATTTTTGAATTAATACTCATTGGTCTAATACAATTTCCTATTTTTTTCTTTTTTCTTGATTGATTTAATGTAAATTGATTTTCATAATTAATTTCATTTAAATTATCTTCAGAAGTTTTTGATCTTTTTGTATTTTTTTTTTTATTATTTTTAAATATAATATTTTCTTCATTTTGTAAAAAATAATTTAATTGATTTTCATTTAAGTCAACTAATACAACAGGAAATTTAAAATTTTTTTCTTTTTTTTCTTCTTCTTTTTCATTATTATTATTTACTTTAATATAACTTGAAATTGGTCTTGAATTATTAAAAAGTGTTTTCCAATTATATAATCCATTATGATTTTTTTCTAATAAATTAATTGAATTCATTATTTTCTTTTTTTTATTTATCATATCAATTCTATCAGCTTCTTCTTTTATTAAATCTTCAAATTCACTTTTTTTACATAATTCTTCAAAAAATTTTATTTTTTCATCTTTTACATTTTCATTTAGTAAACTTGATGTTTCGTCTATTGATGATGTAGAAAATGAATTTTTTGTTCTTAAACTTTTTGATCTTATCATTTTTTGTATTTTTCCTGTTTGTGGTCTTTGATTTATTGTATTGGTTGCTGAATCTATCATTATTTTTTTTTATTTAAATTATTAATTTTTATATTAACTTCTTTTTTTTTTTATTTATTTTATTAAAAATGGAAATAATAATATAATTTATAGTTATTAACAACATTTTTTCTTTTTTTTCTTTTTATCAATAATATTTAAAATTCCTTTTTCTTTAAGATTATTATTTTTTATATTATTTTTACTACATAAATCATAAATTTGTTTAATTAAATCATTAAAAATTTTATCAATTCCTTTTCCAGTTTTTGCAGAAGTTTCATAATAATTAATATGATAATTTTCTGCTAATTTTTCCCCTTCTTTAATACTAATAACTCTTTTCTCATTTAAATCAATTTTATTTCCAACTAAAAAAATAATAATATCATCTTTAGTTTGTTCTTTAATTTCATCAATCCAATTTGAAATATCATCAAAACTTTTTTTATCAATAACAGAATAAACTAAAATAATACCATTTGAATTATTATAATAATTTTTTGTTATTGATTTAAATCTATCTTGTCCTGCAGTGTCCCAAATTTGAATTTTTCCTTTTTGTCCATTTGGTAAATCAAAATGTTTTAATCTGTAATCTAATCCTACTGTTGCTATATAATTTTCTGGAAAATAATCATCAGAATATTTTATTAATATACTTGATTTTCCTACAAATATATTTCCTAATAATAATATTTTATAATTGTTTTCATTATTTTCTTTTTGCATTTTTTAAATTTTAATTTTTTTTTAATTTTTTTTTTTAATAATCACTATTTCTTCTTTTTTTGTCTTTTTTATAAAATATTTTTTTGTATTTTGTTTTATTTTTTAATATTTATTTTTTATTGATTTAATATTGAAAAAAATTGTTTTAATAATTCTTCTAATAATTATCAAAATTGAATTTAAGTGACAAATAAAAAAAATTAATTAATGAGAAGATCAAATAGAAGAAAAGAAATAATAGAAATAATAGAAGATAACGAATCATCAAATGATGATAATAAAATTGAAGAAATAAATCAACTTTCTTCATCATCATCTTCATTACAAACACCAAATGAACAAAGTAATTATATCAATTTATTAAATATATCATTGAATGAAGATCCAATTAAAATTTTAGATTCTTTTGAAAGAGAATTAAAATTAATCAATCAAAAATTTATTCAATTAAAAAAAGTTTTTGTTAAAATATATAAGATAAAACAAAATAAAAAAAAAAGTATTATTAATACTAATCAATCATCATCAGAAAATAAAAATTTAGAAAGTAAAAAAAATTCTGAAGAAAGTTTAAATAGAAAAAAGTCTTCTTCAAATCAAGAAATGTCAAGTAGTTTTGTAAGTCATCAAAATAATAATTTTAAAGAACATTTTTTTGATTATAAACAATTTTCAAAAAAAAAGGAAAAAATTTTTAATGAATATGAAAAAAAATCTGAAATATATAAAAATAATAATAATGAAAAAGATTGGATTTTTAAAGGAAAAAAAGAAGAAAATTTAAATAACTTAATTAAAGGAAATATTGGTTTAAATGAAGATCAAAAAATTTCTAATGTAATTGAACAAACTGGAGATTCACTTGATGATTTATATAATGATGAAATTAATACTAATACTATTAAAAGAAATACAGAAATCAAAAATAAAAATAAAAATTTAAATAATAATGTAAATCTTGATAATAAAAATATTAAAAATAATGAAATTATTGATATAAGTGATAATGATGAAGATGAAAATATTTTAGGTAAAAAAAGAAAAAAAAATGAAGAAAAAAGTTTTGAAATAGATTAATTTTTTTATATAATAAATAAACATTTGAATTATAGTTATTAAAATTTTTGAAATTTATTATTCAATATTAATTAATTTATATTTAATTAAATATATATTTTTTTGATTAAATAATTCCTATTTCATAATATATATTTATAAGAAATATGCTTAATTTTTTATACAAGATATTTTGTTGTACAAAATGCAAAAAATGCAGAAAGAAATATAAATCCAAAGGTAAATATTTTATTTAAAAAATAAAGAAAATATAATTAATAATAAAATTAATGAAATTAAACATGAAATATCAAACAATGGAATATTTCCTCCATATATGCCAATTGGTATGGAAAGTTACAATAATAATAAATATGTAAAAAATAATAATAATAGTAATGGAAATTATAAAGATAATAATTTTGAGGAATTGAATATTCAAAAAATAAAGAATTGTAAGACAGATTATAAAAAACAAAAAAAAGAAGATTTAATAGATGAAATTAATATAATCAAATTAAAAAATGAAAAGAATAAAAGTGAAAATAATGGAATAAATAATATTAATAAGACAAATATTGATATAAATAACAATAATGAAATAATTAATATAAATAAAAAAAAAAATAATAAAAACTCATCAATTGATGATTCAAATAATGATAATAATTCAAATACTAATGATAATACAAGTAATAAAAGTGAGATTATTTCAAAAGATGGAACAAATAATAATAAAATTGAGATTATTTCAAAAGATGAAACAAATAATAATAGAATTGAGATTATTTCAAAAGATGAAACAAATAATAATAAAATTGAGATTATTTCAAAAGATGAAACAAATAAGAAAGATGATGATTTGAATTTAATTGATGATTCAAAATCTGTTGATGATGCTATAAGTAAAAAAAATTTAAATTTAAATAATCAAAATAATAATGAAGATAATAATGATGATATTTCATTTGTAGAATTAACTTATTTAGAAAAAGAAAAAGAAGAAAATGTAAGTTTAGGAATTAATATAGGAGCATTTAAAACAGTATATTCAATTTTTAGAAAAGAAAATCAAAATTATATATCAAATGTTCTTTTAATGAATGATTCATCAAGAATTATTCCTTCAATAATTTGTTATTCAAATACTCATAGATTATTTGGTGAAAATTCAATTTCTTCTTTAAAGAGAAATCTAAATAGTTCATATAATAATCTCTCAAGATTAATTTGTTATGAAGATAAAAATGTTTTAAATTCAAATGAATATAAATATAATTTTAAAATGAATGATAAATTATCATTTAAAAGTTATGAAGATGAAAATTTAATAGATATTAATAGTGATAAGGTAATAAGTGATTATTTAAGTTTGATTAACTTTTATTATTTTAAAAAAAACAATATAAATTATAATTATACTTCATTAAGTGTTCCTGATTTTTTTAATTATAATCAAAGACAGAAATTAAAATTAATATGTGAATCAATAGATTTAAAAGATGTAAAAATTTATAATGAATCATCAACTATTACAATGTATTATGGATATACAAAATATAAAGATTTATTTGTAATTGAATCAAATAAACTATGTAAAAATATTTTCAAATATATTTTATTCATTGATTCAGGTCATTCAAAAACAAATTTTATATTATCAAAATACAGTTATAATAAATTTTCAGTATTATATGTTGAATATATTAGTGAATTAGGAGGAAGAAATTTTGATGAATTATTAGTAAAATATTGTTTTGAAGAATTTAAAAAACAAAATGATTTAAATATTGAAATGACAGAAATAATTAAATATAAATTAAATGATGAAATACAAAAATCGAGAGTAAAATTATCAGTAAATTCAGAAATTTCATTAACAATTGATGCATTGTATGATGATTATGATTTAATAATTGAATTAAAAAAAGATAAATTTGAAGAATTAATAAAAGATTATTTAATTGAATTTTCAAATACACTTCAAAATGTAATTAAATTTTCAAAAGATAATAATTTTATTATTGATTATGTTGAAATTGCAGGAGAATTAATGAGAACTCCAATAATTCAAAATATATTAACTGATAATAAATTAATTATTTCTAAAACAATTTTAATTGATGAAATTAATAGTGTTGGTGCAGCAATTTTAAGAAATTATGAAATGAATAATTTTCCTCTAAAAGAAATTAAAACTTTTGAATTTTATAATTATAATGAAATTTGTTATGAAATTGATTATTTTCATGATATTTTATTTCCTAAAGGTAAAATTATTGATAGAATAAAAAGGATTGATTTATCAAATTTTATTTCTAATTATAAACAAACTATTAATATTAAAATATATTTTTCTGATAATAATGATTTTGATGCAAATTTAATTGGTGAATATTTAGTTGAATATGAAATAGATTTATTGTATGAATATGGAAATAATCCAATTTTTGAAATTGAAATTGATGAAGAATTAAATTTAATAAATGGGAAAATAATTTATGAAAAAAATCAAATAATGATAAATGATAAGAATATTAAATCAGGATTAGTATATGATAATATTAATGAAAAAAATAATTTTATATCAACAAATAAAACATATATTAATAATCAAAAAAAAAGAGATGAAAATTATGAATTATTTGTTGAGGAAAAATCAAAAATATCTAAATTTCTCTATAATGTAAGAGCAATTATTGATAAGAAAAATTTATATAATGAAAAAATAATTGTTCAAGATTTAGATAGACAATTAAGGAATTTACTTAATAATAAAAATGGTGAATTAGAAAATATTAAAAATCAATTAAATGAAATATATAATAAATATGCTGATTAATTAATTATCATATTTTTATTATTATATTTAATATTTATTTAATATTTTTAGGTGAAATTTTATTAAATAAAAAATTTTTTTTTAAAATATCAAAATTGTAATAAGAAAAAAATAATTAAAATATAAAATTTTGAAAAATCAATATTAATAAAAATAGAATAAATTTTAAACTTAAATATAGTCTATATATTAATTTATTTATCATTTATATTAAATTATAAAATGATATTCATCAAAATTAATTATTTCTATTACTTTTAAATTTGAAAATAATGATAATAAAAACAATATTTAATAGATTCTAATTGGAAATTATTTAAAATTTAATAATTTAAATTTAATTTATTAATTTATGCAAAGTATATTGATAAGTAACTTTAACACTACTTCCACAATAACAACATTCTAATTCATTTATATTTGTTTTTTCATTATTTACATTACTTTTGGTTGATTTTTTTTTTGTATTTGAAGATTTTTGTTGAACTCCAGTTGCTTTATAATATTTATTTAATGCTCCTTCACCTAAACATAAAAATGGATGTTTTATAGTAGAAATTATATCTGATGAATTATTATTATAAAAATATGTTTTATAAATTAAAAATAATATAACAAAAAGAAATATTAAATTTAATATTATTATTAATAAATCTTCTTCTGTTATACAAAATGGTCCAATTTTTGAAAAATTTTCAAGACAAATTAAACTTATTTTACCCATTTAAATATATTTTAATTTTTATTTTTATTTGATTTAATTAATCAATTTTATATTTATTTCAATTCATTTAAAATAAAAAAGAACAAGATAGAGTAAATTTATACAAAATTATTTTTCTATTAAAGAAAATTGATAAAAAAAACACATAATAACAATTAAATATAAAAAAATTTTCTTTTATTAAACAGAAATAATTAGTAAAAAATTATAATTAATAATCAATTAATTTATTGACAAAATAAAATAATGAAATTTATTTGCCGTATATTGAAAAAATAAGAAATGGAACCATAATGAAAAAACTAATTTTTTGAAAAATATATATTTTTTAAAAAAGATAAAATTGAGATGGAAAGCTCAATATATTTATTAAATAGAAATGATTAAAAAATAAATTTCTAGCATTACAAAATATCCATTATTAGAAATAAAAAATTATAATATATCAAATAAAATAAATAAATTAAAAAATAATATATTAGAAGAAGAAAATATATTTTATTTAACCCATTATTATAAACAAAACATATTTTCAAAACAATTGATTGTTTTAATCTCAATAAATACAATAATATCAATAATAATATTTCTGAAAAAAATAAATAAAGAAAAAATATAATTAAATAATATAGTTTATATTCAAAAAAATATAAAAATAAAAATAATTAAAGAAAAATAAATTAAGATTTTTATTTAATATTATTAAAATAAACAATAGTCAAGACTTTAATATATTTTCAATATTTGATAGTCATATAACAAATGTTCACTTAGTAAATAAATATAAATCAAAATATTAAAAAATGAAAATGAAGAAAAATTAAGAAATATAAATGAAACAGAAGAAATATCCAAAATAATAAAACAAAATAAGTTTAAATTAATAAAAGATTACTTTATTGAGGAAAAGATTTAAATAAATCCCTTTTGATTATAATTTAATTGATACAATATTTAGATTATGAATATAAATAAACTATCATGTTAGATGTGTAAATGAAGGTGATAATAGAGAAATAAAGTTAAATTTCAATAATAGAAAAAATACTAAAAATGTTTTGACTGAAAATATCATCAAAAAACTAGGTAATGATTAATAACCTAAATTATACAATGAAGAAAAATCAAAATATTCAAATGAAATAAAATAAATGATAATTCTCAAAATGATATTAATGATTAAAATTTAAAATAAAGATTAAAATAAAAAATGGTATATTACTTTAAGTTAAGATATTGATTTTGGTGTTTTAACTATTGAAGAAATTATTATTTATTTATGAGTTGATGATTTAGTTGAGGATAGGAATAATTTATTTAATAATATATGATATTTATATTGTAATTGATTATATTAGTTACATTATTAGTTATACTGAGAAACAGAACAATAATAATTTAAGTAAAAAATAAAAAGAATTGTTTAATAAACATATTGATAGTAAAAGTTTATATATTAAAAAAAAGCTCTTGATATTATGATGAGACAAATAGAAAAAGAGTTGAACGTTAAAAAATGAATTCAAAAAAGAAGATTAGATTTAATGGAAAGTAAAGAAATGAAAGATGAATGAAATAATCTTTTGCTGTTAATCCTCATCATCCTGGAAATTATATTAAGAGGGAAACTAAAGGATAAAATAAGGGAAATTAAAACTTTTAATATATTATAAAATTTATGATTGAAAATTAATTATAAAAAGGTTTAAGTAAAAAAATTTATCTTTATTTCTTCAAGATTTATACTATATCTATTGAATTATAATAATAAAATGAATCATATTAAAATAAATTTAATAGATATTATTAAAATATATATTTAATATTTTTTATATTTAAGTTTTTAATGATAAATTTCATAATTTATTTATTTATTTTATTAAAATCAAATATATCATTATAATGA
>Ga0310695_10014169_pt1 | contig 10819 bp, 8 predicted proteins | sample RumenRJG_04DNA_FD_203882 | JGI IMG/M metagenome (GOLD analysis project Ga0310695, IMG submission 203882) | Bovine rumen microbial communities from Lethbridge, Alberta, Canada - RJG_04 (v2) (version 2) | ecosystem: Host-associated > Mammals > Digestive system > Stomach > Rumen | place: Canada... | reverse complement strand
TCATGGTCGTTTCCATCACGGAAAGGACAAAGGAGATAGGCATAAGAAAAGCTCTTGGCGCGACGAATCAGGCCATAAGGCTTCAGTTCATCACGGAGTCTATAGTCATGTGCCTGGTCGGAGGGCTGATAGGAGTGGTGCTGGGCATCATCGCCGGACTCGGGATATCAAAAGCGATGAGTTATCCCGGAACGGTTCCGGTATTATGGATATTTGTCAGCGTCGGGTTCTCCGTTGCTTTCGGAGTGTTCTTCGGGCTCTATCCGGCAAACAAGGCTGCCAGGATGGATCCGATAGAGGCTCTGAGATATGAGTGATAAAAGAGTAAGGGGCAGTAAAAGACGAAGCCTGCCGGATGACGGGATGACCATTCAGCAGGCTCTTTTTATGCAGCCATATCTGTAGTACAATTGTGACATGCTGAAAAGATTCGATACACCTGAAAAAAGAAAACACCTTCTGCGCCGCGTGATGCTGGTAATAGCGGGCAATATCATCTTTGCAATAGGGGTGAATGTCATCATAACGCCGATGAATCTGTACAGCAGCGGATTCACGGGGCTGTCGATGCTCATAAGGATGTTCCTCGTAGATATGCTGCATGTGCCTCAGATCCCGGGGATCAACTACCTCGGCATAATCTATTTCATCATAAACATCCCTCTCTTTGCCCTGGGATACAAGTATCTGGGCAGGGAGTTCTGCATCACTACCATCGCGTCGATCGGCATAGCCTCGCTCGCCATGGCTCTGGTGCCGGTCGTAAAGAAGCCGGTATTCGATGACTATCTGACGGCCTGCCTGGTCGGCGGCATAGTTTCCGGAACCGGCGCCGGGATAGTCCTCAGGGGCGGCACGTCCGGAGGCGGGCAGGACATCATCGGAATGGTCCTCTCAAAGACCCATCCGAACTACAGCGTCGGAAAGATCAGCATAGCCATAAATGCCGTGATCTACGGGATATGCTTTTTCCTCTTCGATATCCGGATCGTCGTGTATTCGATGATATATGCCGTGATAAATGCCATGGCGCTGGATCATCAGCATACTCAGAACATCAATGTGGAGGTCGTCATTTTCACCAAGAAGGAGGGCATCACGGACAAGGTCATATCCGAGATAAGACGGGGACTGACCTACTGGAAGGGAGCAGGCGGATACACCGATGAGGATACTTATATACTGACGACAATGGTGACAAAATACGAGCTGCCTCATCTGCTGAGCGTTATCAGGGATGTCGATCCCAATGCGTTCGTCACAGTCAAGGAAGGCACGCGGATATACGGTAATTTCGAGAAGAGATTCACTGAATAGGGGATCATCAGGGACGAAGGAACAGACATGAAATACAGAAAGGACAGATACGGGAACGAGCTTTCGCAGCTGGGATTCGGCTGTATGAGATTCACAAAGAAGGGAACGCAGATCGACTTCGAAAAAGCCGAGCGCGAGATAATGCAGGCGGTGGAGAACGGAGTCAACTACTTCGACACGGCCTATGCGTATCCGGGAAGCGAGGAGTGCCTGGGAAGGATACTGGACGAAAACAAGGTCCGCGACAAGGTGAACATAGCGACTAAACTGCCTCAGTACCTGATACGATCGATGAAAGGCGTCGAAAAGACATTCGCCGAAGAACTGTCGAGACTGAGGACCGACCACATCGATTATTATCTGATGCACATGTTCACCGATATCTCCGAGTGGGAGAAGCTTAAAGCGATGGGCATCGGGGAGTGGATAGCCGCCCGCAAAGCCGACGGCAGCATCAGGCAGATCGGATTCTCCTATCACGGCGACACGGACATGTTCCTTAAGATACTGAACGCGTACGACTGGGACTTCTGCCAGGTCCAGTACAACTATCTCGACGAGAACAGCCAGGCCGGAAGGCGGGGAGTAGAGGCAGCGGCCGAAAAGGGGATACCGGTGATCATCATGGAGCCTCTCAGAGGAGGCAAACTGGTGAACCTGCCTGTCGATGCGCTGCGCGCGCTCAGAGACAGCGGCAGGGGATATACCCCTGCGGAGCTCGGACTCAGATGGCTCTGGGACCAGAGCGGCGTGACTGTGGTCCTTTCGGGAATGAATTCGTCTGAGATGGTCGCTGAAAACATCCGCATAGCTTCGGATGCCGAAGCCGGATCGTTTACTGAGAAGGACCGCGAGCTCGTCGACAGCGTGAAGCGCATCATCAGGGAAAAAGAGAAGGTCGGCTGCACCGGATGCAGATACTGCATGCCTTGTCCGCAGGGCGTTGACATACCGGGCACCTTCCACTACTACAATCTCATGTACATCGAAGGCAAAAAGACCGGAGTCAGGATGGAGTACGCCAGAAACGTCGGCCTTCAGAAAGACGCCGGATTTGCTTCAAAGTGCGTAGGCTGCGGCAAGTGCGAGCAGCACTGCCCGCAGAGCATACATATACGCGATATGCTGAAAGAGGCTGACAGGGATCTCAGGCCGCTTCCGTACAGGATAGGCATGGGCATTGCAAGAAAGGTGCTGTCGAGATAATGGGTTATTACGATGAGATAGCCGAACCTGACATAAACGAGGGCCTCGAGGAAATGGCCTGTTTTGACGACGCTGTGCTGATCGACGTGCGCACTCCGGATGAGTACGGAAAAGGGCATGTGCCGGGCGCCGTCAACATCGAAGCGGGCTCGCTGAAACGCCGTAACCGCAAATGGGTCGAGAGCGTGCTGAAGGATAAGGATGCACATATCTTCATGTACTGCTACAGCGGTTCAAGGAGCGGCATATCCGCCGGATCTCTCAGGCAGATGGGGTATTTCAGGGCTAAGAACATAGGAGGCTACATGGACTACGACGGTCCTGTGAGCACGGAAGAGCGATCTTTGGATGACGGAGGAAAAGGAAATGGAGAAATCTGATAAGTGGGTAAAAGGAGTGCTTATAGTCGTGGCGCTGCTGCTTGTGATCATGGGGATGATACAGGCGACGAAGGGCAGCGCGAAGACTGTCGAAAAGAAAGATGATCTTACCGAGTACTGGACAGAGGGCTCGGAGCCGGCACAGGCGCTCAGAGACTATGTCGCTGCGGTCACTGATGAAGAAAGCGAGGACTTCATCCCTGAAGAGGACCGCATAGCGGTATTCGACATGGACGGTACGCTTACCTGCGAGACCTTCTATACGTACTACGACACTATGATGTTCATCGAGTTCTGCCTGAAGGACCATCCGGAAAGAGTGTCCGATGAACTCAAGGCGGTGGCAGCTTCCATACAGCCGGGATACACCGCGGACGAGTCTCTTGCGAGGAATTTCGCGAAGGCCTATGCGGGCATGACAGTAAACGAACTCTTCGACTATGCTTCGGAATTCGGACAGAAGAAGACGTCCAGCTTCAATAACATGAAATACGGCGAGGGCTGCTATCTGCCGATGGTCGAGGTCGTGAAATATCTGCATGAGAACGGCTTTACCATCTGGGTGATAAGCGGCACGGAGAGGACGACATCCAGGGCGATCATGGCGAATTCGCCTCTGCATGAATACGTAGATCCGGGCCATGTGATAGGGACCGACTTCGAGGTAAAGGTCAGGGGATACGAGGACGTGCCGTCCAACATGGACTTCAAATACGCCGACGGCGATGAGCTGGTGTTTACAGGAGGATTCATACAGAAGGATCTCAATGCAAACAAGCCTATATACATAGAAAGGGAGATCGGACATCGCCCGGTCCTCGCTTTCGGCAACAGCGGGAGCGATACAAGCATGCTGAATTACACCATCGACGACAGAAACAAGTATAAGTCGCTGGCGTTCATGGTCGTTGCCGACGATAATGTCAGAGAATGGGGCAAGCAGGACTGGAACGAGATGTCCGAAGAGTACCGTTCGATGGGCTACATACCTGTCTCGATGAAAAACGATTTTGCCACGATATATAAAAAGGGCGTGACGATATCCGACAGGCAGTATGATCCTGCCGAATGGGTGCCTGCTCAGCCTGCGGATGCTTCGGGTGATGAAGCGCTGGATGATGCAGCTTAGATAATAGAGGAGCAGCAGAAATGACTAACAAAAGGGGAATATTTGATCTTAAAAAGGATCCTACGGGATCGGCCGCTGAATTCGTGCAGAGAGGCCTTGAGGAATACGGACTCGAGGCAAAAGCGGTGATCAAGGGGACGCTTGTCGCCGAAGAGGCTATAGCCAGTCTGGTGGCGCATGCTGAAAAAAACGGGACGCTCAGGGTCAATGTGAAGAAATTCGCCGGAAGCATAACCGTCGAGATGTCTGCGCCGGGCAGCGATTACTCGCTGACAGATGCGATGACCGAGGCGGATGTCATCCTCGACTCCGATGTCGGAGAGGAGATGCTCGAGTCGATCCGCAATATCATGCTCACGTCTCTTGCCGACGGCCTGAAGTTCAGCCACAAGAACGGATACAACAATATCCGGATAACCATCGAAAAGAACCGCAGAAGGTTCCTTTACCTGACTCTCGCGGCGCTGATCGCGGGGACTCTGGTCGGCGTTGTGCTGTCGCTTGCGGGCCCTGATGCGGTCAACGGAGCCCTGAACGGATATATACTCACGCCGGTCAAGACCATGTATATCAACGCGCTCAAGATCATCGTGGCGCCGGTAGTGTTCTTTTCTATCGTCACATGCATCTCCGGATTTTCGGATCTGAACGAGCTCGGCAGGATAGGCGGAAGGACTACCCTGATGTATCTGTTCACCACGCTGATCGCGGTCGCGGTCGGAGCGGGATCATATTATCTCTTCCGTCCGGGTACGGCCGGGGCAGCAGCTGCGGCGGCAGCGACGGCATCCGGCCCTGCGGCTCCTGCAGGCGAAGACGTGGAGCTTTCCGCCATCGACATGATAGTGGATATAGTGCCGTCGAATTTCGTCAAACCCTTCCTCGAGAACAACATGGCGCAGCTTATTTTTCTGGCTGTACTGTGCGGCATCGCTGTCGGGATGATAGGAAAATACTCAGAGGTGCTCATACAGATATTCGAAGCGCTCAACGAGCTCTTCATGAAGATAACTGCCATGATAATCAGGCTGATGCCTGTCGCGGTATTCTGCTCGATGTCATCCATGGTCATAGATCTGGGCGTCAAAACGATACTATCGATCTTCGGGATGTTCGCCACGTTCCTGTTCGGACTCGCCTGCATGCTCGTCATATACATCATGCTGATGATCCTGATCGGCAGACTCGATCCGCGGCCTTTCATCAGAAAGTACGCTCCTGTCATGCTTCAGATATTCTCGATGGCGTCAAGCAACGCGTCTATACCTCTGAACATGGAAGTCTGCGATAAAAAGCTCGGCGTGAGCAGCAAGGTGTACAGCCTGTCGATCCCTCTCGGAGCGACCCTGAACATGGACGGCACCTGCGTGCAGCTGATGGTATTCGCTCTGGCGCTCGCCAAGGTCTACGGCGTTACCGTGAGCGGAAGCGCCCTGCTGATGATGGCGTTCACGGTCGTGATCCTCTCGATGGGGGCTCCGGGCATCCCGGGCGCAGGCGTCATCTGCCTCTCGGTGCTGCTCGAACAGCTCGGCGTGCCGACCGAAGCAGTAGGGCTGGTCATGGGTATAGGACCTCTTATCGGGATGTTCCTCTGCATGTGCAACTGCACCGGCGATACTGTCATCACGACGATAGTCGCAAAGAGCGTCGGCGAACTGGACACCGATAAGTACATGAGCAGATAAAATCGATCATCACAGAAAAGCAGGTACATTTTCGCATTATGGAAGATATAAAGACAAATAAAGTCAGCATGGGGATGTTCCTCGTCACTATAGGCATAGTCTACGGAGACATCGGTACATCTCCCATGTACGTCATGAAGTCCATCGTCGAGGGGAATGGCGGCCTTTCGCATGTCGATCCGGATTTTATCATCGGATCGCTTTCTCTTGTCATCTGGACCATAACCCTGCTGACGACCGTGAAGCATGTCCTTATCGCTCTCCGCGCGGACAACCACGGCGAGGGAGGCATATTCGCTTTGTACAGTCTGGTCAGAAACTGCGGCAGGTGGCTGATAATCCCGACGATGATAGGCGGCTGCACCATGCTGGCCGACGGAGTCCTGACTCCTGCGGTCACGGTGACGACAGCGGTGGAAGGTCTCAGGAGCATACCCGTCATGGACAGGCTTCTCGGAGAAGGCCAGTTCATGGTCATCGTGATAACCCTGTCCATCGTGAGCGGACTCTTCCTGATACAGAAGAGCGGCACGAGCCACATAGGCAGGCTTTTCGGACCTGTCATGCTGATATGGTTCCTCTTTCTCGGTGTCACGGGAGTGATGCATTCCATCGGGGATATCACGCTGTTGCGCGCGCTCAATCCGGTGTACGCTCTCAGAGTGCTCTTCAGCCCGGGCAACAGGGCGGGAGTGATGATACTCGGAAGCGTGTTCCTCTGCACCACGGGAGCGGAGGCTCTCTACACCGACATGGGCCATGTGGGCAGAGGGAACATCATGGTCAGCTGGCCGTTCGTCAAGATCTGCCTGATACTGAACTACATGGGCCAGTGCTCATGGATCATAAAAAACATAAATAACGCCGGACTCGCGTCGATAAAGGACATGAATCCGTTCTACATGATGCTCGCCCCGGGGATGAGACCGGTCGCGATCGTGCTGAGCGCCCTGGCCGCCATAATCGCCAGCCAGGCCCTGATAAGCGGCAGCTATACCCTGGTGCACGAGGCTGCGAGTCTCGACCTGATGCCGCACCTGAACGTGCGCTTCCCTTCGGACACGAAGGGCCAGATATATATCCCGGTGGTGAACAAAATACTGTGGATACTCTGTTCCATCGTGATACTGTACTTCCGCAGCGGCTCGCGCATGGAGAATGCCTACGGACTTGCCATCACGATCAGCATGCTGATGATGACGGTGCTCTTTACGGTCTATATCGGCGTCCTTCACGGCAGAAAGACGGCTGCCGCGCTGTTCGCTATGGTCTTCGGCGCGATCGAAGGGGTGTTCTTCGTTTCCAGCCTCGGAAAATTCACGGTAGGAGGCTATGTCGCCATCATAATCTCGCTGCTGATACTTCACATCATGATCAGCTGGTACAGGGGCACGCAGATCGAAAGCATGCAGAGCGTCAGGCTCAGGCTGCTCGACTACGCGGGAGCCATAAGGACTCTGCAGAACGACAGCACCGTTCCGTACTGCGCCAACAACCTCGTATATCTGTCAAAGGGCGCGGATTTCGAATACATAGACAGGGACATACTTTATTCCATACTCGACAGGGATCCGAAAAGGGCGGACGCGTACTGGTTCATAAGCGTGAATACCACAGACGTGCCTTACCAGAAAGACTACGAAGTAAGCACGCTCGGGACAGACTTCCTGTTCAGGGTCAATATCAATCTGGGCTTCAAGATGAGGCAGAGCGTAAATATATATCTGAGGCAGATAGTGCACGATCTGATGAAGACCGGCGAGCTGCCTCCGCAGAGCAAGGAGTACTCGGTATACGGACCTTCCGCCATCGGATCGTTCAAGTTCTGCTTCATACGAAAGATGATGCCGCTTGAGGACGAGCTCTCATCGTACGATAACTTCCTGATACATACCAAGTACTATATCAGGAGACTGGCCGGCAATCCGGCGAGGTGGTTCGGACTCGAGACATCGAGGATCATATACGAGTATGTGCCTCTCTTCCTGCCGAGAAGGAGAGAGGAGGAAAGACTCAACAGGGTATACAGCGCGCAGAAGGAAACAGACGCATCAGAAGAGAATGAGAGATAGGAGGAAGGATCATGCTTAAATTCTGGGGAGACGGATCACGGGAAGCCATGGATCTGGTAAACGCGATCCAGGTCAGGAGCACTGACAATTTCAACTGGACGTTCATCTTTATCCTTGCCGTAGTGTTCTACGTGTACTGGAGCGAGATGCACAAAAAGAATTACGACATGGTATTCGCGGGCCTTGCCCTTTACGGGGTCCACTGGCTCTACGAGATCGGAAACGCAGTCATCGCGCACTTCAGCGGATACCCGCTCTGGGCTGTCAGCAACGAATCGACGACATACATACTGCTGATCGGAGTGTGCTGGGAGCTTTCGATGATGTTCTCGCTCGCGGGCATAATATCTCTGAAGATGCTGCCTGAGGACAGAAGCACGCGGTACTTCGCTAAAGACGGCAAAAAAGGCATAGACTGCAAGCTCGCCGGAGCGATCAGCATGGCGCTTCTGTTCGCGCTCGTCGAATCGTTCCTTGCAGGCACATCGAACCATTCGTTCATATGGGTGTACAGATGGTGGGGAGTGCTGCCTGTGTTCATCACGACATATATACCGTTCTTCCTGGCCGCCAACTACGTGCCTGACATGAAGCCTGCGCAGAGGAAGAGCTTCCTCATCACGGAGTGGGTCCTCGTGGCCGTGCTCCTCGCGGTGCTGATACCGCTGGGCATCATCTGATGAGAGTGCAAAGGAGGTTCCTGACATGGATCTCAGATCTCTGAAGTACTTCGTAACGGCGGCGGAAGAACTCAATATAACAAGAGCTGCCGAGAAGCTCCACATGAGCCAGCCGCCTCTCAGCGCCCGCATCAAGGGCCTTGAGGAAGAACTCGAGACAGAGCTTTTCATAAGAGGCGGGAGGCGGCTCAAACTCACTGAATCCGGACAGCTGCTCTACAGGAGGGCCAAGGAGATACTCAGCCTTGCCGAAGACACCGAGGCGGACATCCGCTCGATGGGAAAGGGCATGAAAGGCACCATCTACATCGGCCTGGTCGAAGGACGGGCTCCGGACATCGCCGCCGAATGGTTCGCCGGCTTCATGGGGCTGCATCCGGACATACGCTTTCGCATACTCGACGGCAGCACGGATGATCTTCTCGAGAAAATGAGGAGCGGACTGATCGATCTCGCCGTGATCACCGCACCCTGCGACAACTCACTCCTCCACAGCTTCCATGTGGGAGAGGAGAAGGTGGGAGCTCTCATGAACAGATCCCATCCTCTGGCGCTCAGGGAAGGAGACGAGATCGAAATATCCGAACTTGTCGCCGAGAATCTCATAGTTCCGAGCAGAAAGGCGTATATCGAGACCGTTTACAAGTGGTTCGGAAGCGCAGGCGCTGAGCCTAAGATAGTATGCGAGATGGACAGCTATCTCGATGCCGCGGCCCTTGCGGGAAGGATGGTAGGGATAAGCATCTACCCGAAGACCGAATACATCCCTAACGACTCCCTGATGTTCAAGGGGATAAAAGGAGATGACAAGAAGATGGAGTACCTTTTCGTTTGGCAGAAGGGGCATCAGCTTCCGAGAGTAGAAGAGGAATTCATAGATTATGTAAAGGAATGTGTCGCCGCGCACTGAAAACAGTGGCTTCTTCTTTTGCGCTGCTATACGCAAAAAGTATGGTAACGCTAAAGATATATGTATTTCATTTATTTAGTGTCCGGGATTATTCTTAAACAGGGAAACTCACAGGGCGCTGAGCCGGATTTAAACGGACCGGCTCATGATCGAAAAAGGCGGACTTGAGAGGGAACTTGGGGCTTATCCATGCGGGCTGCGCAAGGGGACAAAGACCGCAGACTGCTTCGGGACTGAGAAGATCAGTGAGCGGCATCCCGGCTGAAGGCAGTTTCACTGAAACGGCCGGGATCGGGGATAAGCCGCTTTTTTATTTGGATGCGGCAGTATCAGGAGGTTCTTGTTAAATGTGCGGAATTGTAGGATTCACAGGAAAGCAGCAGGCGGCGCCTGTACTGCTCGACGGACTTTCAAAGCTTGAATACAGGGGTTATGATTCGGCAGGTCTTGCCGTGCGCGACGGAGAAGCCCTCGCAGAGGTAGTCAAGGCCACAGGAAAACTGAAAAACCTTGCCGAAAAGACGGCATACGGTGAGGCCATGCCCGGGACATGCGGCATAGGCCATACGAGATGGGCTACGCACGGCGAGCCTACTCAGATCAATGCTCACCCTCATGTGAGCGGCAACGCCAAAGGCTCTGCCAGCGGACCGGTCGAGTCGGATGTGGTAGGCGTGCATAACGGCATCATAGAGAACTACGAGGAGCTGCGCTCCAAGCTCATGTCGAACGGATATGAGTTCTACAGCACGACTGACACCGAGGTGGCCGTAAAGCTTGTCGATTACTACTACAAGAAGTATCAGCTGGGACCGATAGACGCCATCAACAGGATGATGGTGAGGGTCCGCGGCTCATACGCCCTTGCTCTCATGTTCAGGGATCATCCGGGCGAGATCTACGCGGCAAGAAAGGACAGCCCGATGGTCATCGGGACCGCAGGCGGAGAGACCTTCATGGCCTCCGATGTCCCTGCGCTCCTTAAATATACGAGGGACATCTATTATATCGACAATCTCCAGTCAGTCCGACTGCTGCCGGGTGAAGTGCATTTCTTCGACCTGAACGGAGATGAAGTGGAGATGGAGCCGGTGCACATATCCTGGGATGCCGAGGCGGCCGAGAAGGGCGGCTACGAGCATTTCATGATCAAGGAGATACATGAGCAGCCTAAGGCAGTGAAGGATACCATCACGAGCATGATGAAGGACGGCAGGATCGACCTCAGCGATGCCGGACTCACAAAGGAAGCTCTCGCCGGTATCTCAGAGATAAGGATCGCGGCGTGCGGCTCGGCATGGCATGCGGGCATGGCAGGGCAGTACGTGATAGAAGATCTTGCCGGCGTACCTGTAAGGGTCGAGCTTGCTTCCGAATTCAGATACAGGAAGATGCTCATAGACAAAGATGCGCTGGTGGTGGTCATCTCGCAGTCCG
>Ga0310695_10014168_pt1 | contig 10819 bp, 10 predicted proteins | sample RumenRJG_04DNA_FD_203882 | JGI IMG/M metagenome (GOLD analysis project Ga0310695, IMG submission 203882) | Bovine rumen microbial communities from Lethbridge, Alberta, Canada - RJG_04 (v2) (version 2) | ecosystem: Host-associated > Mammals > Digestive system > Stomach > Rumen | place: Canada... | reverse complement strand
TACGGATTCCAGTGCAGGGGTTCCGCGTTGATATCTTCTCAATGACCTTCCTGTGGTGGTTCCAATGTCAAACCTTCCATCATCGCTGTTGGTGTATTTATTATCATAAGCCCAATTGATAAATTCATTCATTATGTCCTCGTAGTCGATTCCGTTTTTATTGACGATACTTGCCATTGTAGCTATTGTCATTGAGGAGTCGTCAGACCATGTTCCTTTAGGCTGTTTATGGGTTCCGTATTCTCGCATGTCAGTAACTGGGTCAATTTTACGGTCATATCTTCCTGAAAACTCTACGGGAACTCCTAAGGCATCTCCTACTATTAAACCAATTATTCCATCTTTAATTTTCATATTTGTAGGTTTATTGATAGTAGTAATTAATTGTTATTATTTTGAGTTTCTAAAGATTACTTTTCAAATGGGGTAACTAAAAACTTTATACTATTTATAACATATATATTATTGACTTAAACAAAAGGATTTTATCAATGACAAACGACAAAAAACAAAATAATTTGCCCAAACCTTTCTTAAAATGGGCTGGTGGAAAAACCCAATTACTTGATCAAATAATGGATAGGTTACCTAAAGATATTAAGGATACATGTAAAGATGGTAATAGAGGAGTTATAAATAAATATTTTGAGCCTTTTGTTGGTGGAGGTGCAGTTTTTTTCTGTTTAACAAATCATTATGATATTAATCATGCTTTTTTAGGTGATACAAATAACGACCTTATTTTAACTTATAGTGTAATTAAATATAAACCATATGATTTAATTGAGAAATTAACTGATTTGTCTAATGAATATAAAAAAGAGAATCGTTCTTATGATGATAAAAAAGACATGTTTTATTGTAAAAGAGACGAATTTAATGAACTCCATAATATTGACCCATTTGGTTTATCTGAGAAACATATAAATGTTGCATCATTAATGATTTTTTTAAATAAAACATGTTTCAATGGACTTTATAGGGTAAATAAGGATAATGATTTTAATGTACCTTTTGCAGGTCCTAAAAATCCATTAATCTGTGATAAAGAAAATATTTTAGAAGTTTCTTATAAATTAAAAGGTGTCGAACTTTTTATTGGAGATTATTCAAAATCAATAGTAGGTATGAATAAGAATTCTTTTGTGTATTTAGACCCTCCTTATCGCCCAATTAATGGTAAAAAAAGTTTTGAAGGTTATTCTAAGTCAGATTTCAATGATAATCATCAAAAGGAGTTAGCTATATTTTGTAAAAAAATTCGTAAAAGAGGGGCTAAGTTCATTTTAAGCAATTCTGACCCTCATAACTATGATGAAAATGATAATTTCTTTGATGATTTATATGAGGGTTTTAATTTAAAAAGAATCTATGCAAAAAGATTTATTAATTCAAATGGAAAGAAAAGGGGGCCAATAACTGAAATATTGGTATCTAATTATTAAATTAAATATGCACATTTATATAACTTCTTTAACATAATTATAATTAGATTATGTTTGTTGGAAATTCAGTATTGAATGTTTGGAAAGTGATGAAAATGTTTGAAGATTGGATAACTGATGATGTGAAATCTGTTCTATTGGTAGAACCAAATTTTCCAATTCCTGCTAAAAGCAGAAACCATAAGAATTTTCTTCCAATCGGATTGCTTAAAATCGCTGCTTATTTAAGAACTAAAGATATTGATGTTAAATTAATTCGTTTTGACAATGATGATTTTATCAAAACACGAGAACTTAATTTAGATTACTTTTCAGATAATAAAGAAGAAGATGACTTTGTTCCAGATTTGATTTGTGTCACATCTATTTTTACGTACTGGGCAAAGCAAGTAAAATATGCTGTTTCTTATTATAAACAAAAATTTAAGGATGTTCCAGTTCTAGTTGGAGGAATATATGCTTCATTAATGCCTCAACAATGTAAAGAATACACTGGTTGTGATGAGGTTATTTTTGGAGTCATTGAAGAGGCTGAAAAAGTTATTCCTGCTTATGATTTAGTTGATGTAGATTATCAAATTATTCATACAACCAGAGGTTGTATTAGGCAATGTAAGGCTTGTGGTGTTTATCAAATAGAACCGGAATGGTCTTCTAAAAAATCAATTAAAGATGAAATAGTTAAAAAGAAAATCATTTTTTACGATAATAATCTTTTGGCTAATCCATTCATAGATAATATTTTAGATGAATTAATTGAACTTAAAAATAAACGTGAGATATCTTATCTTGAATCTCAAAGTGGTTTTGATGGAAGGATTTTAAGAAAAAGGCCTGAACTTGCCGAAAAATTAAAAAAAGCGGGTTTTAAAAATCCTAAAATAGCTTGGGATGGGCCATATAAATCCTGGGAAAAAATCAAAAAGCAAATTGATATCTTGGTGGATGGAGGATTTAATTCCAAGGATATTTCTGTGTTCATGTTGTATAATCATGAATTGCCTTATGAAGAGTTAGAGAAAAAAAGAGTTAAATGTTTTGAGTGGAAAGTTCAGATAACAGATTGCAGATTCAGACCATTAGATGAAATAAAAGATAATTATAGTCCTCATAAAAGGAAAGGTCAAACAAGAGATGATTATTTCATTCATGAAAACTGGACTGATGCAGGAATTCGTAAGTTTAGACGTAATGTAAGAAGGAATAACATCTGTGTTAGACATGATGTTGATTATCATTCAGCACTTTTAGAGCGTAAAAAGGTTCCTCAAGAAAAAGCAAAAATTTATAGGGAATCTAACTATGATCAAGTAAAAGATGAGCTTCCAGATGCATGGACTCCAGCTATTTTTCATGATGTTGATGAACAAGATTATTTTAAAATGGAGGCAGGTAAATAATGTCTTTTAAAGATTTAACTTTGCGATCAACTTATAATTCTGCACGTAATGATCCTGTTGAGGATTTTTATGTGCCTGTTTTAAAAGAAGCAGAGACATATGATAGGGTTGTTGGTTATTTTAATTCATATAGCTTGGCATTGGTTGCTGATGGTTTAAAAGAGTTTGTAAAACATAATGGTAAAATGAGATTATTATGTGGAACAGAATTAAATTCTGAAGATGAATATGCTATTTTAAATGCTTCTGAAATAGCTAAGGAATTATCTGATAATTTTTTACAAGAATTGGAAGTTATCTCTGATGATGTTCAAATGAATAGAATCAAATTATTGGCTTGGATGATTGATAATAACTATTTGGACATTAAAGTTGGCATTGTTAAAGATGCATTAGGTTATGTTGGAGGTATTCTACACGAAAAAACAGGTATTCTTTCAGATAGTGAGGACAATACAATAATTTTTTCAGGTTCAAATAATGAAACTAAAGCTGCCATGTCTACAAGAGGAAAGGGTAATATTGAAAAATTTAAGGTATTTTTAAGTTGGGAAGATAGTAAATTCATGGAAGAAGATATTGATGAGTTTTATAACTATTGGAATAATAATGACCCTTATTTAGAAGTTATTGATATCCCTGATGCTGCTAAAAATGGTTTGATTCAATATGCTCCTAAGACTATGGAAGAAGTTATTAAATTGGATATTGATGGGAAATCTTCTAAATTAAAAGATGAGAGAAAATTAAGGGAATATCAGGAAGAAGCTATTGCAGAATGGATTTCTAATGGTCATTGCGGAATTTTTGAAATGGCAACAGGTACTGGAAAAACATTTACAGCATTAAATTGTATTCGAGAGGTTTTAAATAATAATTCTAAACTGTTAATTGTAATTGCATGTCCATATGCTCACTTGGTTGAACAATGGGCGAATGATATTGAAAATAACTTTGATATCCCTTGTTATAATATTTATAGTTCAGCTAATTCAAATTGGAAACCAGAATTCAATGATTTAATCCTTAATTTAGAATTAGGTATAACGAATAAAGCAATTATTTTGACTACTCATAAAACTTTCTCAAGTGATTTATTTATGAAAAAACTTTCAGATTTAAAGGTTCCTTCTCTTTTGGTTGTTGATGAAATGCATCATGTTATTTCTAATTCATACGGTAATGGGTTATTAGATTCATATGATTTCAGATTAGGTTTAAGTGCAACTCCAAGGCATGAACATGATGAAGAAGGAACAAACATTGTTTTTGATTATTTTGGAGGTATTGTCTTCACATTTGATCTTAATAGTGCATTAACTAATTTTGATGAAAGTGGAAAAACCTACTTGGCACAATATGATTATTATCCAAAGAAAGTCGGTTTGAATAGTTATGAGTTAAGCGAATTTTATCGTTTGTCTCAAAAAATCAAAGAATTGTATCATATGAATAAAAAAGAAGAAAGTGCCGCTTATCAGGCATTAAAATTCCAACGTGCCAATATAATTAAAAATGCTGAATCAAAATATGATTGTTTAAGAGAAATCTTACAAAATTATAATGAATTAGACCATTTAATTGTTTTCTGCTCACCACAACAAATGGATAATGTTCTTGAAATATTAAAGGAAGAAGGGGTTTATCCAGTTCATAGATTTACTAATAAAGAAGGTACTAAAAAATCTAAACAATTTGGTGGAATTTCCCAAAGGGAATATCTTGTTAATAAATTCGATGAAGGATATTTTAAATCTTTGGTTGCAATTAAATGTTTAGATGAAGGGGTAGATATTCCTTCAGCCACAACAGTTATTATCATGGCCAGTTCAACAAATCCTGGCGAATATATACAAAGGAGAGGTAGAGTATTAAGAAGAAGTGAAGGTAAAGAAAAAGCAGTAATTTATGATATGGTTGTTTTAGAATATGATTCTGTAGGGCGTCCTATTGAGGATATTGTACGTTATGAAAAAATTAGAGTAGATGATTTCATTGATTCTTCGATTAATCCTAATGAATCTATGGAATTATTAAAGGAATGGGGAATTAGTTTATGAAAAATGAAAATAAATCTGAAATTAATCCAGAAATTATTGATAAAATTAATAATAGTCCGGTATCAGAAAATGTTAAAGAATGTATGAAAGAGTTAATAGAATTTGAATATGAAAATGTTGACCAATATGGTTTAAGATTTAAAGATTTTTATACAAATTCTATCGAAAAATGGAAAAAATCAAGTAGTGGTGATGAATAAATGATTTTAAAATCATTATATTTAAAAAATTATAGAACTTATAGAGGTCCTGAAACAATAGATTTTGCTACTGGTGATCAAAACATTACCATTATTAAAGGTAATAACGAAGTTGGTAAGACCACTATTATGAATGCAATTACTTGGTGTTTATATGGCCAAGAGTTTTATAAAGATGAAGGTAATGAACCTATTTTTAGTAGAAGTACTTCACATGACTTAAATGTTGGTGAAGAGGATACTGTTGAAGTTAAATTAATAATGGAAGATGAAAAGGGTAAAGAGGTAAAGTTCATTCGAACATTATTATTTTATAAAAATGATGTAGGGGAATGTAAAGAAGATTCAAGAGATTTTGAGATTTTAGTTGATGAAATGCCTGTTTCATTCCAATCAACATATATCCGTAAACATTTGCCAAGTGATATTAGAAAATATTTCTTATTTGATGGAGAACAATTAGAATCATATTTTGATGAAAATAAAAAAACTATTAAAAGATCTGTTTATCAATTATCTCATTTAGATGTTTTAGAAAATACAATTAAACATTTAAAATCATCTAAAAAAGATTTAGAAACTCAATTATCAAAATTAAATCCAGTTTTAGGTAGATTACGTAATCAGGAATCAAAATTAATTGAAGACATTGAAAATAATCGGAATAATTTAATAAAAATAGAATCAGATATTGATAAATGGGAAGAATTTATTGAAAATGCTTCAAATGAAATTAAAAGATTTGGTAAAGATCCTAGTTCTCTAATTGATGAAAAAGAGGGTTTAAAAAAGGATCTTGGTCGTTTGGATTCCAATATTGAAAATAAAGAAGAAAAATTGGGTTCATTTTTAGTTAAGAATATGCCTAAAATTCTTTCTGTTTCATATTTACTTAATGTTAAAGATATTTGTAAAGAATTGGAAGAAAAAGGTTTTATACCAGCAAGATTTAAAAAAGAATTTTTGCAATATTTATTAGATGAACACGAATGTATTTGTGGTGCTGATTTATCTGAAGGAACTTCTGGCCATGCAAAATTGGTAGAATTATATGAATCAACAGATGTTACTACAAATATCGCAGATAATGTAAATTTGTTATTGGGTAGTTTGAATAATATTATTGATAAGTTTCCTTTCAAATTTAAAGATGAGTTGATTTCTAAAAAACAAGAAATTGAAGAATTAAAAGCTAAAAGGAAAGAAATATCTAAAAAAATTACTGATATTGATGATGAATTGGCAGGTATTGATGAAGATAAAGTTAAAGAGTTACAAAATGAAATTAAACGCCATGAAAATTTAATTAAAATTAGTTCTGAGAGAAAAGGCGGTATTGGTCATCAAATTGAAGTCGATGAGGAAAAATTAGAGGATGTCAGAAAAGATATTGTAGAAGAAGAGAAAAAAGCAGGAAGGAAGAATGAAATACAAAATTCATTAGACTTATGTAATGATGTTCTTACACAGACAAAAACAATTTACAGTGAATTAGAAGAAGATATTCATAATAAATTGGAAGAATTAACTTCTCATGAATTTGGAAACTTACACTGGAAAGAGTTTTATCAAGGTGTATCTATAGATAATGATTATGATGTAAGAATCCTTAAAGAAGGAGGTTATATTGTTCCACAGGATTTATCAAAAGGAGGTCAATTAGTTTTAGCATTATCTTTTATGACTGCTCTTAATTCATTATCTGGTTTTGGATTGCCAATTGTTATTGATACTCCGTTAGGAAGATTGGATGAACCTATTAAAGAGAATATTGGTAAATATTTGCCTGAATACACTAAAAATAAACAAGTTACTCTATTAGTAACAGGTTCTGAATATAGTGATGCGTTTAGAAAAGGTATTAGGGAACATGTAGGTAAGGAATATGAATTAAATTATATTCAAGAAAAAGATGGTATAACAACTATTGATTGTAAAAAATAGGTGGGGTCATGAGTAAAGAAGATAAAAGTAGAACAATTGTTTATGTGGATGAACATGATTTTGATACTATTTATAAAAAGTTAATTAAATCACATTATTTTAAAGGCATGAAAAATATTGATTTATTTTTATGTGCTACTTTAGTTGGTATGAATGTTGTTGGGAAACCATCTCCTCTGAACAATTCTAAAAAGAAAGATTATTTTAGAGTAATAGATAACAAAAATAAAGAAAGTATGATTATTTTAAAATCATTGGCAATATCTAAATTTAATGATGTTAATGTGTTATCAGATGAGGATAAATTGTTTTCTTTATGTGAAGATTATGCAAATGCAGGTATTAAACAATTGGATGCTTGGTATAATGATAATGAAGAATCATTTGACAATATTCTCACTAAAGAATTATTAAAATCTTGGGAAACATTGGACTTTGATAAGATTAAGGATGAAAGTTAATGTCTTTCTAGAGGAGGCATTTGTTTGGTAGAAAAAGATATCTATGAAGAAAATGGTCAATTTGTCATTAAAAAGGAAATCAATGGGAAATTGATTAATTTTGGAACTTTTACTAGTTTAGATGAAGCTATTGAAGAAAGGGATGAATTAGAAGAATATGGGTGGCCTTATCGTCCAGAGGAAGATGCTATTCAAGAAGTTGAAAAGTATATTTTTAAAGATGATGGCAGGTTTTACATTTCTAAAAAAATTCTTGATAAGGAAATTATTTTTGGGAATTTTGATTCTCTTGAGAGAGCTAAATCTTTAAAGCGTAAACTAATAGATAATGCATGGCATTTAAATTTCCAAAATAGGCCTCCAAAATATGGAAAGTATATTAATAGGACAGCAAATAAACGATTTTCTATTTCTAAAGAATTTAATGGTGAAATTAAAAGATTTGGTTATTATAAATCTTTAGATGAAGCAAAATTGGTGAGGGATAATCTTGTATCTAACAATTGGGAAATGGATGAGAAATATATATTGTCTAATTTAGGAATTGAGAATGTTGATTTCAATATTGGAAAGGTGGGTAGAAGATATGCTGTTTATAAATGGGATGATTCTACATGCACAATATTTGGAATTTATAGAACAGTTCGTGCAGCTAAAAAAATTAAAAATAGATTAATTTCTAAAAAGAAAAATGATTTTGATTACCTGGATAAACATAGAGAAAAAGATACTCGATTTATTTATCGTGTAAATGAATATTATAGGGTATCTAAGTCTATAAATGGTGAATTAAAGAATTTTGGGCATTATACTACTCTTGAAGAGGCAATTTCAGTTAGAGATCAATTAATTAAAAATAATTGGGATGATTCATTTTTAGGTTTAACTCGTGTTTTAAGAAGTTCTGATGCATATAATAAGCATATTCATAAAACTCGTAGAGGTTATGATGTAATTAATAGAATTAATGGAGAATTAATTAATTTTGGTTCTTTTGAAACTTTAGAAGAAGCTATTAGTTATCGTGACGAATTAGAAGAAAACAATTGGGTTGTTGAACCTATTTATGAAAATTCTATTGAAGAAAAATATGATGAATTCATTTATCTTAGGGAAGATGCTAGATATTATCTTAAAAATGAGATTGATGGTGAAATGAGGATATTTGGTATTTTTGACAATCCATTAGATGCAATTGCTGCAAGATTAGATTGTATGAGAAATAATTGGCAATTGCATTATATTTTACAAGATGATTATGATAAAGATCCCAATATGGATGTTAAATTTGGTTTGTTGGAAAATGAAGATGTTGAAGATTCTACCTTTTCAGAGAATTTTGAAGATAGTATTGAATTTCCAGTTACTATTGGAAAATCATATAAAAATAGAGGTTGGGCTGTAAAAAGAGATCATTTGATAAGATTTGTTCCAAAAATACCTTATGAAAAAGAATGTATAATTTTAGCTAATGGAAGACCAATTACGGGTAAAATTAATATTCATACTAGATTATTCTATTTCCAAGATGATTTGCTTTCAGATTATCTTGAAAAATTATATGAAATCGACCCTAAAACTCAAACTAGAATTGATTTGAAATTAAATCATGGCACTTATAAATTAAATAAAAATTTAGATGATATTACTAATTTATTTTTCATAACTAAGTTTTCAAAATCTTTTAAAAAAGGTTTATTTGCAATTCCACGTTCGGTTTCTGAGATGATTATTCCAATATTGCCTTATGAATCTGAATGTGAATTTATAATAGGTGAAATGGTTGTTAGAGGTAAATTTAATTTGGAATTCAGATTTAAATTTTCTGATCCTGCTGTAATTTCAAGTTTAAGTTCAGAAATTGATGATAATGATGAATTAGAGGTAATTTTATTATTATGAATGGTGTTAATTATGGAATTTAAAGATTTTTCAGATACATTAAGGGAAAATTTGGATTCATTTGAAGGAGAATATGCTTCATTTATTGATTGTGGTCCAAATTTATTTACTTTATTATGTGATCTTCTTGATAACAAAAAATTAAGTAAGGAATCACGTTTAGAGATTAATGCAGCTATTGCTTATTATGTTATTCCAAATGATGTTATTCCTGAAGAAGTTTATGGACCTTACGGTTATATTGATGATATTTTCGTAACAGTTTATGTTTTAAGAAGAATTGCTGATAATCATGGTTATGATTTTCTTCAAGAGATATGGAGGCCAAATAATAACATAAAAGACGTCATTGATGATTGTTATAATCATTCATTAGAACTTTTAGAGGATAAAGTTTATCCAATTTTATCTTATAGTGGTTTAGTTGATTAGTATAAATCACTATTTTTTCTATTTTCATTAAACTATTTAACGTAAGCTACTAAATATTAAATCATGAAAACTTTAAACGTAGTCGCAGCCATTATCAAAAAGGACAATCAAATCCTTGCAACCAAGAGAGGCTACGGCGAATTCATCAACATGTGGGAATTTCCAGGCGGCAAAATAGAACCTGATGAAACAAAAGAGGAAGCTCTCATAAGGGAAATCAAAGAAGAGCTGGACTGCACAATAAAACCAATAAAATTCGCCCTGGACCTGGAATACCAGTATCCTACTTTTTATTTGAAAATGTCCTGCTTTGAAGCGGAAATAACCGAAGGAACTCCAAAGCTATTGGAGCACAACGACGCCAGGTGGCTTACAAAAGACGAACTGAACGATGTAAACTGGATTCCGGCGGACCTCACAATTATCGATTACCTAAAAGAGACCATGGAGGATTGAAATGGCAGACAAAAGATTGGAACTGGCAAAGGCAAAGCTTGAACAACTCCAGAATAAATTGGAAAAAGTCAAAGGAACACCAAGAGAAGAGGAATTCCAAATCCAAATAGACAAACTCCAGGAATTAATCAAACACCTTGAAAGCGAGTAGATTAGATGAACATCGATGAAATCCTCAACGGAGCCAAAACCGCATTCATAAACCAGCACAACAGCTCCAGCGCAGATTTCACGCCAAAGCTATTGTACAACAACCGTGACTCAAAGGTCATAAACTCCCTGAGGGATGAGCTTAGAAACTGTGACGAATTCATCATATCCTCTGCGTTCATCACCATGGGAGGCATAACTCCGCTTCTTGAGGAATTCAGATATCTTGAAAGCAACAGCATTAGAGGAAAAATCCTCACCACCGACTATCTCACCTTCACAGAACCGGAAGCGCTTAAAAAACTGGACTCATTCAACAATATCGAGGTCAAGCTCTATTCCCAGGAGAATGAGGGCTTCCACACCAAG
>Ga0310695_10014167_pt1 | contig 10820 bp, 8 predicted proteins | sample RumenRJG_04DNA_FD_203882 | JGI IMG/M metagenome (GOLD analysis project Ga0310695, IMG submission 203882) | Bovine rumen microbial communities from Lethbridge, Alberta, Canada - RJG_04 (v2) (version 2) | ecosystem: Host-associated > Mammals > Digestive system > Stomach > Rumen | place: Canada... | reverse complement strand
CACGGGCGCCTACACTTCCGTGGCGGGAACTACTACGTAAGCCGTCGTCCCGCGTGGCATGGCGGAATGCGCGGTATGGACATGGATCGCAGGAGATGGAACAATCCCTCGCTCCGAAATGGTCATGGCGACACACGGATGCACAATGGACGCCTTGAGCGTGGAGGCGGTGTACCGCGCAGCAGAGGTGAATTCTCCGGCACACGCGGCAATTCCAACATCCACGGCGGCACGCAAGGCATACCTAACCGAAACGACAACATGCGTGGTGGCAACTCACGCTCGAACGGCCAAGGCACCTTCCGTCCCGAAACGAATCATGGCACAGACACCCGCACAATAACTGGAAACCGAAGCCTGGACACACGCACGATAACTAGAGACCGAGGCATCACCGCGCCGAGCCGAGGCACCACCACAACCAGCCGAGGCAGCGTAATGTCCGGCCGAGGCAGTATGCCTTCGAGTCACGGATCTGTATCCTCAAGCCGAGGCTCCGGCTCTATGAGCCGCGGCACAGTGAGCAGTTCGTCGCGCGGAAACCTTTTCAGCGGAAGCAGCACTCGATCCACCGTAGGCAGCAGCCGAAGCAATTCCAGCATGGGCTCGGGCGTATCACGCGGAAGTTCGGGAAGCCGTGGAGGCAGCATTAGCTCCACACGCAGCTCGGGTGCTTCGGGTCACAGCGCAGGAAGCCAGAGTCGCGGCGGAAGCCGGGGCGGCAGACGATGACAATGATTAACGCCGCGGACGGAGTTTGTTCAATAAGGAGCGGTTGATGGAACTGATACGATGCTGGCTCTCTATGAAGTCATTCTTCAGGAGAGTCAGCTCGTCGTTCATATCAGAATACAAATCGCTGAATATGCGCAGCAAGGGCGAGACATAGGGCTGATCCTTCTCATTGACCACCATACGGATGTCGTGCGGCACGATGCTCACTTCGAGATCCTCCCCTTCCTCTTTCGGGTCCCCGTCGAAATGAATAACACCGGGCTTCGAACGGTGAATCTTCAGCAGCGAACACTGGAAGGTCTTGATGCGGCTATTCTGCATGATGGTCTTGTTAAACAGCTGAATGGCTATCTGAGGAGCCTCGAGCACATTGAAGGGTTCCATAATGGTCACGTCCATCAGGCCGTCGCTCATGCTGGCCTTCGGAGCAATATAGACATTGTTCCCATATTGGCTGGCGTTGGCACAGGCTATCAGGAACGCCTTGTAATGCTGCGTCTCTCCCTCAATCTCGATGTCGTAGGTATCTGGATTATACTTCAATCCCTCCCTCAGTGTGTTCTCTATATAGGAGACGAATCCCCGCTTCCTGCTTTGGGCAAACTTGCTGCTGACAAAGGCATCGAATCCCATGCCGCATGTGCAGAAGAAGGGCGTGCCATTGATACACCCGTAGTCGAGCGCTTCAATATGGCAGTTGGCCAGCACCCGCAGGGCTCCGCGCGCGCTCATAGGTATATAGAGATGACGGGCCAGGCCGTTGCCGCTGCCGCAAGGGATGATACCGAGCGCCGTCGGTGTGTGGACCAGGCTCCGGGCCACCTCGTTCACCGTGCCGTCGCCGCCTACGGCCACACACACATCCACACCTTCCTCCACCGCCTGACGCGCATACTCGGCCGCGTGTCCACGACGTTCTGTATAATGAACGGAACACTCGAAAACGGACTCATCCATGTATCGTGGAATCATCTGCACGATATCCTTCTTGTCGCTTGTGCCCGAAATAGGGTTCACGACGAACCAAATCTTCTTTCTTGTCTCCATATTTGGGGGCAAAGATATAAAATTTCGTTTAATAAACCGCACAAGGTCAAAGAAAGATATGCCCGACGTAATATTTTTTCCCTTTTAGGAACAATTATTAAGATATTTTAGCTACCTTTGCATCGTTTAATCGATAAAAAGGACTGTAACCTTACTTTATTTTATGGGATTGTTACAAGAAAGATGTGCCAAATATACACTGCCCCAAGAGTTCATGAAACAGGGTATTTACCCCTATTTCAGACAGATTGAGGGAAAACAGGGCACCGAGGTAATAATGGAAGGCCACCGCGTCTTGATGTTCGGCTCGAATGCCTATACAGGACTCACGGGTGACCAGCGTGTCATCGACGCAGGCATCGCAGCCATGCAGAAGTATGGAAGCGGATGCGCCGGAAGTCGTTTCCTGAACGGAACGCTTGACTTGCACGTCCAGTTGGAGAAGGAATTAGCCGAGTTTGTGGGCAAGGACGATGCCCTGTGCTTTGCCACAGGCTTCACCGTGAACAGTGGCGTAATAAGCCAGCTCGTGGACCGCAACGACTATGTAATCTGTGACGACCGCGACCACGCCAGTATCGTGGACGGACGCCGCCTCAGTTTCGCCACCCAGCTCAAGTATAAGCACAACGACATGGAGGACCTCGAGAAGCAGCTCCAGAAGTGCGAGCCGGACAGAGTGAAGCTGATTGTCGTTGACGGAGTGTTCAGCATGGAGGGCGATCTCTGCAAACTGCCGGAGATTATCGAGTTGAAGAAGAAGTACGACGCCGCCGTCATGGTGGACGAGGCCCACGGCATCGGAGTCTTCGGACGTCAGGGACGCGGCGTGTGCGACCACTTTGGCTTGGCCAAGGACGTGGACCTCATCATGGGCACCTTCTCGAAGAGTCTGGCATCCATCGGTGGTTTCATTGCTGCCGATGCCAGCATCATCAATTGGCTGCGCCATACCGTGCGCACGTACATCTTCAGTGCCAGCAGCACCCCGGCCGCTACGGCAGCTGCACTCGAAGCACTGCACATCATCCAGAACGAGCCCGAGCGCATCGCCGCTCTGTGGGACGTCACCAACTACGCCTTGAAGCGTTTCCGCGAGGAAGGCTTCGAGATTGGCGACACGGAGAGCCCCATCATTCCTCTCTACGTGCGTGATACAGAGAAGACATTCAAGGCAGTTGCCTTCGCATTCCGCGAGGGAGTCTTCATCAACCCAGTGATTCCGCCCGCATGTGCACCACAAGACACGCTCGTGCGCTTCGCCCTCATGGCAAGCCACACGCATGCCCAGGTGGACGAGGCCGTGCAGAAACTGAAGAAAGTATTCCAGGAACTGGATATATTGTGATTGGCTATAGGGGGGCTGAATGCCCCATATGGCACAGAATAGTGTTTTTCATAGTTGAGTGCATTGTTCGGGAGAACAATGCACTTTTTTTATGTCACCCTGCAAAGGCTTCCGCCCTGCGCCGTCACAGCTCGGCCGGCGTGATGATGGTCTTGACGCCCTTAATCTTTTGACCCCTCACACGTACAAGCAACTCCTTCACTACGCGGCGGTCCACAGCGACATAGGACCACCCAGGCAGCACGTCCACGCGTCCCAGTTGCTCGCGTCCGAGGCCGCCCACCTTGGAGAGGAAACCCACGATGTCCACCTTGTTTATCTTGTCCCTGCGTCCCTTACCGATGTAGAGCGTCGTCCACTGCGGCCGGGCCGGTGCCGGCAGACGTTGCGGAAGCATTAGCCGCTCAGGCGTTTCGTCCAGAAAGTCGGGCAGGTGTTCCTCGGGTCCCAAGATGAGATAGGCCTTCCCCTCGGCATCCCAGCGAGCCGTGCGTCCGTTTCGGTGGATGAAAGCCTCTTCGTTGAGCGGCAGATGATAGTGAATGATGTGCCGCACATCGGCGATGTCCAGTCCGCGCGATGCCAGATCAGTGGTCACGAGCACGTTTGCCGACCCGTTGCTGAAACGAAACAGCGAGCGTTCGCGGTCACGCTGTTCCATCCCTCCGTGGAAAAGGGCTGCCGACACGTCCATACGCCGCAGGTAGTCCCCCACTCGCTCCACGCTCTCACGATAATTGACGAAGACCATGCTCTGCTCCGCCCCTAGCATGCACAGCAGATTATAGAGCGAGTGCAGTTTGTCCTTCTCGGGCGACGGCAAGACGTAGAGGCGCAGACGTCCATCCTTGGCGTCGGCATCGTCGAGATAGTCGAGCCTGCAAGGACGGCCCTGTGGCACGAAGTCGGGAATCTGGGGACAGTCGGTAGCGGAAAGCAGGATACGACGCTCCACACGAGGCATAGCACCGAGGATGCCACGCATCTGTTCGTGGAAGCCCAGTTCCAGACACTTGTCAAACTCGTCAATCACCAAGGTGCGAATGGTATCGACGGAGAAGTTCTCCTTGCCAATATGGTCCAGCATGCGTCCGGGAGTACCCACAAGGACATGAGGACGCTGGGCACGCATCAACCGATGCTCATCCATGGCCGGACGTCCGCCGTAGCAGGCCAGGATACGCAGGTCGGCATTCAGCTGACGGGCCACAGCTACCGTCTGCTGTGCCAGCTCGCGTGATGGGACGAGAATCAGAGCCTGCACCTCGTCGCTACCCGCCTCCAGCAGCTGAAGGAGGGGGAGCAGGTAGGCCAAGGTCTTTCCCGAACCCGTGGGACTGAGCAGCACCACCTGTCTCTCGCGTGGTACTGTGCGCAACATGTCCTGTTGCATGACGTTCAGGCTGGCAATATCCAGCTTATGCAGGCTGTAATCCATCGTCTTTCTGCTTCTTTTGATGCAAAATTCGTTAAAATCGGCGACTTTTCCAAGCAAACGTTGCCCAATTCTGCACAAATCGCTACATTTGCACTCAGATATGAAAAAGTGGCTCCTTACCTTATTATATATAGTGCCCCTCGGCGTGCAAGCCCAGCGGGTGCAGCTCGTCGTGTCGGGCACCCCCGTCACCATCCAGCCCGTACAGACACAGACCGAGGTGCGAGCCGGATGGCGCATCGTGGACATCCAGCTCAAGAACCGCGTCACACGCTACCTCTTTGGGCGCCATTCCTCCCAACTTACCGACGACGGACAGCCCAGGTTCCTCATCCAGCCTTCGGATGGCGAGACGCTCGTGGACTATGCCCTCATACGCCTACGCGAGAAACGGGACTGCCGCCGGCTGCCGGCCGCACTGCTGATGGCCAACCCCTACACACGCGTCGAGCCCTCCGATTTCGAGATTGCTCCGGCCCAGGACGATGCCTTCGAATGCCGTCCGCGCCAGCCGCTGCCTCGAGGGGAATACGTTTTAGTGAGCCTCATCCAGCAGCCCATCGGCTCGCTGGGCGACTATCTGGTCTATCCCTTCCAGGTGCCCTAAGGAGACGTCACAAGAAGATGCAGCAGACCGCACCGTCCGGAGGAATGTGCTCCGGAGGCCGGAAGAGCGTGCTCCATCTCCTCCCGGAACACGCTCCTCCGGGCGGTGCGGTTGGAGACTCTGATTTTCAGCGCCCTTTATTTTACCTCACGAAACGCCCTTTTCCCACCCCCATAAACCATGGCAGCCGGCGTCTCAAAAGGAGATACTGGCTGACATCGTTATCGTACACGGCATGGATTATTCAGCACTCAACGAATAGGGCAACTCGCGCTGGGCAGTGCGGCGCACGGGCTTGGCCGTCATCTCAAACTCGATCACGCCGCCCTCGGTCAGCTCGCGGTGAGTGATGTAACGGCGCGTGAGCGTCTGCCCGTTCAGGCGCACGTTCTTCACATACCGCTTCGTGTCGCTCACGCCGTCGGCCTTGATTTCCATCACACGTCCCGAGGCAAAGCGTATCTTGCAGTAGGGGACATAGGGGACGCCCAGCACATACTGGTCTGTGCCGGGGCACACGGGGTAGAAGCCCATGGCCGTGAAGATGTACCAAGCCGACATCTGGCCGCAATCGTCATTGCCGTGCAGGCCGTCCATATCGTTTACATACATGCGGTTCATCACTTCGCGCAGCCAGTACTGCGATTTCCAGGGCTGCGAGGTCCACGCATACAGGTAGGGCACATGGTGGCTGGGCTCGTTGCCATGCACATAGCCGCCCATGAGACATTCCTCCTCGATGTCCTCATTGTCCTCATAGTACTTCTTGTCGAGCGGTTCGGCAAAGAGATTGTCAAGCCGTTCGATGAAGCGCTTCTCACCACCGAAACACTCGATCATGCCTAGCACGTCGTGGGGCACATGGAATGAGTAGTTGGCCGAGTTGCCTTCGATGAATCCCTCTCCATAGGTCTGCAAGGGCGAGAAGTCTTTCTTCCACGTGCCGTCCTTGTAGCGGGGGCATGCCAGAGAGAAATCGGGGTTGAAGACATTGCGGTAGTTCATGGCACGCTGCCGGAATGTCCGGGCCATCTCGTCGTTGCCTGCCTGGAGGGCTGCATGATAGATGGTCCAGTCATCGTAGGCATATTCGAGCGTGTTGCTGGCACTGGTCCCGCAGCGATCGTACGGCACATAGCCGTACTGCATATAGTCCTTCATCCCCTCGATCCACGGCGAGGTGGCCGTGGCCTGCATGGCTTCGAGCACATCGGCGGTGGGTTTGAGACCTGCCTTCACGGCCGCATCGGCCAGCACCGAGACGGCATGGTAGCCACTCATGCACCAGCCCTCATTGGCCATCAGATACCAGATGGGAAGCAGGTGCAGCGCACTCTGCTGCTGAATGCGCAGCATGCTGCGAGCCATGTCGGCCCCCTGGCGGGGCTTCAGCAGGTTGAGCAACGGATGCTCGGCACGGTAAGTGTCCCACAACGAAAAGACGGTGTAGTTGACGTCTCCCTCGCCACACTGATGGATCTCCATGTCGTTGCCGCGATAGCGACCATCGACATCCATATAGACCGACGGGTTGATCATCGTATGATAGAGCGAGGTATAGAAGAGTGACTTCTGGTCGTCCGAGCCTTCGATGTCGATGATGTCCAGTTCGTCGGCCCATTGCCGGGAGGTCTGACGGCGCAGTTGGTCGAAGGTACGTCCGTCTGTTTCCGCCTTCAGATTGGCCAGGGCACCCTCCATGCTCACTGCCGAGAGAGCCACGCGAATCTGAAGCATCTTCTCCTCCAATCCACGGAAACGAAAATAAGCCGATATTTCGCGTCCGGCCATATCGGGGAAGTTGTGGTGGACATCATTCTTACGCCAAAAGCCGTTGTAGCGCATCTTCTGCTGGTCCTGATAGCCATAATCGGCAATGGGATGAGACAGGGAAATGGCAAAGTAGGTATAATTCTGGCGTGCCCAGCCGTTGGTGATACGATAGCCGGTGAGCAACGTGGGGCTGACGACACGCAGGTAGGTCCAGAGCGTCTTGCCTTCATAATTGTAAATGCCGTGACCCAGATCGAGAATAAACTGTCCCTCGTCCGTGGGAAAGGTGTACTGATGAATGCCCACACGCTGCGTGGCCGTCAGCTGGGCCCGAATGCCATAGTCGGCAAGCACCACCTCATAATATCCAGGCGAACAATGCTCGGTCTCATGGCTGTAGCGGGAACGATAGCCTCCCTCCGGTGCATCGGCCGTGCCGGGATTCGTCTGAATACGTCCCGTCGTGGGCATAATGAGGATATCACCCAGGTCGGAATGCCCCGTACCACTCAGATGTGTGTGGCTGAATCCCACAATGGTGGGATCATGATACTGGTAGCCGGCACAATAGGCATAGACACCGGGCTGATAACGACCCTCGACGTTGTGAGGTATCGTGTCGGTGTCGGGACTTAGTTGCACGATGCCGAAAGGCGCACAGGCACCGGGGAAGGTGTGCCCCATACCATTGGTGCCAATAATCGGATTGACATAATCAAGTTTGCTGCGCTCGGCACACACAACAGACGAGGCCGACAGCAGGAGCAGCCCCGCAAAGGCGGCGCGCAGGACATAGGTGGATGGCTGATGATGAGACATAGATGAAAGGAGCTTTGAAAACAAGAAAAGCCGGATGCCAGAGCCATTGCTCAAGCCTATCCGGCCATTTAAATCTTTGAATGGAAAGTAATTCGAATCAATAAAGTGTCTCGAAGACACCTCGTCAGAGAGAATTACTTCTTCTGGGCAGCGACTGCCTCCATGAATTCCTTACAAGGCTTGAAGTAAGGAATGTCATGAGCCTCGATGATCATCGTGGTGTTCTTCGAGATGTTGCGGGCCGTCTTCTGAGCACGATGCTTCAGCGTCCAAGTGCCCCAACCACGCAGGTACACGTTCTCTTTCTGCACCAACGAATCCATGATGGTGTCAATGGTTCCTTCCAATGCTGCCAGAACTGTAGGCTGGTCAATGCCGGTCTTTTTTGCGACTGTGCGCACTAATTCAATTTTTGTCATGTCTTATATCTTTGTTAGTAAAGTGATATGCTTTTCTGAAAAGCGATGCAAAGATACACAAACTTTTGAACATCGCCCAAGTTTTCTGCCACGAATTTTCAGAAAAGATGCTTTTTCTGTGCCAAAAGCACCGAATAATAGGGTCGCGAAGTGCATAAAATCGCAAAAAGGGCCATAAGCCATATATATATTAAGGTAGGGAGACAAAATATTTCGCAAGACGAAAGGGGTGCCAGAACGTCATCCGCTGCCCGGCCGGCACCGATATAACGATGGAAGAAAAAGCGGATGCGGCAGGCGAAACATAAGTTTCTTCCTGCCGCATCCGATCTGAGCGATAGACGGGACTCGAACCCGCGACCCTCGGCTTGGGAAGCCAATGCTCTACCAACTGAGCCACTATCGCATTGCATTTGTGATGCAAAAGTACGACCTTTCCGCGACATCTCCAAAAATCGAGGCAAATTTTACTTTCTTTAACTCTATTTTTGTTGCAAGTAACAGGAAAAGGGTATACCTTTGCTCCGCAAACGGAACTCAGATAATCATATTATATGAGGAAACCCGGAAAAACAACAGTATTAACCACAAAAAGACGTTGAAGATGAAAAAGAAGTTTATTTGTACCGTGTGTGGCTACATCTATGAGGGCGAAGAGGCTCCCGCCAAGTGCCCGCAGTGTGGCGTTCCCGCCAGCAAGTTCAAGGTGGTAGAGGAAGATGCTCCCCAGGTGTATGTGACGGAGCATGTAGTGGGCGTGGCCAAGGGCTGCCCCGAGGAAATCATGATGGGTCTCAAGTCGAATTTCGACGGTGAGTGCTGCGAGGTGGGTATGTACCTGGCCATGGCTCGCCAAGCCGACCGCGAAGGCTACCCCGAAATTGCCGAAGCATTCAAGCGCTACGCATTCGAGGAGGCAGACCATGCCAGCCGTTTTGCCGAACTGATTGGCGATTTGGTTTGGGACACCAAGACGAATCTGGAGAAGCGTGCAAGTGCAGAGTGCGGAGCATGCGAGGGCAAGATGAAGATTGCCAAGGCTGCCAAAGAGGCAGGGCTCGATGCCATCCACGACACTGTGCATGAGATGGCCAAGGACGAAGCTCGCCACGGACGCGGCTTCGAGGGATTGCTGAAGCGCTACTTCGGCAAGTAAGGCATCTACATTCCCCGAACAGGAAGAAACGAGAAATGACGTGTCAGGCACATGGTGGCCGACACGTCATTTCTCGTTATCACTCTCCCCTACTCTCCCTTTAGCGGATTACGTGCGACATGCATCCACCACGGGTCTGGATTCTCCGGCACGGCAGGACGCGACGGAGTGGCATGCGAGGCGTTGCGCACACGGCTCAGGGTCTCGGGCATCATCTGCAGAAAGCTGGCTATGTGGACAAGCGGAGCACGAAGTATAATCTCGGGTTTCTCACGAAGAAGACGTTCGTAACGCTCCGTGGCGTTCTCGAAGCGCTGGCTGTCGGCATGCTCCTGACTGCTGATGGCCACATGTTCCAGGATTTTCCGGTAGAGCATGGCTATCTCCAAGTTGCGTTGCATGAGCAAATGGAGGTCGTCATAGGGGATGGCATACAGTTCCGCCGGCTCAAGCGCCTCGACGATAAGCCGACTGGGTTCCTGCTTAAGGAAACTCTCGATACAGAAGACGATACGACCCTCGAAGGAAAAGTGTTCTGTGACGTCCTTCTTGTTTTTGTAATAGTACTGGCGCACCATGCCGCGATCTACATAATAGAGCGCGCGGCAGACAGCGCCTTCGCGGAGGATGGTATCTCCTTTCTGGAATTTCATGGGGCGCAGAATGGTGCTGAGCGCCTCACATCCTTCGGGTGAAAGCGGGCAGTAAAGGCGAGCTATCTCCCTTGCTATGTCTCGTCGTCTGTCCATAATGTTCAAGGTCTATATATCGTTTATTCCGAGTGAGTGCTGCATGTTCCGTCAATCCAGTTTCAATACGGCGAGGAATGCCTTCTGCGGCACCTGAACGTTGCCTATCTGTTTCATCCTCTTCTTGCCTCGCTTCTGCTTCTCGAGCAGTTTGCGTTTACGGGTAATATCGCCACCATAGCACTTGGCCAAGACATCTTTTCTCACCTGCTTCACAGTCTCCCGCGCAATGATTTTTGCCCCGATAGCCGCTTGAATGGCGATGTCGAACTGCTGTCGTGGAAGAAGGTCCTTGAGTTTCTCGCACATGCGACGCCCGAATGACTCGGCATTGTCAGCATGTGTCAGAGTGCTCAGCGCATCTACGGGCTCGCCGTTGAGCAGGATGTCCATCTTGACCAGCTTGCTCGGACGGAAGCCGTCTTGATGATAGTCGAAAGAGGCATATCCCTTGCTGATGCTCTTCAGCTTGTCGTAGAAGTCGATGACGATTTCGCCCAACGGCATGGCATAGTGCAACTCGACACGGTTTCCACTGATGAATTCCTGCTTTAGCAGTTCGCCACGCTTGCCCAGGCAAAGCGTCATAATGGGCCCGATATAGTTGGCCGTAGTGATCACTGTGGCATGGATGTACGGTTCCTCGATGCGCTCGATTAGGGTGGGGTCAGGCATTCCACTGGGATTGTGCACCTCGTGCATCTCGCCATGCTTGTCATAGACACGATA
>Ga0310695_10014166_pt1 | contig 10821 bp, 6 predicted proteins | sample RumenRJG_04DNA_FD_203882 | JGI IMG/M metagenome (GOLD analysis project Ga0310695, IMG submission 203882) | Bovine rumen microbial communities from Lethbridge, Alberta, Canada - RJG_04 (v2) (version 2) | ecosystem: Host-associated > Mammals > Digestive system > Stomach > Rumen | place: Canada... | reverse complement strand
GTTAAGTCAAGCGCTTTATGACGTATTTTCCGTAAATAATGCGGCTTTTTCCTACATTGAAGATGTATTTTTCTCTGGCATCCTTGATAGTTTCAGTATATTTTTCTTTGTTTTCAAGAAATTCGTCTATTATTTTACCTGAATTTTCCAGTTCAGAAAGTTCCAGAGCACGTCCTATCACGTTTCTGAGCTCTATACACATAGGAACTGTGGCTATCTTGTCATAGTCCTTGTTCATTATCTTCATTGGGGTATTTACAAAAAGCACAGGTCTGAGCGTTGTGAAAGCATATTCCCAGCATATGCCGGACCAGTCTGTTATCATAACATCGGCGTTCATTACCGATGTATTTGAAGAAAAATCCGTTTCTACCGTGATATTTGTGCCCTCGTATCTCTTTTTGAGCAGCTCGAATTTTTCGGGTGTGTGTCGTACAGCCTGAGGATGAGGACGCAGTATTATGTCAAATTCCTTGTTTTTAAGGGTTTCTAAAAGCGTATCGACTCCATTTTCAATGATATTTCCGGGCTGCCATGAGGGCGCTATCAGGATAAGAGGTTTTTTGTTTGACTTTTTCGTAATATTGTTATATTCTTCCAGCATTGAATCAAGCAAAGGATACCCTGCTTCAACAATCGTTTTTCTTTTAAGACCGTAAAGTTCCTCTGTCTCTTGTATTTCACTTACATCATAGGAACATGTGCAAAATACCGTATCATACCAGTCGAGAGCGCCTTTTCGCATTGTCAGGTTGTTTCCGCCCATGTTATGACTTATGTAAACATACTCTATATCAGATCGGATCTTTGATCTTTTTATATGATATTTCTCAAGATCCGGCATCGTCATGATGCACATATCGCAGTCAAGCTTCATGAAAAGAGGGATAAGATACTTGTCATCGCCTATAAAATACGGGTGTATCTGCGCACGGCTGTCTTTGAAAATATTATCGTCGGGATCGCTGGTAACGTAATGAATATCAATATTTGATTTTTCGCAAATATAATCTATCATCCCTGCATAATACTTGTAAAATCCGTTCTGCTCCGAGTAGATCATGAGTTTCATGTCTTTTACGGAAAAGAATTTTTTGTAGTCAGCACGTTCTCTTTTGAGATTTGCAGCCCTTTTTTCTTCCTTGAGCCTAGTCTGCTTCTTCATTTCCTCAAGTTCGTTATAATCTATGTATTTTTTCGGAGGTATGATAAGATTTGTAAGCAGCATTGACGGAATAGCAAAAAGATTGCCGAATATCCAATAAAGTCCCACTCCTGCAGGTACAAGGAACGCAAAATAGGTGGAAAAAGCTACCATGAACACGGTCGTAAGTATCTTGTTCACCCTGTTTTGTGATATTTGTAAAACGTTTATGCGATTTTGAGCCATGCAAAGTATAGCTGCGCTCAGACCTGCGACAACTGGTATCAGTAGCAGCCATGAAAACTCTTTGAGAAAAGGGACAGTACCAAGATCAATGCCGAGAAAGCTCGTTTTAAAACCCGTTATGCGGTTTATGAGGCTTTCGGGAACGTTTTCCGGAGGAATACCGCCTGTTTTCAGCATATTTATGATCTCAGACTGGTAAACACTGTCAGAAGATTGACTTTTTGCAACAGTTTCAAGCCATGTCCTCAGTACTGTCATATTTTGGGAGCTTACCCCAAGCACGTAGGACAACGGACGATAGATGACCCCGACAAGACCAAGCACTATCGGAATCTGAAGCAGCAAGGGCACTACGCCTAAAAATGGATTATATCGTGATTTTTTGTACAATGCAAGCTGCTCGTCAGTGAATCTGTCCTTGTCATCTATGTATTTTATCCTCAGAGCGTCCAATTCCGGCTTTATTTTCACCATTTTGATGGAATTTTTCTGAGTAAGGAGATTTACAGGCAAAAGTATAAATTTTGTTACAAAAGTGAATATTATTATACTGATTCCGTAGTTACCCGTGAACTTATAGCACGTCTTCATTATTATGCCAAATGCGCCTATAAGAACATTTATCAAATTATCCATTTAAAGCCTCATTCATCGTCAAGAAGATCGTCAGCTGTGATAACTTTTCCTGTTTCCGAATCCGAAGCTGTCGCTTTATTCTGAGATTTTTCTTCAATATCACTCTTTTTCCTGAATTTTCTTGTTATTTTATTCCAGAATATGCCAATAGCTGCTCCGCAGGCTATAACAACGCCTGCAATTATCTGGATCACATAGCTTGTAGTCGCAGGATCAAGGTATGCACAGCAAGTTTGAGTCAATATCGTCATAAGACATAATATGTTTACAATAATCAAAATTGTTTTTTTCATAAATATTCCTCGTAAAAAAAATTGTTTCTTGTTTTGTATTATTTATTATATCACGTACTTTTGGTTTTGTAAATAGTTTTATCAAAAAAAATCAAACATATAACTATAAATGAGCGGTTTTGTTAAAATATACAACAAATGAAGTGGAATCGCGCGTAAGCGACTTAGCGCGCTCCGGTCGCGCTAGACCGGCGAGGTTTGGAGCAGAGCTCCATTCAAGATCAAGCCGCTCGCAACAAATAAACCGACCACAGCTATCCCTTACGAGCGGCTTGCCTACCTTTGTGCGATGTGAGCCCGGCGGCGAACGGGTGGCAAATGAAGCGGCACATCAAAAGCAGTCCAAAGGTTCACTTTTGTGCAAATTGTCAAATCTGCTCATTTCAAATCTGCTCATTTATAGTAGAAAAATACATAGTCTGACAAAAAAGTCCTCTCCTGATTAGTCAGGAAAGGACTTGAGCATTAATTTTATCCGATCAGGCTGTCATTGATAAAAACATACGAAGAACCGTCATTGTCTTCCCATACAATGCCTGTATTGCTCATTCTGAGCGAACCGCTATGAGAATTGCTTATAGTCTCAAAGTAGTCAAGAGAACCGTCTGCTTTGTAGTAAACAACGTTCTGAGTGCCACAGGTGTAGCTGATCTTTCCGTCTGCAACGTATCCGGAAAAAGTCCATACGTTTGACTTACCGTAGCCGTCAGCACAAGTTACAGTACAGAAATATTCGCCGTTTACCTCGAAAATATCGAGCCATGCTTTGTTAGAGTTCGGATCATAGAAAGAGCCGGTAGGGAAAACAGCAGGCATAGTTTCAACGACAGAATTGTTGTTTTCAGCAGTATCAGTGGTGTTTGTTACCTGAATGTTTCTGTAGGATGTGGTGTTCACGAAAGTTGTACCTGCGAGGATGTCGCCCATGCTGTCGGTCCATACGATACCATAATCGGTGATTTTAAGAGAACCTGCACCTGCGGTGTAAGTGGTAAAGGGTGTCTGGATGCCGTCAACGCCTATCGTGTAATTGCCGTTCTTATCGTAAGCAGAAGTAGTCTTACGGCAATTTGTGTAATTCATAACGCCGTTCTTGTCAAACGAACCTGTAAGATCCCAGCTGTTTACTTCACTTAAATTCACCGGCCAAACGATGTGTACAGAGTAGCTGCTGTCGCCGTTGTCAGTGATCTCCATAGTAGCAGTCCCCTGTGACTTCTCAACAAAGCTGCCTGTGAAAAGGTCATCATCGACCTTTACGGGGGTGTACTGAGGAAGTGTATGCTCGTTTTTCTTGGTTTCTGCCTTCTTTTCAGCCTTTTTCTCGGGTATCTTGGTCTCCGGAAGCTTTGCTTCAGTCTTTTCAGGCTGTGCATCAGCTGCCTTGTCCTGTATGATAACTACCGGCTGAGAAGTCTCTGCCTTTTCCTGTACCACTACAACTGGCTGGGAAGCAGCGGTCTTTTCTGCGGGCTTGTCAGCCTCTGCCATAGCAGCAGCTGCTGCCGGAGTTGCCGCTGTGGTCTGTGCAGTTACTGCCGTTACTGCCTTGTCTGCTGCTTCTGTATCGGGAGTTTTTACTATAACATCGCCGCATCCTGTGAGCATCGTTGCTGCCATTATTGCTGCTGCTCCTGCTGCTAACATACTAACCTTTGTCATTTTCATTTTTTATTCCTTCTTTCATAGATCTGAGTGAACTTTTCGAAGTGATTGTCTTGTTTCCTTCGCTGTGATCTTATGATACCATGATAACGAAAACGTTTCAATATCCAATATTCTGTGTATTTGTAGCCAAAAACACATATTAACTACAAAATGTAGTTTAAGCTACATCAAGTTTATGATTGTCTTATTTTATAATTACTGTAAAAAAGTCTCTGTGATAGTTAAACTGATTGCAGGATGCCCCAGAATGCGTCTAGCAGGCTCTGTAAGGCGTTTCAACGTCTTTAACGTGTTATAATTAGCTTTTGCATGTAAAACGCCTCAGAGAGGCTGCCAGACCGATTCTGAGGCGTTTTGCTTATTTCGTGCAATGTTCAACTGATAAGTTTGAATAATAACAATGATTTTTCATAACAAAAGTCGGAGCTTACCTGTTTCGGCTCCGCTCTTGTGTTATTTTGTAATTCAAGCCTATAATCGTCTTATTTTTTTATCATTACTGTTTGAAAAGTCTCTGCGATCGTAATACAGATAAGAGGATGCCTCAGAATGCGTCTAGCAGGCTCTGTAAGGCGTTTCAACATCTTTAACGTATAATTTCAGCTTTTGCATGTAAAACGCCTCAGAGAGGCTGCTAGACCGATTCTGAGGCGTTTTGCTTATTTTGACTCCGATTTTATGCTATTTTGTGATTTAAGTTACACTTTGTAGCCAATATGTTTTTTTTGCTACAAACACGAAGAATGAAAATATCCCCTTTGCTCTTTCTGAGCCTTAGAGAGGCTTTTTATTGCGTTTTAGAGTATATATAAAAATTTTAAATACAATATAGCGCTTTTTCAATCAGTCATTTTTTTTAACAAAAACGCTTCTTTATATAGATTGATTGATTGATTAATAAATGATTATATTGATTATTAATGATTTCGGGTGGCGCTGACCCCCGAAAATACAGCGTTTTGAGATTTAATTAGCAACATTGCATTGCACAATTAGCAACATTGCATTGCACAATTAGCAACATTGCATTGCACAATTAGCAACATTGCATTGCACAATTAGCACCATCATATTGCACAATAGCCAACAAATCATTGACAGTGGTGCTTATTTGTGTTATAATATTTGAAAGAGGTGATGATATGTCGGAACTGTTTGAAACAGCGATAGTTGAAAAGAGAAATGTGCTGAATGAGCTGAGAAGCAACAACATGACATTGCAGGAGCTGCGTTTTTTTAGTATATATTTATCAAAAATCAATCCATGGGATGTTTCAACAAGAGTTGTCAGATTCACGTTAGATGATTTTCAGCGTATCATGGGATTTGGACGGCTGAATTTAAAACAGATCATGGAAAGTGCTGACAATCTGCTTTGCAAAATAGTACATATTCCGGATGAAAATGGTATGAGATCAGTACAGCTTTTCAAAGAATGTTACCTGGTCAGGCGTGATGGCGAATGGTTCATGGAAATTGATGCACATGACAAAGCTTTGCCTCTTATGTTTAATTTTAAAAATCACTATTTCAAATATGAACTTTGGAATGCTTTGAGGCTTAAAAGTACAAATCAGGTGCGAATGTATGAAATATTAAAACAATATGAATATCTCGGTAAAAGAGAAATAACAGTTACAGAGCTGCGTGAATTACTCGGAGTTAAAAAAAATGAATATGAACGTTGGGAAAGATTTAGAGTCCGTATCCTCGACAGCTGTAAGCAAGCTCTTAAAGAAATGACCGATATATGCTATACCTACGAGCGGGGGAAGGTTGGCAGGGGCGGCAAATGGATGACAATAATCTTTAATATTTATAAAAATACAGAGTACAAAGATCCTTTAGACTTGCAGAAGTTCATCGCCAGACAGCCGGCACCTGAACTCCTCGCACTCGGAACTATGGGAGTTGACGCTCAATTAGCAGGAAAACAAACGTTCGATGATCCGGCAGCCGAAAAAGAGCGTGAACTGTATTCAAAGGCTTGTGGCGGAGTTTTCGACAATGCAGATATACGTATTATTGCAGCAGCAATCAATGCTTACTCTGATGTGCTTGAAACAATTGAAGATCGTGCCGAATGGCTGAATGAGATGTATAACAAAATGCTGGTAGAGGCAGAGAAAAAGCGAAAAAATAAGAGATCAATAGAAAAACCTGCGGAATACTTAGCAGCAATGATAGAAAAAGAAACTCCGAAGTCCAAGCATAAACAGTCTGAGCCGAGCTATGACACGGCTGAATGGGACAGGCTCGTAAGGTCATTTGACCCTTCGATGTTGGATTAGCGAGTTTACAAACAATTTCAGGTTGCTCTCAATAACGTATTAAGAACCTGTCTTCACAAGGCTCTATACGTGTCTTTTCAACGATATTTAGCCGCTTTCTGCGTTGAAAAACCTTGCAGTGCGACAGCACAACTGCGGTTTTTCGCCTTGAAATCGACTAAATCTCGCTGAAAATCCACGCACATTTCTTGTAAAGACAGGTTCTTAATGCCTGTCCAATGATTCCTCAAAGTATCTCAGCATATCAATCGGTTTTTCAAAATTTTTTAAGGGAATGCCCCTCACACGCTCTGTGCGGCTCTCTGAGCCGCCTTCGGATTGTAAGTAGTGTTCCTGTACGTACCGAAAGAGAAACGCCATACAGAGCCTGTGAGAGGCTTTACAAGAGTTATTCTAAACCAAGGGGGGGCTGTGTGTTCCGGTTCTGATGAGATAAATAATAAACTTGTTTTCTGAAATTTCGGCAGCCTGCTTTTTTCTTTTTCTGTGTCAATCAATTGATCAAAAAGCATTTATTTATGCGGTCTTTCGGGCTTTTTGAGGTCTAAAGGTGAAAGGCTTAACTGCAATCTGTGTCAATCAATCAAAAAGCCTGTATTTATGCGGTTTTTTCAATGCTTGTAGCTACAAAGCTCCCTTGATAGATAGACTTGATAATATACTTGATAACTTACTTGATAACGCTACTTGATAACGGCACTCAAAAAAGCACGGTTTTTCGGGCTTTTTGAGGTCTAAAGGTGTAAGGCTTAACTACGAAAGGTGTAAGGCTTAACTACGAAAGGTGTAAGGCTTAACTACGAAAGGTGTAAGGCTTAACTACGAAAGGTGTAAGGCTTAACTGAGAAAGGTGTAAAACTATTGACAAATATACACCGATGTGCTATAATAGGCTTGTGAGGTGATGTGTATATGGCTACTAAAAAGCCGAAAAATGAGGAAATACAGGGTAATCTTGACCCGAAATACTGGGTGCAGAAGTCTGACCCTCTTGTGCTTATGCGCTCCGTTCCGTTCTCGCTGGGCGAATTGAAGATACTCGATACCTACATCAGCCGTATCAATGCCAAAGACCCTACACGGCGAACGGTTATCTTTACCAAAGAGGAGTATGAGGAGCTTATGGGGCTATCCTGTGTAGATTACAGAACCTTGCAAAAGCATACTAAAGGCGTACTTAGCAAGGTTGTGGAACTTCAAATGCCTAACAAGGACTATTTGCAGTTCGTTCTTTTTGAACGTGCTTACTATCACAAGGACGAATACGGAAAGCCTATTATCGAGCTGACTTGCACCCAACTTGCCCAAGACCTGTTTTTCTGCATAAACAAGTATCACTACTTCAAGTATGCACTTGAAAATGTGATTAAATTGACCCGAAAAGCAAGCTATCTGCTGTATGTCTATATTCGATATAATCGCTATCGAGGGGAATGGGACGTAAGCCTTGACGAGCTGCGTGATACCGTTCTTGACTGTAAAGGGCATGAATCATATTTGGCTTTCAAAGAGTTCAAGAGAGCTGTGCTTGACCCTGCCGTGAAAGAGGTCAACAAGAAAACAGATTGCCATTTCGCCTATGAAGCTATCAAGAGAGGGCGCAGAGTGGTGAAAATCAAGTTTATCTATCAAAGCCAAGACCAGTTAGAGGGACAAACATCGTTCTTCGATGAGCCGTTGGACGTTCCGCTGCTCTCCGATCAGAGCGAGGACGAGGAAGAAAAGTGGATAAAGTTCTACGGCTCGGAACAGCTTGCCATAATAGCCGAGGGTTGCAATTATGAGTTCAACAAAGCAGAAATGCAACAGATATTCGCCGTATTGCTGCGTATCAACATACCGAAAGACCATAACACTGATGATTTGACCTATGGACGGCAATTCTATTTGCGTGAGAAGTACGCTGCACTCAATGCAGAAGCCGCCAAAAAAGAAAGAAGAGGGCAAAAGCCCATAACAGACCGGTTCAAGTATTTCCTCGGAATGCTTGAAAGTGACACGTTTCAGCCTGCTTCGTACTGAAATTGGAGATCAATAAACTCGTTTCATGAGATTTCATAGAGAAGCAGCCAATCACCACGCCTATACGTCTGCTGACAGGTTCTCAGTTTTGAACGTAAATAAAAGATGCTTTTAAGTAAAATGGACCTTCGTCGGACTTTTTGTCCGACGAAGGTCCATTTACATCTATCCGAAATTTCGGATAATAAATGCAAGTTTTTGCATTTATTATCTAACCTACTCCAATCTTACTTTAATTTTCGCACATCGCCTTAGCTTCTCATGGCAATGAATTTTAAGGAGGATTTGAAACAGGCTCTAAGCAGGATGTTATTCTATTTTTTTCCAGTTAGAGAAATCTCTGGCGTTTCCGTTGACGATAAATTTTTCTTTTGGGCAGGCTATTCCTGTGCCTTTCCACAAAAATGTCTGGAATTTTCTGGGAAGAACTGTTTGACTCTCTATAATGTCATTGAAAGAATAGCCGTAATCTGAGTGATCAAGACCAGCATACTCAAGAATGCTGGCAGAAAACATATCATTCGACAAAGCTGTATGATCGTCAAATTTTAGTTCTCCATGCTCTGTACCTGACGGTTTTACCAGTAATGCAGTAACTCCGGGGCTTACCAGTTCAAAGTTACTGTTAGATATGCTTTCGGGATTTATACCGTGGTCGCCAAGAATGATAAATGTAGTATTGTCATAAATTTCCAATTCTTTGGCAGCGTGTATATATGAAAGTATCGTCATGAAATTGGCACGCAGCGTGCCGTATATGTCATAATCGTATTTAGTTCTCGTTTTTATGCCCGCTTTTTTGACAAGTTTAGGGTTTGGATCGTGCGCTCCATTTAGGTGGATCACAGAAAAAACGTTTTTATCGGAATCTGCGTCAAATTTTGCCTGTTGAGAAAAGTCATAAAGAGCAAGATCTCGTATATTATTTGACTTTTCAAAACAGTAATCCAGAGTATCTTCATAGGAATACTTGACATAATTTATGTTTGCTACGTCCATAAGCAGTTCGCTGAACGAGTCTTTGAACTGGTATGGAAGCATTCTGGTCATTGACAGTTCAAACATTATTTTCCTGAATTTCCTTTTATTTACAGTAATATCCACATCTTTTTCAATTTCAAGATTGTCACAGTATGGTTCTAACAGGTAAGAACTTTTATATGTACTCGTTTTGTCAAGCAGCAAGTTTACCTGATATCCGTTAGCTTTAAGTAACGAAAGTGCATTCTCGCCGTGCCATACTTTTTCAAGATAATCGTTCCATTCAGAATTGTCATAGACATTATTGGTCAGCATACTTGAAATAGACGGAAAAGTATGCGTATAATGAGACATATTGTTCTGATAGAAAGTGAATCCGTCAAGTTCTTCTTTCATTTCAGGGTACTGTTCTAACAATTCATCACACCAGAAACTGTCAAATCGGTCTACAATAAACACATAAACATTATTGACTTTTGAAAAAGAAGCGGTCTTTTTTACTGAAAAAAGATTTATTTCTTTAGTCAGATCCGAATAATTTTTCGGGTTATTTGAAATATAAGAGCTTACAAATCCTGTCAGCTGCATCAATGTCATTGCCGACAAAATGACAGGAACTGCATTTTTTATCAGGAAATTTTTGTCATTTTTGCTCGGATCACTGAAATTTTTTGACTTATCAGATAATTTCAGCAGTCTTTTTAGTTCGTTAAAAAATACAGTAACAGTAGAAAAAAGCACTATTTCCGTGTGTATGATGAGATTTATCACTGATTCATTGTACGAAATATCTCCGACTACCGATCCTGATATTCCATAGATCATTTTTCCGTTCAAGAACAGTTCTTGTATGTAAAATGACAGCATGACACCGAACAAAAGCCCTTTTATGATCTTATACAGGCTTTTATTTAACAAAAGACAAACAACAAGTACTAAAAACAGCGCTGCAAAGAGTTCAAATGCAGGCAGCAGCATATAGCCTGCAATGTCAGAAAATCCGATTATAAAGTTGTTCTGGTTGTTTAGTGCAACATCAAGAGGAGTGATGTAACCCACCATAAGAGCAATAGACAGACTCACTATGAGTGAAGTGAGCATAGAACCTTTGTCAAAATTTCTGAATATTAAGTAAATAACGCTCTTTTTTGGCGTTTTTTGCTCATTTTCTTTCATTTTCACACTCCTTATCTTTAATTTATTTTTTTGATAAATTTACATATAATTTATGTTTGCCGAACATATGTTTTTTGATGAAAGTTACACATATGTGCAGACTTTTAGTTAACTATAAATGAGCAGATTTGACAATTTGCACAAAAGTGAACCTTTGGACTGCTTTTGATGTGCCGCTTCATTTTCCGCCCGTTCGCCGCTGGGCTCACATCGCACAAAGGTAGGCAAGCCGCTCGTAAGGGATAGCTGTGGTCGGTTTATTTGCTGCGAGCGGCTTGATCTTGAATGGAGCTCTGCTCCAAACCTCGCCGGTCTAGCGCGACCGGAGCGCGCTAAGTCGCTTACGCGCGATTCCACTTCATTT
>Ga0310695_10014165_pt1 | contig 10821 bp, 10 predicted proteins | sample RumenRJG_04DNA_FD_203882 | JGI IMG/M metagenome (GOLD analysis project Ga0310695, IMG submission 203882) | Bovine rumen microbial communities from Lethbridge, Alberta, Canada - RJG_04 (v2) (version 2) | ecosystem: Host-associated > Mammals > Digestive system > Stomach > Rumen | place: Canada... | reverse complement strand
ATGCCTGCATCAATGTCTAATAATAAGTTTTGCATGATATATCTTTATTGATGAATTCATTCTGTAGGCGTCCGGCTCATCACCTCCTGGCTCACGAAATCCGCCTCGTGCCCCTCCTCTGCATTGGTACTGATGTAATTGGGGAAGAAAAAGAGTTTGATGACGACGAAAATGATGATAAGTTTGATGATAATGACCGTCCAAAGTGTTTTTCCCAGGGTCATGCTCCTGAACCCCTCATAGTAGAGGTCGAAGGCCTTGTATAGGAAAGAAGACTTTTTCATGGCTTAAAAGTTGACAATATGTAGGTTTTCTCGTAGAGAAGGCTATCAATACGGCAAATATATAAAAAATATTTAAGATTGTTCCTTTTTTCCCTAAAAAATATTTTTTTTAAACATATTCAATAATTATAGGAGAAAAATTTTTGTGAACATTGATTGAAAATCATACTTTTGCAGTAACAAATGATTTCGGATTCTGAAATCGACATTTAAAAGGATAAATTGTTATGACAAACAGACTATCTTTGATAGCGATAGCCTTCTCCTTTGGAATATGTATTCAGGCACAGGAGAAGATGACATTGGAAGATTGTCGTCAATTGGCCATCAACAACAACAAGCAATTGAGCATTGCCCGTATAGGGAGGGAGGTAGCCTCTGACAACCGTGCGGCTGCCCGCACAAAATACCTTCCCAAAGTCGATGTCATGGCTGGATATGAGCTGATGAGCAAGGAAGTCTCGATTCTCAACGACAATCAGAAATCCGCCCTCAGCAACCTTGGAACGAACGTCACTACGAAGTTGGGGGGCGACCTCACCAACATGATAACCGGGATGGTGCAGAAAGGCATCATCACCCCCCAACTTGCCCAGGCGCTTGGACAGGAACTAGGCAACATGAACGCGACCCTTGCCGCCATGGGCAATGAGTTGGGCAGCAATGTCAAAGATGCCTTCCGCACCAACAACCGCAATATGTTCGCCGGTTCGATTCTGGTGAAGCAACCCATCTACATGGGCGGCAGCATCACGGCACTCAACCGCATCGCCGAGTTGAACGAGATGATGGCCAGCGAGAAATACGACCTGGCCGTGCAGTCGACCATTTACGAGATTGATGCCACCTATTGGCTTGTGGTATCCCTGAAGCACAAGTTGCGTCTGGCAGAGAGCTATCTTGAGTTGGTGAAGCAATTCGACTCCGACGTGCACAAAATGATTGACGAGGGCGTCTCGACCCGTGCCGAGGGCCTGAGCGTGGACGTGAGGGTGAACGAGGCCGAGATGACGAAGATGAAGGTGGAGGACAACCTCACCCTGTCAAAGATGTTGCTCTGCCAACTTTGCGGTCTTCCGATGGACAAGCCCATCACGCTTGCCGACGAGGACAAGGACCTGATACCCGACTATACGGGCGTTCTGGCCGATGCCGACACCGAGGGCGACCGTCCCGAACTGCGCATGATGCAGTTGGGCATCGACATGTCGGAGCAAGCCTCGAAAATCCTCACCGCCACTTACTATCGTCCACAGATTGCCCTCACTGGTGGTTACCTGGTGAGCAACCCCAACGTTTACAATGGTTTCGAGCACAAGTTCAGCGGTGTGTGGAACATCGGCCTGCTCGTCCGCATGCCCCTTTGGGACTGGCGTGAGGGCCGCTACAAGATACGTGCCTCGAAGGCCGCCACCACCATCGCCCAGATGGAGCGCAGCGACCTGGTGGAGAAAATCAACCTGCAGGTGGAGCAGCACCGTTTCAAATACCGCGAGGCCCTTCGACGTGTGGAGATGAGCAAGAAGCACGTGGCTAGCGCCGAGGAGAACCTGCGCTGTGCCACCCTTGGTTTCCGTGAGGGAGTGATGAGCATGACCGAAGTGATGAGTGCGCAGACCGCTTGGCAAGCCGCTCATGACGAGAAGATCGACTCAGAAATAGATGTACAACTTTCCCAAGTGGCTCTTCGCAAGGCACTTGGTCAACTTCGATAAAATTAAAAATGTCAGCAAAAAACCAACACAACAACATTCTGCTGGCCATTCTGGGCATCATCGCCACCGTGGCCGCTGTAGGAGTTATCGGTTATTTCACTCTTGACAAAGAAGAAGACATTATTCAAGGTCAGGTGGAAGTGTCGGAATATCGTGTGTCGAGCAAGGTGCCCGGCCGCATCCTCGAACTCCGTGTAGAGGAAGGTGACTTTGTGCATGCCGGCGATACCCTCGCCATCCTCGATGCCCCTGAGGTTCAAGCCAAACGTGCCCAGGCCGAGAGCGTGCGACGGGCTGCCTCGGCAGTGAACGAGATGGCCGACAACGGTGCCCGCGAGGAGACCATCCGTGGTGCCTTCGAACTGTTGCAGCAGGCCAAGGCCGCCAACGACATCGCCCATAAGACATTCCAGCGTGTGAACAACCTCTACAACGAAGGTGTGGTGAGCGCCCAGCGCCGCGACGAGGCGCAGGCCGCCGTAGAAGCCACCGACGCCCAGGTGAAGGCCGCCCAGAGCCAATACGACATGGCCCGGAACGGTTCACGTGTGGAGGAGCGCAAGGCCACCTCTGCCCAGGTCGACCAGGCCAGTGGTGCCATTGCCGAGGTCAACTCGTATATCAAGGAGACCATCCAACGTGCCCAGAAAGACGGCGAGGTGACCGAGATCTACCCGAAGGTGGGCGAATTGGTGGGCACAGGCTCCCCCATCATGAGCATTGCCGAGATGGATAAGATGTGGGGTGTGTTCAACGTTCGTGAAGACCAACTTGCCAACATGAAGGTTGGTGATGAGATCACCGTTTTCGCCCCCGCCTTTAACAAGAATCTGAAAATGAAGGTCTACTACCTGAAAGACCAGGGCAGCTATTCGGTATGGAAAGCCACAAAGACCACCGGCCAATACGACCTGAAGACATTTGAGGTGAGAGCCCGTCTAGTAGAGAAATTCGAGGGTCTGCGCCCTGGAATGTCGTTGATTATCAAGAAGAAATAGAGATTCAGCAACTTTAGACAGACGTTCTGGATTTGAAGACGATTGGCCGTATATTGAAGATAGCATCCCGTGAATGTGGTTTTTTCATCAAAAACCCCATTTACTTATTTTGCATGGTGTTGTTTCCCTTGCTGGTGATTTTTTTCTTCACCTCTATCATGGGCGAGGGCCTGCCCACCGAGATGCCCGTCGGCGTGGTCGACCTCGACGACAGTTCCACGTCGCGAAGCCTGGTGCGCAAGCTCGACTCCTTTGAGACCTCCCACGTGGTGGCCCATTACACCGGTTACGACGATGCACGAAAGGCCATGCAGCGCAATGAGATCTACGCATTCCTCTATATACCCGAGAACATGTCGACCGACCTTCTCGCCTCGCGCCAGCCCAAGATCTCGTTCTACTATTCGTACACCACCCTTACCTCTGGCTCGCTCCTCTTCCGCGACCTGAAGACGGCATCGATGCTGGGCTCTGCTGCCGTGGGCAACACGAAGATGCGTGCCCAAGGCTACACCGACAAACAGATCAAGACATTCTTGCAGCCCATCACCGTAGCCCTCCATCCCATCAACAACCCGATGGTGAACTACAACATGTATCTGAGCGTGATGCTGATACCCGGTGCCATCATGTTGTTTGTCTTCCTCATCTCCTCCTACTCCATAGGAACGGAACTGAAATTTGGCTCGTCGAAAGAATGGCTCTCGATGGCCAACGGCAACATCTATGTGGCACTCATCGGCAAGTTTCTGCCGCAGTTTCTGATATTCCTCACCATGCTGCTGTTTTACGAATACTACGTCATCGGTGTGTTGCATTTCACCAACGCCGGTGCCCACTGGGTGGTATTTGCACTCACGGCGCTCACGGTGCTGGCCTCCCAGGCCTTTGGCATCTTCATGTTTGGTTTGCTCCCCTCGCTCCGCATGTCGATGAGTATCTGCTCGTTGTGGGCCGTGCTCAGTTTCACCACCGTGGGAGCGGCATTCCCTATCAGTGCGATGGACGCCCCCATCCGCGCCATCGCCCAACTATTTCCCCTGCGGCACTACTATATGATTTACCAGACCTGCATACTCAATGGTTTCCCATGGACGGATGCCCTGGTTCATTTCGGTGCGTTGGCCATATTTATCATCATGCCCTTCTTCGTGGTGCACATCATCCGCAAGGCCATGCTCGAATACGTTTATATCCCCTAAAGCCATGGAAAAGAGCGAGCGACTGCTATATCGTATCAAGGAAGGCATCTTCGACGTGGGATACATCTGGAAGAAAGAGATGGTCTCCGTGTTGAAAGACGAGGGTGTGCTCATCTTCTTCATCCTCGTTCCCTTGTTCTATCCCATCCTCTATTCCTGGGCCTATAACAACGAGGTGGCACGCGACGTGCCCGTGGCCATTGTCGACCAGTCGCGCAGCAGCATGAGCCGTCAGTTTGCCCGCAGCTACGATGCCACATCAGACGTGGCGGTGAAGTACTACTGCAACGACCTGGAAGAGGCTAAGCGTCTTATGGGCAAGCAGGAGATTTACGGAATCGTCCTTATCCCCAGCGATTTCTCCACCAACCTGAACCGTATGGAGCAGAGCACCATCAGCATCTACTGCAACATGGGCTTCCTGCTCTACTACAAGGCCATCTACCAGTCGGCCATGATGGTGACAAGCGAACTGAACAAGCACATACAAATCTCCCTGTCGGGCAACTACACCGACCGAGAGGACGAGATTACCACTCAGCCCCTGGCCTTCGAGGAAGTTCCCTTGTATAACAGTTCGGGAGGCTATGGCAACTTCATCATCCCCGGGGTGTTGATGCTGGTGTTGCAGCAGACCCTGCTTTTGGGCATCGGACTGGCTGCCGGCACTGCCCGCGAGCACAACCGCTACCAGCACCTTGTGCCCGTGAGCCGCCACTACAACGGTATTTTCCGTATCGTCTTCGGCAAGTCGCTGTGCTACACGATGGTCTATCTGGTGCTTGCAGCCTTCGAGGTGTTGGTGATTCCGCACATGTTCAATTTCGTACACATCGCCAATCCCTACGCCCTGTTGGGCATCATGGTGCCTTTCATCCTGGCCTGCGTGTTCTTCGGCATGTTTGCATCGTGCATCATCCGCTACCGTGAGAATGTGCTGCTCATCATCGTGTTCACCTCCGTACCCTTCCTGTTCCTCAGCGGTGTGTCGTGGCCCAGCAGCAGCATTCCCGGTTTCTGGAAAGGCGTGGCCAACCTGATACCCTCCACGTTTGGCATCCGCGCCTTTGTGAGGGTGAACTCCATGGGGGCCAACCTGAGCGACGTGCGCACAGAGTATGTGGCCATGTGGACGCAAGTGGTATTCTATTTCTTCCTTACCTGCATTGTCTATCGTCACCAGATTATCCTGGCCCGAAAGCACGCCATCGACCGCATGGAGGAAATCAAGGCCACCATGCACAAGTCGGTGAAGAAAAATGCCGAGTTGTGATTTTTTTGGGGGGAGGTTTTAAAAAATGCCATAGCAACTATAGCAACTATAGAAACTATAGAAACTATAGTGACTAAAAATGCCATAGCGACTATAGCGACTATAGCAACTATGGCATCTATAAAGTATTTTTAGAAAAAAAGATTGATTTACTTTACACCTACGATATGCGTGGGTGGCAGTTCTTGGTTGCGGCGCCTTGTCATAGTGACTACGGCCTGTGCCAGGTTGATGAACGCCAGCCCGGTGACCGTATCGGCATTGACGGCTGCCGGCACGCCCTCGTCGCCACTCTCGCGCAGGCTCTGCACCAATGGAATCTGCGCCAATAAGGGGATGTGCAGTTCCTCGGCCAGTTTCTTGCATCCCTCCTTGCCAAAGATATAATACTTGTTCTCGGGCAATTCGGCTGGTGTGAACCATGCCATATTCTCCACGAGTCCGAGTATGGGCACGTTCACCTTCTCGTTCTGGTACATATCGATGCCTTTCCGGGCATCGGCCAGTGCCACACTCTGTGGTGTACTTACTATCACCGCACCAGTGATGGCCAAGGTTTGCAGTAGCGTGAGATGGATGTCGCTGGTTCCTGGAGGCGTATCGAGGATAAAAAAGTCTAGTTCGCCCCAGTTGGCATCAGCGATCAGTTGCTTGAGCGCGTTGGAGGCCATTCCTCCCCTCCACAATGTGGCAGTATCGGGATTGACGAAGAAGCCGATGCTCAGCAACTTCACCCCATACTTCTCTATCGGCTCTATGAGGTCGCGGCCATCCACGTTCACGGCATAGGGACGGGCATCCTCCACACCGAACATCTTGGGGGCCGACGGACCGAAGATATCGGTATCGAGCAGTCCCACCTTATATCCGAGCCGGGCGAGGGCGATAGCCAGGTTGACAGCCACCGTGCTCTTCCCCACTCCACCTTTTCCTGAGCTCACGGCCACCACGTTCTTCACTTGCGGCAGCATCTTGCCTGCCTCGGGACGTGGTTTCGACTTGTACTCGGTAGAGATTTCCACCTTCACATCAGGACTCACATGGTAATGGATGGCAGCCTCGGCCGCCTTGACGGTAGACTTGAGGAAGGGGTCGGTATCGCGCGGGAAAATGAGAGAGAACGACACGCTCATGCCGTCGATGCGGATGTTGTCGGCCACCATCTCGCTCTCTACCAGGTTTTTCTTCGTCCCTGGATAGGTGACAGTGGCCAGCGCATCAAGAATAAGTTTTGGATAGAGTGTCATTCCTTGCAGTCTCCCATATTGCCTTCCTTGCACTCGTGTGCTTCCTTCACGATCTTCTCACCCTCGGCAAGTGGTCTCACCTTGAAGCCAGAGCCTTCGAAAGCACCGATGATTTTCTCCTCAGAAGTTTTCTTCGCGTTGTACTGAATGGTGACGGTCTGGTCGGCCACGCTGGTTTCCACCGACTTGATGCCTTTTACATCTTTAAGGTTGCTCACCACTCTTTGTTCACATCTAGGGCAATGCATCTGCGGGTTGGTTGTCAGCACAAGTGTGCGGATGTCTTTGGCAAACATCATGGTAGCCGAGAGAATCAGCACCATGGTCATCAGTAGTTTTCTCATCATTGTGTTTTATTATTTGATTATCATGCAAAATTAAAAAGAAAATGGAGAACCCCCAAATCTATTAGTCTTTTTTAAATATACTCGGAGACAGGAAATCATAAAATCGTTCGGAATTTGAGAAAAAAGAATTATATTTGCAGCATCAGACAACTATCTACTAAAATCATTGGATTATGAGACAAAAAATCTTCCTCACCCTTCTTCTGTTTCTCGTCGGCAAGGCACTGACCAGTGCAGAGAACTATCCCTACAGGAGCGACTATCTCTGGGTGACCGTACCCGACCACGCCGACTGGATTTACAAAACCGGCGAGGACGCCAAGGTTGAGGTGCAGTTCTACAAATACGGCATCCCTCGCGATGGCGAACTGGAATACAGCATCGGCACCGACCTGCTGCCCAGCGACAAGACTGGGCGCTGCCAACTGAAGAACGGCCGCGCCACCATCAACATGGGCACCAGCCGCACACCTGGATTCCGCGACCTCAGGCTCACCCTGAAACTCGACGGCGCCACCTACCGTCATCATGTGAAGGTGGGCTTTTCTCCCGAACTGATCCGTCCCTACACCCAAGAGCCCAAGGACTTCAAGGCCTACTGGGACAAGGCCGTTGCCGACAATGCCAAGCCCCCTATCCGTTACACGAAGGAATACGTGGCCGACATGTCGGACGAGGTGGAAGACGTGTGGCTGGTGAAGTTGCACACCGACTCGCGCCATCATCTTTATGGCTACCTGCTTGTACCGAAGGGAGCACGGCCAGGCAGTTGCCCCGTGGTGCTCACCCCTCCGGGAGCCGGTGTGAAGACCATCAAGGAAGTGACCTCGCGCCGCTACTATCAGGAGAACGGCATGGTCAGGTTTGTCACTGAGATCCACGGTCTCCGCCCCACCCTCGACGAGAACGACTTCACCGACATCCGCTCTGCCTTCAGCGAATATTTGGAAATGGGGCTCGACTCGCGCGACAACTATTATATGCGCCATGTATACCTGGGGCTGGTGAAGTGCATCGACTTCCTCACCTCGCTGCCCGAATGGGACGGCCGCAATGTGGCCGTGATGGGTGGCAGCCAGGGCGGTGCCCTCAGCCTGATAGCCGCAGCCCTCGACTCACGCGTTACCCTTTGCGTGGCCAACCATCCCGCGCTCGCCGACATGGCTGCCGGCGGTGCCGGCCAGACCAGCGGCTACCCCCACTTCAAAGCCGAGCGTGGTCTGTATACCGAAGCCAACATGCGCACCATGGCCTATTACGACGTGGTGAATTTCGCCCGCTACATCAGTTGCCCCACCTACCTCACATGGGGGTTCAACGACGACACCTGTCCACCCACCACCTCGTATGCCGTGTGGAACACGCTGCGCTGCGAGAAAGAGAGTCTGGTGACTCCCATCAACGAGCATTGGACATCCGACGCCACCAACCGCAAGCAGATGGAATGGATAAAGGCGAGGCTCAAGTGAGCCCCGCCTTTGTTCTGTTTTCGACTGAAAAAAAGAAGAAACCTATTTGCTTCTCTCCAGACTGCTGCGCTTGTCGCGCCTGTAGCTGCGGTAGTCGTCGAGTTCAATTTCCTCGTCGGGCTCCTCCAAAACGCCCTCTTTGGGCAGTTGGAACTTCACATACTTGATGTTGAGGCCCCGTTCTATCCACATGTTCTCATAATAGGTATGGATAGACAGGATTTGCTCTGTCTGCGGGTCGAGCAGATCGGTATGGTAGAGGTCGTCGGTGCTGAAGAGCACAGGCAACTGGTTTTTCTGCACCAGCAACGAGGTGTAGGTGAAGAGGAAGTTCGAATCCGTCTTCAGATGAACGACGCCATTGTCGACCAGGAAACGGCGGTATCTCTCCAGGAAGAAAGAACTTGTAAGCCTTTTCCGGGGGTGCTTCATCTGCGGGTCGCTGAATGTGAGCCATATTTCCTGCACCTCATCGGTGTCGAAAAACTTGAAGATGATTTCGATATTCGTGCGCAGGAATGCCACATTGTGCAACTGGTCTTTCAAGGCCTGTGTGGCCCCTGTCCACATCCTTGCTCCCTTGATGTCGACACCGATAAAATTGATTCCAGAAAACATTCTGGCCAGTTCGACGGTATACTCACCCTTGCCGCAACCCAGTTCGAGGATAATGGGATTGTCGTTATGGAAATACTCCTCCCTCCAATGTCCTTTGAGGTAGAAATCAGCGTGTTCCAGTGCCGAATAAGGGCACTGGAACACGTTCTCATAGGTTTCCATATCGGCGAATTTCGCCAATTTTCCTTTGCTCATTCAATCACCACTTTAGTCCAGCCGTGCTTGTCTTCGATGGTGCCATACTGGATGCCACGCAGTGTATCGTAGAGTTTTTTGGAGATGGGTCCCGGTTTTCCGTCCTTGCTAAAGGTGAAGCGCTCGCCGGTGTCCAGGTCATCGATATAGGAAATGGGGCTGATGACTGCCGCCGTTCCACAGGCGCCAGCCTCCTCGAATGTAGACAGTTCCTCTTCGGGAATAGCCCTGCGCTCTACCTTCATGCCGAAATCCTCGGCCAACTGCATGAGGCTCTTGTTGGTGATACTTGGCAGGATGGAAGAAGACTTGGGCGTGATGTAGGTGTTGTCCTTGATGCCGAAGAAGTTGGCAGCGCCACACTCGTCCATATATTTCTTCTCTTTGGCGTCGAGATAGAACTCACATGCATATCCTTTCTCGTGGGCCAGGTTGTTGGCGAAGAGCGATGCAGCATAGTTGCCGCCCACCTTGTATTTACCTGTGCCGAGAGGTGCCGAGCGGTCGTAGTCGCGGATGATGACATAAGGATTGGTAGAGAAGCCACCCTTGAAATATGGTCCCACTGGAGTGACAAAGATGAGGAAGAGGTATTCCTTAGCCGGATGCACACCCACTTGTGCGCTGGTGCCGATGAGCAGCGGACGGATATAGAGTGTGGCACCACTCTCGTAGGTGGGGATGTAGTCCTGGTTGAGCCTCACCACCTTCTTCACCATCTCCTCGAAGAGTTCGGTTGGCACCTCGGGCATCATGATTCCCCGGCAAGTGCTCTGTAGGCGTGCGGCATTCTCGTCCATTCTGAAGACCCTCACCTTGCCATCAGGGCAGCGGTAGGCTTTCAGTCCCTCGAAGGCCTCCTGTCCGTAATGGAGGCTGGTAGCCGCCATATGGAGTTTCAGATACTCATCGGAGCAGATCTCAATCTCGCCCCATTTTCCGTCGCGATAGTAGCATCGCACATTGTAATCGGTGGGCATGTAGCCGAACGACAAGTTTGCCCAATCTAAGTTTTTCATATAACCGAATTTTGGATTCAACTGTTGCTACGACACGTTGGTCAAAGGGTCCGTGTCCTCACATCTTGCAAAGATAGTGCAAGGCGAGCGGAATACCAAACAAAATACGAAGTTTTTTGTTTGCATTCCCGAGCCGAAGCCTATCTTCGCTATACAATGGCAAAGATAGTGCAAGGCGAGCGGAATACCAAAAAAAAAGGTGAAAAAGTTTTTCCAAAAGGCCATAAGGCCATATCTCTTTTGGTGCAACTTGATGGTGAGGCCAAAAGCCAATCATCTTATTTTTGTTTAAAATATGTTAACGCATGCAAGTCTCCATATCGGCCGGAATTTATGTTGATGAAGAACTGAAAAAACCATACATTAAAAACATAAATACAATGAAAACGAACTTAACTACTCTTTTGGCATTCATGTTGTGCCTCTCATGCAACGCCTGGGGCGCCAGTCCCGA
>Ga0310695_10014163_pt1 | contig 10822 bp, 10 predicted proteins | sample RumenRJG_04DNA_FD_203882 | JGI IMG/M metagenome (GOLD analysis project Ga0310695, IMG submission 203882) | Bovine rumen microbial communities from Lethbridge, Alberta, Canada - RJG_04 (v2) (version 2) | ecosystem: Host-associated > Mammals > Digestive system > Stomach > Rumen | place: Canada... | reverse complement strand
ATCCCCAATCCCCAATCCCCAATCCCCAATTCTGATTATAATTTTTTATACAAATAATTCAAGTATTTAATTAAAAAAATTTAAATAGTTTTACAATATTTTTAATATATTAAATTAAATATTATCTTTAACTACTAATAAAAATATAAAATAATAAATCTAATATTCAACAAAAGTTTTCTAGTCTATTAAAAAATATTATATAGGTAGCAAAGGATTGATTTTGAAAATTTTAATATTTAGGAAATCAGTAATTTGAATACTTCTTTTATAAATAAAAATAGCCAATTCTAAACTTTGAATAAAAGCAACAAAACTTAAAAATAATAAAATATAGTTTTCTTGAGTGAAAAATAAACTAAACATTAAAAGAAGACTAATAAATATTATATAATAATTCCCCTTAATAATATCTTGTGTAACGATTCTAATTTGTAAATCCATAGTAATCCTAGCAAACAATAAGCACATACAAATTAAAACAATCCCTTTATTATTTATAAAAAAATTTTTTTTCAAAACAATAAAAAAAATAGGAAAAATCATAACAAAATAAAAATAAAACCAATCAAAAATAATTTTAAAACAATCAACTAAACTTTTCCTTTGATAAGTATGAATAATTAAATTATAAACACAAGATACTCCTCCAAAAAAAGAAAGTATACCAATTAAATCTCCAACATTAATCCAATAATTAATTTTATAACTTAACCAATTTTGTCCAAAAATCCCACAACAAATACCAAATAAACTAACAGCCAAATTTCCTTCATCAGTAGCATTAATAACAGGAAAATGTAATTCTCCAATTATATATTCTTCATAAGTCATAGAATAAAAACCTAAAATTAATCCACAAAATATAGATATAGATAAAAAATTATCATTACCAATTAAAGTTAAATGACTTAAATTAAAACAAGTAAAACAATTTGTAAAAATATCACATCCATGATCAACTAACATTCCATAAGGTGATGAACTTCCTGTTCTTCTTGCTTGTTTTCCATCTAAGTTATCTAATATTAAATATAGGAATTGTGTTATTCCTATTATTATACAAGTTATTGGATTTAATTGTTTTGAAAAATCAAATTGGGAATCAATATATGTTATTATTGATGCTATTATATTCATCAATAAGGAAAATAAAGTTATTATATTTGGAGCTAACCATATTGGAAATATTTCTATTACTTTGTTTAAACATGGAGATAAACATTTGTTGTATAAGAAACTCTCGTCTGTTGATTTATATTGGAATTCTTTCATTTTATTAAGGTTTTCTAAAGGGATTGGGGTTAGTTTTATCCACATTTTTATTTTTTAAATATTTTTTTTTTATTTTTTTTATAGATATATCAAGTAATATATTAAATATAAAATGCTTTATTTTAAATCTTTTTTTTTTCGTTTTTTAGATTATAAAAATAATTATTTTATTTTTTAATATTGTAAATAATATTCTTATTTAAATAGATTTTTTATAATGCTATTATATTGATATATATTTATATATATTTTATTATATTTTTTTTTTATTGTTTTTAACTTAAAATTAAGAAAGATTCATTTTTAAATAACTTATTTTTATATTATATTATTGTTTTTTAAATTATAAATTTTTAAAAATTCTATTTATTTAATAATTTCAATATTAAATAAAAAATTTTAATAAATTTTTTATTTTATTCATTTTTTAGAGAGTAATAAACTTTATTCTATTTGGTAATTATGTAACATAATAAAAAATAGTTTTAGATATATAATTAATAATAAAGGAAATTATATATTTAATTTATTATTATTTACAAAAAACAATAAAAATCATAGATTATAAATAAATTTAAACATGAAATAAAATATATTTTTTATAAAAGAATAATATTAATATAAGTTAAAATATACCTGAAATAAAAAAAATAAATCTTATTAATCTTATATCCAAAAAAAATATATAAAAAAATAAAAAAATGAATTTAATAATTATTTAAACATTAATACATATATATAATTTAAAACAAATAATATTCCAAAAAACATTTTTTTCAAATTCTATCTAGATAACATAGTTCTAATAAATTCTTCATAATTAATATAACCATCAGAATCATTATCAGCTTCTCTTAACATATCATCAACTTCTTCTTCATTTAATTGATCACCTAATGTCATCATTATATGTTTTAATTCAGTTACAGCGATTAAACCATTATTTTCCTTATCAAAAACTTTAAAAGCATTTAAAACTTCTTCTGTATTATCATATTCTTTAATTCTTTTATTCATTAAAGTTATAAATTCTTCAAAGTCTATTTCACCATTTCCATCTAAATCTACTTCTGCTATCATTTCATTTAATTCTTCTTCTGTTGGATCTTGATTTAAACTACGGAGTACATTTATTAAATCTTTTGTTGATATTGTACCATCTTTATTTTTATCAAACATTTCAAATGCATCTTTATATTCTTTTCTTCTTTCTTGGGAAATGTCGTCTAACATTTTTTTTTATTTTTTTATTTAAAATTAAAACTTAAATAAAAATATTATTTATAAGTTAATAATTTATTATTATTTAATGGATTATAAAAATTTTTAAAATAATAATGTGAATTTTTTTCAATTCAATGAAAAGATATTTTAAAATTTGATTAAGAATTTAAAATTTGGAATATTAGAATTAAAATAAACATTTGATATTGACTAAACTTAACATTAAATTTTTTAAATTTAAATATTTTATATTATAGTATCATTATTAAAATATCTTCAAAATATTTTAACATATTATTTAGTATCATATAAGAAGTCTTGTAAAGTTAATGTATGTTGTATATTTTCTTCAGTTTCATTCATTTTTTTTTTATTATATAATGTAAAAGGATAATTTTCAACTTTTCTAAAAGGAACAAAAATAAACCTTTTATTTCTTCTTTCAAGTCTTTCTTGTAATATTGCAATTTTTCTTTTTTCTTCTATTTGTACCTGATTTGCAGTATCTTTTTTATGTTCTAAATCCATTTTATATTTAATTTCTTTATATATATTAAATAATTTTGGATCCAATCTATATTCAACAAATTTTGATATAAGATAATTTAATACTAATTCAATACTTCTTATCATTTTTATTATTTTTTCATCACTATTTGACATTCTTGATAATTCTGCATCTATTATTACATTTTTTACTTCATTACTCATTAAATCTTTTATATGAGTGTAAATATATTTCACTTTTGAAAAAAGATTTTTTTGACTTTGTGAAGTTAATAAAAAATGATTTTTTTTATTTAATTTTAATTCTGAGATTTTATTCTCTACAGCATGTTTTTTATCTTTTTCTAATTTTTCATTTCTTAATTTTAATAATTCTAAAATTTTTTTTTTTTCAATTACTTCATTATCAACCCATTTATCATTTTCACTATTTTTTTTAATTTCTAAATAATTCTTCATTATTTCATCTCTTTCTCTTATTTTTGTATTATATTTATTTATTAAATATATATTTTTTATTTTCATACTTTCAAACCAATCTTCTAACTCATCTGGAGAAGAAAAAATTAAACCCCAATTATATTCCTTTTTTAATGTTTCTTTTAAATTAAAAGGAATTTTTCTTTTCTGCATTTGAATTTGAAAAATAATCCATTTTTCTATTCCTTTTTTCATTTCATCAACTTTAGTTATTATATTATGTAATTTATTAACTTCTTTATGAATTTTCCCTAATTCAATAGATAATAAATCTTTTTTTATTTTTTCTTCTATAATTTGATTATTTAAACTTTTAAGAGCTTCATTATATTTATTAATAAAATTATTTTCTAAATCATCTTTATATTTTTTCATTACATTCATTGTTTGATCTAAATTATTTATTTCATTTTTAACATTATTTTCAATTCTTTCAACAGCTTCTTTTTTAATTTGTAAATTATACCTTGCTAAAATAATTTCTTTTGTTTTTTCAATATATTCATTACTACTATCTCTAACTTTAGTTCTTTCAATTTTATGATTTACAATAAGAGATTTTTTCTTTTTTGGATTTACCCAATAAGTAGAATATAAATTTGATAAATTTTTAGCTTCATATTTTTCATTACAACAATAAATCATTGTAGGTGGTTTTTTCTTTATTGATGGTAATATTTTTCCAGTTAAAGTAGGTTTATAATCAAATAATTCTTCCATTTTATGCTCATTTTTATTTGGTTCTGTGAATAAAGAATTATCTGCTTTAATATCTAACTCTGTTAAATATAAATCATTTTTTATAATATTTGAATCTAAAGTTTTTGATTCAAAAATAGAAGAATTTAAATATTTGGAATTTGATGTTGATTTATTATTTTTTTTTATATGGTATTTATTTCCTATTAAAATATTTGAATTATCTGCTGTGATACCAGAAGTATTATTAGAATTTAATACTGGATTTTGAATTCTTATTTTCATTTAAAAATCTAAAAAGTTATTTTTTATAATAATTAACAATATTAATAAAATAAAAAATATAAAAATTAAACCAAATAAACATTATAATTCCAATTTAATAAATAAATAAATTTATAAAAAATAACTTATTGAGCAATTTTTTCTTGTTTTTTAATTAATTCATAACTATGTAATCTAATATCAGGACATTTATCATGAAATCTTTTAATCCATCTTACTTCATCATCAGTAAAAGTTTTATTTTTATCAACAGAAGGATCCCATGGAATAACACTTAATTCTTTAATATAATTTATTTTCATAAAAAAATTTAAAATTCCCTTAACTGGTAAATCAGCATTTTGATTAAGAGAATAACATTGAATTGTTCTATTTTTAAATATTGCTTTAAAAATTGGCATATAATTTGTCATATTTAAACCCAAACCATCTAAACATAATTTTCTAATTGATTTATTTTTTAATATAAATTTCTCTATTTCAGTATAATGAGGATTATCTTGAATTTTATTATTTCCAATATCAAGAAAAACTATTGAACAATCTTCTTTTGATAATTCATCTGCTAAATCTTGAAAATCAGTAAAATCAAGAGAACAATTTTTTAAAAATAAATTATGGACTCTTTTATTTGATAATAAAATTTTTAATTGTTTTCCACATCCTTTAATTGATAAATTAGATAAATTTAAAGTATGAATATTAGGATGATCTTTTAAAGCAGAAACAACAGCTTTAATACCATCACAAGTAATATATGGATTTCTATTAATATATAATCTTTGAAGAGTTTGATTTTTAATTAAAAATTTACATAAAATATACATTCCACTATCAGTTAATTTATTATGACTCAAATCTAAATATCTTACTCTTCTTATACATAAACCATCTAAAATTATTTTTAAAGCATTATCTGTTAATGAAGAATTTCTAAAACTAACCCATCTAATACTAAAATTATCTAAAAATAATTTTTGTAAATATTTCCATCCTTTAAATTTATTTGGTTCTTTCATTTGATTTAAATAAAATGAAAATTTTTGTAATGATTTATATGGAGTTAACATTATTAAAGCTTCCTTTAAATAAAAATTATTTTCAATATTTTGTATAAAATCAGTAAATTTTAATCCAACTTTTTTAATAGAATTATTTTGTTCTCTTTGATCAAATGGTATTCCTTTATTTAAAAAAACTTTTATTTTTCCCATTTCTTCTTCTTTTTTTTCTTCTTCTTTTTTTTCCTCTTCTTTCTTTTTTTCTTCATCATCTTCTGCTTCTTCATATTCATTTTCTTCTTCATTTTCATCAGATTCAAATCTTTTTTCATCTTCTTCTTCTTCTTCATTTTCTCTTTTTTCATCATCTAAATTTTCATTTATTTCATTTTCTTTTTCTTTATTTTTATTTTCAATAGGATATTTAATAAATCTTTCAAAAGGTTTATTTACATCTTTATATAAATAATTTTCAATAGTCTTATTTACAGTTTCAGAACAACTAGTTTCAATAATTAATTCATCTGATTTAGAATTTGATCCTTCATCATTTAAATTTATTTCTTCATCAGAAATTACTTCACTTTTCCCTTTTTCAACTAATTCATTTCTTTTCGATAAATCAATTTTACATTTTGTTAAATCATAATAATATTTAGAAACTTTTTTAATTTCATAAATTGAGCAATTATCAGAAAATTTTTTCATTATTTCAGAAATATTAACTAAAGAAATTCGAACCATTTGATCTAAATTAGTTTCTAATAAAAATTTTAATTTTGTTAATTTTTTTGTTATAACAACACCATCACCTAAATGAATATAATATAATAAAGGATTTGAACCACTTTTACTTAAAACACCATAAGTTCTAAAATCTTCATTTGTTGATTCTTCTAATATTTGTTCTAGTGATGGATGATTTATTTTATTTACTGCAGTTTGACCTATTTGCTTGAAAATTAATATTTTTGGACGCATTTCCCAAATTAAACGAAATAATACTATTTGAAGTGAACCTGATGGTGCTGGGGTTGTATCATATTTTGTGTTTTTTGTTATTACTACATCTTTTTTACTTGATGATGTTCCCATTTATATTTATCTTTTACTGTGGTTTTTTATGGAAATTTTTTTTTTTTTTTTATTTTTTAATTTTTATTTTTTGGGGATTATTTATTATTTATTATATTGTTATTTTTCTTAATATATTTTATATTTAGAATTGTAATATTGTATAAAATAAATAAATATTATAGAAAAATTGGAATTGGATTATGTTCATTTTTATTTAATTAAAATGAAAAATTTATAATAATAAAATAACAATAGGATTTATTTTAATTTTTAATTTAAAAATAACTTTTTCCTTAATACATAAATTATTAAACAAATAATAATTAAAAAAAATAACGTCTTCTTTTAATTTAAATAAACAAAAAAAATAAAAAAATAAATAAAAAAAAAATGCAAAGACCAAACATACAAAACAAAGAAAGATGTAAATATTTAAAATAACAAAAAACTCAAAATATAGTAAATACATATTCAACCTCAGATGAAAATTATATAAATCAATTAAATAAAAGAAACTTACAAATAGACACGGACCTAAATTCAAACACTCAAATAAAAAAAAACGCAATATCCTTTGACATAAATTTCACAGAAACAAAACCTCAAAATAAGCAAAATTCAAATCAAAAAAAAACTCAACCAAGAACAGAAGTAATACCAAATGTAGAAGAAGAAGAAGTAAAAGAAGAAACAAGATACGAATGTCCAAATTGTGGTAGAAAATTTAAAAGAGAAGCATATAGAAAACATGTTCCAATATGTCAAAGAGTATTTCAAGGTAAAAAAGATGTAGAAATACCAAAAAATCCAAATATTGAAGAAATGAAAGAAAAACCAATAAAAATAGAAAAACCATTAGGAAAAAAATCTAAATGGGAAAATCAAAGTAGTGAATTAAGAGCAATAATTCAATCAAAAAGAGCAGAAAAAGGTAAAAAAAATTTTTTTATTATATTTTAAAAAATAGAACAAAATAAAATATCAAATAATGAACCAATAATTGAAATTGAAGAAGGAAAAAAAATTCCTCAAAATATAATGAAAATGGCAGGACCAAATAATATAAATACTAAACAAAGTTATGTAAGAGGTGAACAACAATATGTTTCTTGTAATCTTTGTAATAAAAAATTTACTAGAATTAATTATGATAGTCATTTAAGTGATTGTGAAAAAAAATATAGAGAAAAACAAGGAAATAAAAATGTTAATGCTAAACCTACTTTTTCTATGGGACCTATTAATAGTAGACAACCTACTATGCCTGCTGTCCAATATGGGGCTTTTGCTAATAGACCTAATTTGAAGTTTAAATTTTAAGGTTTTTTGTTTTTCAGTTTTTTTTAGTATTTTCGTTTTAGAAGATATTTATTTTATTATGTTATTTTTTTTTTTTGGTTTTATTCAATTTTTTTTGAATAAAAAATTTTAGTTTTAAATAATATTCTTTTAAAATTCCATTTATTTATGTATAAATGTTTTTTATATTTTCTTTTTTTTTTTTTTTGGTTATTTGTAAAAAATTTATTTATTATTTAATAAATATTAATTTCTTTTTTAATTAAACAAAATAAACATTTTATTTAAAAAATAATTATTATTCATAATTAAATAAATAAAACAAGAAATTTAAATTTAAAAAAGAAAAATTTAAATAAAAAAGAAGATGATTGTTAAACCAACAAAATTTAAATCAAAGCATTTAATCCCTCAACCAAAGCATAAAAATTATAATAGAGATCCAGATTTAGATAATAAAGAAAATATTATAATAAGAAAAACAAAATGTGATTCATATCAAAGATATTTTGGAAAAGACATAACATCATCATATTCAAATAATCAAAATGTTTCACAATTAAATAACCAAAACATATTAAAGAAAAATTCATATAGTAATAGATCTGGTTCAGAAACCCAAAAAGTAAAAATAAAAAAATTAATTTTATAGACTCATTTTTATATTAAAAAAACACCAACAATTTCTCAAGGAAATAGAAAAAGAAATTATAATTCTAATCAAATAAAAAATAATGATTTATATGGAATTAATAAATTTGAAAAGAGAGAAATTTCAGGTGAAAGAAAAATTAATTTTAATTCTAATATATCTAATAATTCAGGTCATATTTTAAAAGGAAAAACTACAAGAAGCGCAAATGGAAATTATTCTAATAATTTAGGTTATTCTGTTGCTATGAATGGGAAAATGGGTTATTATAATTCATTTAATTTAAAAGAAACAAATGGTAAAAAAAATTCTTTTGAAAATAGTCTTTCTATTTCAAATAAAGATATTCAGTAAATTTTATTTTTTTAATTTTTTTCTTTTTTTAGATACATGAGACATTCTCATCATATAAAAAATACCATTCGTAATTTTTCAAATGAAAGAAATGATGAAAATAAATTTGAATTAAAAGATAACACAATTAAAAATAATAGTCACATTCATATTGATGATAATAGTAAAATAATTGAAGGAAAAAATAAAACAATTGAAAAATTAAATGATAAAATTGATATAACCAAAATATCTGAAAGTATGAGTACAAAAAATCAATCATTATCTATTAATTTTAATGTTTTTGAAGAACAAAAACCAAATCAAATAAACGAAAAAAATAATATTCAAAAAAATAATGAAAAAGAAACAATAAATAACGAAAATAATATAAAAGAAACAAATGAAAATGAAGAAGAAAAAAAAGAAAAAGAACCTAATTTTAAACCAATAAAAATAGAAGATAAATATTATGGATTATACTTTGATAAAAACCCAAATGAAAACATTCAAATTCCAACAGAATATATAGATACAATATATCATAATTTATTAGAAGAAGAAAATAAAGGAATAGAATCAAAAGCAGAATATAATTACATGAAAAAACAAAATGAAATAAATGAACAAATGAGAAGTATTTTAATAGATTGGATAATTGATGTTCATTGTAAATTTGGTTTTACTGATGAAACTTTATTTATGACAATATCAATAATAGATAGATTTTTAACTTCAAAAAAAATTTCAAGAAGTAAATTACAATTATTAGGAGTTACTGCTTTAATGATTTCTTGTAAACATGAAGAAATTGATTTACCTAAAGCAGATGATTTTATTTATATTACTGATAATGCTTATTCAAGAGATGAAATTTTTAAAATGGAAAATGATGTTTTGGATACATTAAATTTTTCACTTTTGTATCCTTCGCCAATAAAATTTTTTGAAATGTTAAGTTATAATTTTAAATTTAATAAAAAACAATTTATGATGGGAAAATATTTAATGGAAAGTTTTTTAATTGATATTAAAAATACTAAATATAAACCTTCTATTATTTCTTGTGCTTGTTCATATATTGTTATGAAATTTTTTAAAATGAATAATTATCATGATTCATATTCTAAAAAATGGTTTTTACTTAATGAAAATTGTACTCTTCCAAGTGGATTGTCTGTTAAAGAATGTGCTAAAGATATTTGTTTATTTGTTGATAATATACATAAAAGTAATTATACATCTACTGAGAAAAAATATTCAAAACCTGAATATGAAAAAGTTGCACAGTTAATAGTTGGAAAATAAATTTTAATTAATTTTATTTTAAAGTCATATAAATATGTAAATTATTTATTTTGATATTTAAAAAAATTTTAATTTTTTCAAAATTTAAATAAATTAAATATATTTAATAATAAATTTAAATATATATCAAATAAATAAAAAGTTGAATTAAAAATATTTTTATTTAGTTTATTTGTGAATGTATAAAAATATTATTTTAACAAAACAAATATAATCAAAATTATAAATAAGATTACTCCAGCTAATATAATTTTATTTCTTAAATTTTGCCATTTTAATTTTCTTTCTAAATTTAAAGAATCTTTTTGAAATTTATATGATTGTTCTTTAATTTTTAATGATTTACTATCTAATTCTTGCATTTCACTAATATTAGTTATCATATTATTTAAACTGGATTTTACATCATTTTTAATTTCATTAATTTGAGAAGTTACCATTGATATTTTATTTGGTTTTTCCTTTTCATTTGAATTTATCATATTTTCAAATAATCCATTATTATTTGAATTTGATGATAATTTTGTCTTATTTGATTCTGTATATTTTTCAATAGAGAATTTTAAATTTTGTTTTCCTACATTTGTTAATTCTCCATTTCTATCTACTAATTTTTTTATTCCTTGATAATCAATATCTTCCATTAATTCAAATATTAAATTTTCTTGTTTACAATATAAAG
>Ga0310695_10014158_pt1 | contig 10827 bp, 14 predicted proteins | sample RumenRJG_04DNA_FD_203882 | JGI IMG/M metagenome (GOLD analysis project Ga0310695, IMG submission 203882) | Bovine rumen microbial communities from Lethbridge, Alberta, Canada - RJG_04 (v2) (version 2) | ecosystem: Host-associated > Mammals > Digestive system > Stomach > Rumen | place: Canada... | reverse complement strand
TTATCTTAATACCAGTTTGGAGGTTTACACAAACTTTGGGATACTCTCTAAAGATTTCATCCAGATGCGAGTTCTGAACTTCCACGCAGAATACAAATCACAGAGAGGGGGCGGCTGACTCCTCTCATTATTATTCACAGTGCATTTATTCATCAGCATCATTCACGGAACAGGTTCTCCATAAGAAAAAATGTTGTAATGGACTCTTTCGTCTTACGCCATTTTTGCATCAGGATTTATAAAAACACATCAAGATGTATAAAAAACAAAAGTGTGACTTCCCCTGAATTTCAACGTTTTATAAAGATATATCAAAATATATCCCATTGACAGAATAATACTGAAATAATACAAAATAACCCTTATTATCGACATCACACTGCCGCTTCTGTTGATTTCCCCTTTCTGCCGGTTTATAGTCATTACTGTGACACACCACAGGAAAGGAGGTTAGCAGAATGAATCGGTTTTGTTCACTGTGCGGCAGTTATGGCCGCATGATTGCATTCAGACGTGGATATATCTGCGAAAAGTGCCGTATGATTATCCGCCGTATCAACATCAGCGAGCTCGCGGCTCCGGGAAATCCGGCAGAAATCGATTATCCCGCAGGGGGCGCCGCGAGCCGCGCAACTACTTTTAATTCATATTCGTTGTAACTTGTTTATGCCCGATACCAACTCACCGAAGCATTACATGAAACCGGCTTTCGTGCGGCAGTGCCTCTTAACAGACAGAGCCGGCGAAAGCCGGTTTTTATCAGTAAACGGAACCCATAAACCGGTTCCTGGCGTCACATAACCTATACCCGACACCCTTATTCAGATCGTCCGCTTTCGGAGCAGAGCTACCCTTTCTGTGAAAACTGCAGGCGGTTCACTCTGAAATTCCATATATCGGCCCGTAGACGGATGTGTAAACCCTAGCACCGCCGCATGGAGCATCTGGCCGACAGCCTTTGTCCGCTCTTTCCGCCAGCCATACAGTGGGTCTTCCAGCAGCGGATGGTTGATGAAAGCCATGTGGACGCGGATCTGATGCGTACGTCCGGTTTCCAGTACACATTCGATAAGTGTCGCCGATCCAAAACGCTCGATGACACGGTAATGTGTTACGGCATGTTTGCACCCGATCCCATTCACCGCCCGGCGTATTCGATTCTTCGCGTCTCTGCCGATCGGCATATCGACGGTTCCGGTTTCTTCTTTAATATTATCACGAACCAGGGCCAGATACCGGCGCGTCACTGTATGAAGAAACAGCTGACGTTCGAGAGAGGCATGTGCTTCATTGTTTTTAGCGGCCATAATCAGTCCGCTCGTGTCTTTATCGATCCGATGCACAATCCCCGGACGAAATTTTCCGTTGACATCGGAAAGCCGGTCGCCGCAGTGATACATGAGCGCGTTGACCAGTGTGCCGGAAACAGTCCGGTCTGCAGGATGAACAATCATTCCGCGCGGTTTGTCCACGACGATCACATCATCGTCTTCATAAACGATCTCAAGCGGGATATTCTCCGGCACGACCTCTGTTTCAGTACGGTCTTCTGATTCCACTTCTATGAAATCCCCCTGATGGATCCGAACCTTTTTGGACGTGCAGATTTCTTCGTTAATTTTGACTTTTGCTGCTTCTATCAGTTTCTGTGCCTCCGAACGGGAAAGCTCATTGATCCGAATACTGATCGCGCTGTCCAGCCGGCCGCCCGATATCTCTTCGTTTACAGTAAATCTATAAATAGTAATAATAATCCCTCAAATCCGCAGATGCATTTATTTTTTCCTTCCGACGGAATGTTTTCCTTTTGACTTCGCGCGGCCAGCCCGCCGTTCCGATCGCTTTTGTTCAGCCGCTTTGCGGGCGTTATCGAACCGTTCCGCAAACAGCGCATAAATAATAATCAATATACATCCCAGCGTGACTGAAATGTCAGCGATGTTGAATACCGGAGGAAAGAAACTAAGCGACAGCATGTCAGTTACCTGACCGTACAGAATCCTGTCAATCAGATTTCCGGTTCCTCCCGCAGCAATCAGCGTCAGCGCGTACCGCGCCAGCGGATGAACCTTCTTATTCACAAAAATAAAAACAAACAAAACCGCAATGATGATCAGCGGAACCGCCAGCAGAACCCTGTTCTGGCCCGATAAAAACCCAAAAGCCGCGCCTTTATTATTTACATAGGTGATATTCAGGACATCATGATAAACATTAATCATATCACCCGGCACCAGATTGCTGCGGACCATCATCTTCACCATCTGATCCGCACCCACCACCAGGATTGCAAAGATAAAATAGATCATATTATCAAATTCCTCTGTTACATAAAAGACGCGGGACTTTTTCTGCCCCGCGAAGTACCCTATTTTTTCCTAAGCTCTTCCATGATTGCTTTTTCATCAACAACAATCGTTGTTGCATTTGAAGCTGACCGTTCTTTTTTCTTCTCACTGTTCTTTTTACTTCTTCTGCCCAGGAAACCTTTATTCGGATTGATCTCATCATCGATTTCTTTCAGTATGTCATCCGCTGTTGCATGATCAGACGGAGCGGTTTCCGCACTTTTCGGCTCTGTCGTTACGACAGTTTTTTCCGGGGCATTTACCGGGGCGGCCTGTACGGTTTCCGTGTTCACTTTCACCGATGCCTGTGGTTCCGGCGTCTGCGGTATTTCTGCCGGAGGAACCGACTTTGCCTGCGTCTCTGCCGCGATCGTTGCCGCCGGGGCCTGTGTGGCCCTTCCTGCATCGGTCTGCGCGATTCCAGGCGATCCGGCCGGTTCAGTATCCTGACGAATACCAGCCGGTTTATTCTGAACGGCAGGCGTTCTGGCCGCTTCCTTGTTTTTCAGCAGCTGCGGATCCCAGACGACTGTCTGGTCATTCATGGCATCAGCTGCAGTACTGCCTGAAGTCCCGGCCGGCTTCATGACAATCGTCTCATCCGTGACCGGAGCGGCCGCCGGAGCCGGAGCCGGCTTCGGAGCCTCTGTTTCCGCCGGTACCGTCAAATTCTCATCCAGTGAATGATCCTGTATAAGTCTGTCCAGATCCGATGTAAGATATCCGTTTTCAAGATCACTGAACAGATCCGCAACATTATTATCAACCTTATCCAGTTCATCCTGCAGGAAAGATTTATAACGCGCCTTAAATGACATGATCTTTCTCTGCAGCTGCGCAGCGTCCTCTGTATAAGAGGCCACCGATTCCTTCGCGTTTCTCATGATCGTCTGCGCATCAAGACGCGCGTTTTTAATAATTACTTCCGCACGCTTTTCAGCACTTTCCGAAATATCACTCATCAGGCGCTTTGCCTGCTCAAGTGTATTCATAACGGAATTTTCATTTCTCTTCGCTTCCTGAATCCGGGCTTTCTGTTCTTCTATCGTTCTTTTCAGATTGCTGTTTTCATCGAGCAGTTTCTGATAATCCATGGTAATTTCATCCAGAAATTCATCGACTTCCTTCTTACTGTAACCTCGCATTGCATTCTGAAACACTTTATCCTGAATATCATTTGGAGTTATCATATAGGATCCTTTCTTAACTATACATTGTTCCGATTATCAAGCCAGTCTTAAAAGACCGGCCGCTAAAAGCCTGCAAACAGCCGTGACAAGAATCATTGCCAGAAATACCGAAAAATCGAGCATTCCTGTTCTCAGTCCCGCTTTGTCAAGCAATGCCCTGCACGGGGACACGATCGGCTCGGTGATTCTGATCAGCCATTCAAAACTCTTCCCGATTGACGAATACGACCCGGGCTGTACAAACCAGCTGAATAGTGCTCTTGCCACGAGCAGAGCCAGAAACACCCGTTCAAATAAGTACAGCGCAAACACCAGTACACTGATCAAAATCAATATCTCCAGTTATTTCCGGAAGAATTGTCTGATTTCTGCTCGTCTCTTGCGAATTCAAAATTCGATTTTTCAGGCTGCTGACCGCCCGCGATATCAACATTATCCGGCGCAAAAATAAAAATATTGTTTGCGACTTTCTGTACTTTTCCGTTTAATGCATAGGTAGCGCCGTTCATAAAGTCAAAAATCTTTCTTGCAACTTCTGTCTCAAGTTTCTCAAGGTTAAGAATGACCGGTCTTCTCGTCTTCAGGCTGTCAACCAGCTTTTCCGACTCTTCAAATGATTTCGGCTCGATCAGCAACAGCTTGAATCCGCCCGTATTGGACATTGTAAAATGACGTTCGCTCCCACTCGACTGAGTCGCCAGAGCCGGTCTTTCAGCCGCAGCCGGTTTAGCCGGCGTACGCTTCACTTTATTCTCTTCTTTTTCCATCTCTTTTTTTGCAGCTTCCACTTCTTCTTCTGTTATCTCATCTGCATCGATTTCTTCAATTCCGATCAGTTTTTTTACCGAATCTCCAAAACTCATAAACGATCCTCCTGTTATAATCCGGACACTAACGACTTACTTCTTTACTTCTCTTCACTTCGATAATCTCTGTTTCCAAAAATTGCGGTTCCCACTCTGATCAGGTTGGAACCCTCTTCAATTGCAACTTCATAATCATTTGTCATGCCCATCGATAAATATTTGAAATCAATGCGCTCTGCCGCTTCCTGCGCCGCATACCGATCAAAAATCTCTTTTGCTTCGGTAAAAAAAGGTCTGGCGTCTTCCGGATCAATCTCAAACGGCGCCATGCACATAATTCCCTTAATACGGATATTTTCACAGTTCTCCGCTATTTTCAGAATCAACTCGTCAGCGTCTTCCGGAGAAACCCCGAATTTGCTGTCTTCATGAGCAGTATTGACCTGAACAAGAATATCCATAACGAGTCCGTGCTGAGCGGCTCTTTTATCGATTTCCTGAGCCAGATGAAAACTGTCTACCGAATGAATCATGCAAACCTTATCAATCACCTGACGCACCTTATTAGTCTGAAGATGACCGATCAGATGCCATCGCACCGACTTCACATCATCATACTTTCTTACGATCTCCTGAACTTTATTCTCCGCAATATCTGTAATACCGGCGTCGATCGCCTCATTCATTTCCGCAGCCGTATGAAGTTTGGTAACGGCAACAAGCAGAACATCATCCCCGGTCCTGCCCGACTTCAGCGCCGCTTTTTCTTTTCTCCTGTTTATATATTCGATATTATCCTTTATGGACATCTGCTGTCTGACCCTCTTTTCTGTCAGCTGTTTTTGCCATGCCTCAGCACGTCATCATAATTATTAACGGTTTTAATGGTTTTCCCGTTTTTATCAGTGAAACGGGACTTACTGATCACAGACCTCCTGCCGTCCGTCGACAAAACTTTAATCCGCGTAAACTTATATTCGCCAGTCTTCTGGCGGACATAAACGCCTATCTGCCCTTTTTTCCTGCATATGCTTGAATTAAAGATGATAAGCCCCATTGCGTCGGACGTGATCACTTCCACATCCGCGACACGCGTACTGTCAAAGCGTTGATAATAATAATTCGTTTTCACGATCAGCATGGCATCGCTGCTGTATTTGATTTTTTTTATGTAATATACAGTTCCCTCTATTGTCTTTTCCTTATTGATCCGTACGGAAACCTTATTGCCAAATTTATATCGTTTCAAATTATCTTCAGGGACAAAGCATACAATGTACCACGCAGATCGATCCGATACCTTAAACAGCGGATCGCCGGTCGCCGCGATTCCGGATTCCAGCTTCATTACATTACCATTGTCGAGGTTCCTGTAGAAGCGTTCTCTTTTCTTCTTCATGGTCGCCGGAGTCAGTTCTCCTTCATAACCGTCAACGTAGTAAGAAACGATTCCTTCCGCCTGCGTCTTGTACGAAGGCACCCTGATCGCCGAACTGCCGAGCTTCTCAAGAATATTTTTATATCTTATCTGAGGCTCCTCACTTCCGTTTCCGTTGATATCCATGACTTTGACGCCCTTTCTGACCAGCGCGCCCTCTTTTATATACCGATTCTCTATCCCGCCTTTATCTGCCAGGTATACTTTCTCTTTTCTGACAAAATAACCCGTCGATGCATCCATCGTCCGAAGTCGGCCGTATTGTACCGTATAATCTCTCGTCAATGCGCCGGTCACCTTCGGAAGCACATAAATCAAAACATATAAAACGATAAGTGCCGCAAAAAACAACAAAACCGGCCTTTTTCTAATATTATTCATAGTACCTTAGAGATTATTTTACAACAATTCAAGCACTTTTTCCATTACTTTCTGTTCTTCTTTACTTAAACATTGGTGATTCTGCACAAAATCATTAAAAAGATCCGGCCGCAATTTCTTTGTCAGCTTGAGCGCCTCCTCAAACTTCCATAAACGGATTTTTTTATGGTTGCCGCTCAAAAGGACCTCCGGAACGTCAATCCCCCGAAACGACCGCGGCTGCGTATACTGCGGATATTCCAAAAGACCGGAATACACAGATTCCTCCAGCGCCGCATCTCTGCTGGCCAGCACTCCCGGTACAAGCCGCGCGACCGCATCCATAAGAATCATCGCCGGAAGTTCTCCGCCGGTCAGAATGTAATCACCGACTGAAACCTCTTCCGCCTTCCAGTAATCGAGCACACGCTGATCGACACCCTCATAGTGTCCGCAAAGGATCACCAGTTCCTCCTCATGAGACAGCTCCAATATAAGTTCCTGATCAAGCAGCCGCCCTCGCGGTGACATGTACAGAACCCTTTTTTCAGCTGCCCCGACCGATTCCATCGCATCAAAAATCGGCTGCGGCGTCATCAGCATGCCGCGGCCTCCGCCAAACGGATAATCATCTGCCCTTTTATGTTTATTGTCACTGAAATCCCGGATATTGACAAAGTTAAAACCAATCAGCCCGTTCTGCTCCGCCCGGCCGGTCATACTCAGCGACATCGGAGCAAACATTTCGGGAAACAGTGTCAGTACATCAAAATGCAATCTACATCATCCCTTCTATCAGTTCGACCGTCATCACGCCCCGCTCCGTATCGATATCTTTAACAAAGGCGTCCACCGCCGGTATATAAAAATCCTGCTTTCCGCCGTTTTTTTCTCTTCCGGCGCGTTTTACCACATAAAGATCCTGTGGTCTGTCCGTCAAAACGTCTTGCAGCACGCCGAGCACTTCTCCGCTGCGCCGGTCAACAACGTCCATTCCGATCATGTCCCGGATATAAACGGAGCCGTCATCCTTTTCTTCAAGCTCCGACTCATCCATGAACACTTCATTCCCGCGCAGTCTTTCGGCAGCGTCCCGGTCATTCACACCACGAAATTTCACGACCACCAGATTTTTTCGGTAGCGTACTTTTTCAACAGTCATTTCTGTATTTTTAACCGTCACCGTTTTTGTTTTTTCGAATCTTTTCGGATCGCCGGAGTAACTGTAAATCTTCACTTCACCCTTCAGACCCACGGCACCGGTGATTTTTCCGATAATGATTTTCTCCATATTTTCTGCCTTTATCTCTACATTGTCCTGATTCAAAAACAGGGCCTGTCGTTGGCGGCAATCTGAAACTGCAGCCCGAGGCCCTTTTTTATTCATTCCTGAAAATAGTGATCCGGCGGTCTTTCTGATTCATTAGACGGCGGATCTCATTCTGACGGATCTCTATCAATGACCGCTTCACCGCCTGAAACGATTTCCACAGAGACCCGTTTTTTTTGCTTCGCGGCAGCGGCCATGACCACCGTCCTGAGAGCCTTTGCAATCCGGCCCTTTCTTCCGATGACCTTGCCCATGTCGCTTTCCGCGATCTGCAGCTGAACAATATTGTTATTGCTGTGACGATCACTCTCTTCCGTGACTTTTATCTGGTCCGGGTTGTCCACCAACGCTCTCGCGATGATTTCAACTAATTCTGTCATGCACGATCACCGCCCGCTCTTATTCAATAATACCCGTTTTCTTAAAAATCGCTCTGACTCTGTCTGTTGGCTGTGCGCCGTCTGCAAGCCATTTCCGGGCTTTTTCCGCGTCAACCTTAATATCATTCGGCTCTACCATCGGATCAAGATATCCGATCTGCTCGATGAATCTTCCGCTGTTTGCTGTTCTTGAATCCGCAACGACGATTCTATAAAAAGGTTTCTTGTGCGCACCCATACGTTTAAGTCTGATCTTTACCATAACTTATTTCCCTCCTGCTAAAAATTAATTAGATAATATCATTAATCATATATTAACGTCGTCAAAACATACCTCTGAAAAGGCCGCTCTTTTTCAAAGCGCCCGGTTTCATAAATTTTTTAACCAGTTTTTTGGTCTCCTCATATTTTTTAATGACGTTATTTACATCGCTGACGGTATGCCCGGAACCGGCTGCAATTCTTTTCCTTCTGCTTGCATTCAGAATCGCCGGATCATCCCGTTCTTTCTTTGTCATCGACTGAATGATGGACTCCATCTGTCGGAACTGCCGTTCACCTTCCTCGATGTCTTCCTCTTTTACATTACTGCCGCCCAGTCCCGGGATCATACTGATCACTTTGCCGAGTCCGCCCATCTTCTTGACCTGTGCCATCTGATCAAGATAATCGTCCAGTGTGAACTGATTCTTCCTGAGGCGTTCTTCCAGCTTAGCCGCCTGCTCTTCATCATAGGCCTGCTCAGCAGTTTCAATCAGTGTGAGCATATCACCCATGCCGAGGATACGGCTGGCCATGCGTTCCGGATGAAACGGCTCAAGCGCGTCGTATTTCTCTCCTGTACCCATAAACAGGATCGGCTTGCCGGTAACTTTCTTCGCCGAAAGTGCCGCGCCGCCTCTTGAATCGCCATCCATCTTGGTCATAATGATCCCGTCGATGCCGAGTTTCTCATTAAATCCCTTCGCGGCGCTAACCGCGTCCTGGCCTGTCAGCGCGTCGACCGCAAGAAGCACCTGATGTGGCTTCACTTCTTTCTTCATGCGCGAAAGCTCATCCATCAGTTCCTCATCGATCTGCAGCCGTCCGGCCGTGTCAATCAGCAGCACATTGTAGCCTTTCAGGTCCGCTTCTTCTCTGGCCGCTTTAGCTATACGCACCGGATCTTTTTCCTGCCGATCTGCGTAAACCGGTGTTTTGACCGCCTTTCCGATGACTTCAAGCTGATCGATCGCGGCAGGCCGCTGAACGTCACAGGCCGCTATGTAAGGTTTCTTTCCGGTCTGCTTCAGCCACGACGCGAGTTTTCCACACGTCGTCGTTTTACCGGTACCCTGAAGACCTGCAAGCATAATCGTCGTAAACCCGCTGGATGAATACGTCAGTTTGGTTCCTGTACCTCCCATCAGCTCGATCAGCTTGCCGTTTACGATCTTAATGACCTGCTGAGCCGGCGTCAGCGATTTCATGACCTCTTCACCCATGCACTCGTCTTTAATCTCCGCGACAAATTCCTTTACGACCTTGAAGTTGACATCGGCTTCAAGCAACGCGAGTTTTACTTCTCTCAGCGCTTTATCGATATCCTTCTCCGCGAGAACTCCTTTTCCCTTAAGGCCGCTGAATACATTCTGCAATTTATCCGATAAACTCTCAAAAGCCATATAATCTCCAGTCACAATGCAGCAAGGTCCGCGACGAGCGACCTGATCTTCTTCAGCTGTTCGCACAGCTCGCGGTCATCTCCGTATTCAAGGAGAAGACGGTCAATCATGCCGCCTGCACGTTCTACCGTGTCATCCGTCTTTATGAATTTTTCCACCAGCCCGAGTTTGCTCTCAAAATCAGCAAGCTGCCGTTCCGCCTTTTTCAGAGAATCATGTACAGCGGCTCTGGAAATCCCCGCATTTTCCGCGATCTCCGAAAGAGTCAGGTTTTCTTCATGATAAAGACGCATAACATGCTGCTTTTTTTCAGTCAACATATTCCCGTAAAAGTCAAAGAGAAGGCTTTCTTTGACAATTGAATTCAAAGCGCGCCTCCTTTCTGTTAAGCCAAAAAGCTTGACACCGTGACATCATATACCGAAAGCGCGTTTTTGTCAAGCATTCCCGACAAAAACGCGCCTTAATCATTCCGGTATTTATTCAACTATTTCCTGAACTCAGAGATGTACGCAATCGTATATGTACCGCTCACCTCCATCAATGCTTTCAGCTGTTCATATTCAGAAAGAGATTTCTTCTGCGAAAAGCCGATCAGCTTCTGAAGAAGTCCGAATGAAGAGTTTTTCTCTTTGTAAAGAATGTCTTTCACCGGCACACTGGCCGCAATATGACGATCTTTCCGGATGGCCTTTATGACGTCATCCAGGGTCCCGATCTCGTCGATCAGGCCGTTTTTCAGAGCCTGTCTGGCTGTATAGACTCTTCCGTCCGCGAGTTTCTTTGTCTCGGGCAAAGGAATTCTCCGCTCTTTTGAGACGATTCCTGTAAACTGTTCATACGCTTCGTCAACCAGGCCCTGCAGAATTTTCTTCTGTTCCGCAGTCAGCTTTTCCGTCGGACTTCCCATCGCCTTATTCTTTCCGGCATGGATTGCCACAGCCTTAACGCCCATTTTCTTCATGAGTCCGGTCAGATCATAAACAGAGCCCATCGTTACGCCGATTGACCCGGTCCAGCAGTTACGATTCGCGTAGATTTTATCACTGGCCGCTGAAATATAGTAACCGCCTGAAGCAGCTTCCGAAGCCATATATGTATAAACCGGCCGGCCGGTTTTCTTTTGATATGATTTCAGTTTCAAATACATTTCATCGGTCGCGTAAACCTCGCCGCCCGGTGTGTCGACATAAAGAATGATCCCTTTGTTGTGATTATCCCTGATCATCTCATCGATTCGCTTCAAAAGCCATTTCTGATGATATGAATCAGATGACGTTAAACTCAGAGAATCGCTGTCTTCCGTAATCG
>Ga0310695_10014156_pt1 | contig 10829 bp, 5 predicted proteins | sample RumenRJG_04DNA_FD_203882 | JGI IMG/M metagenome (GOLD analysis project Ga0310695, IMG submission 203882) | Bovine rumen microbial communities from Lethbridge, Alberta, Canada - RJG_04 (v2) (version 2) | ecosystem: Host-associated > Mammals > Digestive system > Stomach > Rumen | place: Canada... | reverse complement strand
TGGAGTTTGAACATTTTTAAAATCTCTAGAAAAAATATCATTATATGTAGAAGCATATTTTTCTTTTTTATAATGTGTAATTGGTAAATATTGATGAGGTAACATATTAATTTTATTATTATATTTTTTATACATTTCTGAAGGATTTCCATTATAAATAGCATTTTTTTTAAAATGTAATCTTTCAGAAATAATTGGAATTTCATTTGAATTTTCGAAAATTTTTCCTACTGTTGATTTAAGTATTTTATCATATTTTCTTATTCCTTTTTTATATAAATTTAAATCAATATCTTCACTTACTTTCAATTTATTATAAAAATTTTTTCTTCCTCTTTTTATAGGAATTTCTTCAGTTTCTATAAAATTTTTATTTTTTTTTGATCTTATTTCATCTGCTGAACGATCACGAATAAAATTTTTATTGTTTTTTTCTTCCATCATTTTATTATATTTTACTGTTTCTGGACGAATTTTATATATTTTTTTATCAGCCTAATTTTAAAAATTTTTATATTAATTTTTTTTACATATTCTTCTCCTCTTTGAAGTATTGTGTCATTTGATTTTTCCCATCTTTTTTTATAATTTTTTGCTAATTTTGTGTTGTCAAAACTCTTGTTCATTAAACTATTTTTTTTTTTAAATTTTTTATTTTTTTATTTTACTTTTTGCTCATTTTTATTTATTTTTATTTATTAAATTATTTTAAAAAAATTTTTTTTTTCGTTTTTTTTTCAATTTTTTAATTGAAATATTTTATTATAATATATACATTATTATTTGATTTAATATAAATTTTTCATTTATTTATATCATAAATTTATTTTTTTTTTTCTATTTATTTAAATTTTTTGATAATTTAAAAAATTTAAAATATAATTTATTATTTAATTATTTCTTTTTTTTGATTTTTTAAAGAATTTAATTTCATTTTTAAATGATCAAGTCTTATTGTATTACTTTGTGCAACACTAGTATATTCATTATTTAAATTAATATAATTATTATTAAACATTTGATCAATTATTTTTTTTCTTTCAATTAATTGATCAATATTATTATCAAAAGTATGATTATTAGATTGTAAATTACCAAAATTAAAATTTAAATTAGGTTGATTATTTTTACTAATAGAATTTAAAGTTTCTCTATATAATTTAATTTTATTATCAATTGGAATTTTTGGATTAGCATTAAATTTAATATAATCATCCTTATCTTTAAAAATATTATTAGGAGTATTTATATTATTTTCTTTTTCAATATTTAAAAAATTTTCATTATTATCATTATCTTTTTTACTTAAAATAGAACTAAAATTACTTTTACCATCTCTTATAGAATGATGTATTTTTAATAATGAAGTATAATCATTTGGATCTGGTAATTTATCAGCCATATATTCAACTGGTAATTTATTTCTATTTAAAGCATTTACTATTTCATATATTATATATTCTTTTTCTTTTATATTATTATTTGGAATTGAATTTAATTTTTCTGCATAAATTTTCATTTCTTTATATACTGGATTTATATTTTCTATTTTTTTTGGTATTAAATTTATTATTTTATTTGAATTAAATGGTTGAATTTTTTCTATGTTATTTATATTTTTTTCATTTATTGATTTTTCTATATTAAATGATTTTATTTTTGAAGATGATAATTCTATTTTATTATTAATTTGATTATTTGAATTTGAAATATAATTATTTAATGAATTATTTATATTTGGATTATAATTTTGTTGATTTTGAATATTATTTATTAAAGTATTATTTGTATTTAAATTAAATGAATTAATATCATTATTTAAATTATTTGTTTCATTAATTCCATTTGTATATCTTAATATATTTTGAATATATTGTTTTAAAAATTGTTCTCCATTACAATTTACTTTTTTATAAAAATCCCATATTTGATTTTTATATATTTTACAAAATTCAAATAAAATATTTTTAATTACTTTCAAACATTTATCTTCATTTTCATTATGAGGATTTAAATTTGAATTAGTTTTTTCAAATTCAAATAAAAATTGAGAAATATTTTGAAGAATAATATTTAAATCAACATAAGAATAAAAGTCTTTGATTAAACTTGATAATTTAGATAAACATTTAATTCCAAAAGTACAAATTTGAGAAGTTCTATCAGAATTACCTTTATAATTTAACATAATTTTAATTAAAGCAGAAAAAGTTTTTGTAGTATTAAAATTTTCTAATAATTTCATAATTAAACCATTAATAGATTTAATTATTTTTTGTCCTTCATTAATTTTTTCTAAATTTTCATCATTTAAAATAATAAATAATCTTTCATATGAATTATAAATAATTTCTGAAGATAAATTAAATATTAATTTTTTTTTAAGAGCTAATTTATAATAAGCAGTTAAAGTAAAAGCAATTAATTCTAAATTTTTAATATTAATTGAATTTTGATTATTTGATTGAAAAATAGAAGATAATAAAGTATTTAAAGAAATAAATAATTCATTAATATTACTTTCATTAAATAATAAATTTAAATTTTCATTTTTATTATTTGATAAAATATCACTTAAATTTAATAAAGCACTTGATTTTTCATTTATATTACCAGTAAATATTATTGAAATAATATTTTTAATTTTTATATCATCATCAAAAAATAAAGGAATTGGTGCTGAATTCATATCTAAATTTAATTTTTGTTTATTCTGTAATATTGGTGATTTACTTACTGAATATAAATTTAAATTATTATCATTATTTGGATTTACTTCAACATTTATTTCATTTTTTATTTTTAAAGATTCTTTTTTTTTTGGAATATTTATTTCTGGAAAATTTATATTTGAATTATTATTATTATTAAATTTTAATGATTGTAAATTTGGTATTTGAATATTAAAATCTGAATTTAATGTATTTAAATTATTAAAATTTTGTTCATTATTTTCATTTCTTTTTTTATTTAAATTATTATTATTATTATTATTATAATTTTTATTTCCATCTTTCATTTCAATATCATAATTTTCATTTTTATGATTTTTTTTATTTAATTTTTGATTATCAGATAAATTTTTATCAATATCTTTAATATCAATATTTTCATTTCCAACACAAATTAAAGAAGAATATTTATCAATAATATTTTTAACTGAATTTGCAATAGCAGGTTTTAAATTTTTTAATTGATCATAAAAACAATTAATATTAATATATCTTAATAATTCTTTTGAAACTTCTTCTGCCATATTTCTAATAATTGGTGATTTATCTAAAATACATGAAATAATAGGAGAAATATAATCTTTAATATTATCTAATTTATTAGAAAAAATTCCTTTATTTTTTGTTAAAATTTTTAATAATTCAATTCTCATTTCATAATTTTCTTCATTTAAAAATTGAGGTATAGCAAAAGATATATAATCAAATCCAATTATATTAATAAATTTTTCAATACATTTTACTACATCTTCTCTTAATAAATTATTTTTATCACTTAAATTTCTTAAAATTGGATTTATTAAAGTTTTAATATAAACTTTAATTCCATTTCCAAGATCATCACTTAATTTAGTAATAAATTGAATAAAAATTCTAACAATATTTTTATTACTATCTTTTAATTTTTGTTTTAATATTCCTATAAATTCTCCTAATCCATTTGGTAAAATTCTTCTTTGAACTGAATTAATTATTGAATCTATTTGTTCTATTATTTCTTTTTTAATTTGCCATTTTCCTTCTGATAAATCTTTTAACATTTTTGGTGTTATTTTTTTACTTATATCTACTCTAGGAGGACTTAAAATTTCTATTAAATTTTTATTTTGATTTTTTAAATTTTTGTTTTCTGGTAAATTATAATCTATTATTTCAACTTTTTCAAATTCTTTTTCTATTACTTTTAAAGTACTTTCTTTAATATCAGTTAAAAATGTTTTTAAAGAATTACCTAAATATTTATATAATGAACATAATAAAATTGTTCCATTATTTCTACATTGAACATTTGAATTTGATTCTAAAATTTTACAAAATTCTATTATTTCTTTTAATGGAAATAATTGTAAATTATTATATTTTTCTATTGAATTATTAATAAATAATGCAGTTTCTTTTAAAATTGTTATTGCCTTTCCTTCTATACTTTTTATTATTATTATAATTACATTTTTTATATTATAATAATCCATAAATTTATATAATAAATTTGTAAGTTCTGTATTTATTTTATGATCACTTATTTTATCTATTATTTTTGGTATTATTATTGAAGAATATTTTTTTGTTAAATTATTTGAAATATCAAATATTGAATTAATACAAATATATGATTCTTTTAAAATATTTATATTATTTTCTTTAAATTTTTTATTTTTGATAATTATATATTTTAAAAAATATTCTGCTGAGTTTATAATTTCATCTTTATTTATTATTATATAATCATTTAATTTTGTAAATGCATCTTTTCTCTCATTCCATTTATTTGATTTAAATAATTCTATTATTTCATTATTAATTTTAGAATTTACAAATTCTATAATTTCATCTTCATTATTATTTGAATTTAATTCTTCATTATTATTAATATTTTGATTTTGATTTTGACTATTATTATTATTATTTTTTTGTATTTGTTTTTTATTATTATTTTTTTTATTTAAAGCATTTTTTTTCATCATTGCTAAAGTTTGAATATTATTATTAGTTTCATTATTATAATTTAAAAGAATATCATCAATTTTTTTTATTTTTGTATCATTTAATAAATTAATAACATTCATAATAAAATTTGAATTAATAATATTAATATTAGCTAAAGTTTTAATAGAAATATTTTTAATTTCAATAGCTTGATCATCAGTATATTTAATAAGAATATTTTCAATAAGAGGTTTAATATTATTTTTTTTTTTTGCTATTTTTTCAATAAAAATACAAACTTTTTCTTTAGAAGGATTTGTAATATTATTAGAAGTATATTTAATCATTATTTCATTAATAATATTATCATCAATATAATTAATTAAATTATCTAAAGTATTCATTAAACAATTACTAAATCTTTCATTTTTTTCTTTAAAAAATTCTAATAAAATAATCATAAAATCTTTTCCTTCAATATAATTTTGTTTTAAACCACAAGATAAATTATTAATAACATTTATTGCAGAATTAACAACATTTATATTTGGATCTTTTAATATTATTTTTAACATATCATTAAAATTATTTCTATTTGTATTTTTTATTTTTGGAATAATTATTGGATCAGTTGATTTAACAAAATTATCTAACATTTCTTTTTTTTCTTTCCATTTTCTTTCTGGTTTTAAAATCATTTCAATAAATGAATCATCAAATCCATTTTTTTTAGTAAAAATATCAATTCCATCATCAGATAATAAATTATCATTATTTTTATAATTAATATTTTCATTTTTATTATTATTATTATTTTTATTATTTGAATTATTTTTATTTTTATTAAAATTATTATCAAAATTATTATTTAAATAATTTTTTGGTGTCATAATTAATCCATTTTTAAATTGATTAGTAATATCTTCCATTGATTTTTCAATATCTTGTTTAACAGAATCTTTAATACTATTATTTAAAAATTGTTTTATTCCTCCTCGAATCCATTTATATAATTCAATAATAAAGGAAATAATATCATTTTTAATTAAAGGAGAACATTGTTCAGTTATTTTTAAAAATTTAGGAGTTAAAATTTTATAATTTAAAACTGAATTACCAAATAAATTTAATAAAATAGTTGAAATTAAAATTCCACTTTGAATTAATTTTTGATTTTTTGTATTAAATAAATTAATTATATTTTCACATAAAATATCAGTATTTGATAAATTTTCTACTCCTTTTATAATTGCTTCTTTACTTTTTTCTTTTAAATGATTTTTTGAAGAAGAAAAACATTTTTCAATTAAATTTTTTAATATATCATTTAATATATTTATATTTTCTCTTGGAATAAAAAATTTTTTATCAAAAAATAAATTAATAATATCTATTGCATATTCTAAATTTCCTTGATGTTGTTCAATTAAAATTTTAGGTAATAAAATAAAAATTTCATAATCAAAATTTTCTAATTTTAAAATTAATTTATTTAATTCTTCTAAAGCAGATTTTCTACATTTCCAATTTTTACTTTCTATTCTTTTTGATATTGGTAAATTAAATTCATTTTCTTCTTCTTTTTTATTTTTTTGATATTCTTCTTCTAAAGCTTCCATTTTAGATAAAAAATCATATGTTCCTGTACTATTTGAAGTTAAAGGTATTTCATCAATATTTTTTGTTTCAGTCATTTTTTTTAAAATTTAAATTTAAATTATTATTTTTTTTATATGAATTTTAATTAAAAAAATTAAAAAAAAATAAAAAAAATTTAAAAAAAAACAATTTTTAAAAATATATTAATTTCTTTTTTTTTTCAAAATCTTTGATTTTGAAATCATCAATGATAATAAATTTAATTAATAATTTATAAATAATAAAAGTTATCATAACAAAAAAAAAAATAAAGAATATAGAAAATATTTTAAATACATTTAATTTATTTTCTTTTATATCAATAATATAATCTTTTGAAAAAAAAAATAAAAATATAAAAAATTAAAAAAAACAAAAAAATGGATTATCAAAATAATAATAATAATAATAATAAAGATTTAGATCTTTTTCTCTCAGCAAAAGAAAAAATTAATCAAAGTTCACCTGATTATAAAGGAGCATGGAATGAATTAATTAAAATAAGTAAAGAACATGAAACTTTAATAATTCTTCATATGAAATTATTATGTTTATTTATGTTAGAACAATATGAACAAATTATTGAAATTTATTATCTTAAAAAAAAAACAATAAATTATTATTTTGAAAATAGAAAAGAAGAATTAAAAAAAATAATTGCTTTATCTTTTTATATGTTAGGAATGAGAAAAAAAGCAAAAAATTTATATCCTGAATTAAAAGATTCATATGATATTGAACATTATGAAATTGGAATTAAAGGAAAAAAAAAAGAAGAAATTAAACAAAAAGAAAATAAAAAAGAAGAAGAAAAAAAAAAAGAAGAAAAAAAAGAAGAAAAAAAATTTAATATTTTAGAAGAAAAAAGAGATATTTTTTTTGAAATATTAAAAAAAAAAAATGATGAATTTGATTATAAAAAAGAAATTGAAATTATGAAAAAACAATCTTCAATTGTTCCTGAAGGACAATTATTAGAAGATTTTTTAGCAAATAAACCTTATAATCAAAATAATAATATTAAAGAAAGTCAATCAAGTGATCAAAAATTAATTATAAATTCACTTAATGAAGAAAAAAAATCAAATATTGAAGATAATAAATCAAATAATGAAGATAAAAAATCAAATATTGAAGATAATAAATCAAATAATGAAGAAAAAAAATCAAATATTGAAGAAAAAAAATCAAATATTGAAGATAAAAAATCAAATATTGAAGATAATAAATCAAATAATGAAAGTAATAAATCAAATATTGAAGATAAAAAATCAAATATTGAAAGTAATAAATCAAATATTGAAGATAAAAAATCAAATATTGAAGATAATAAATCAAATAATGAAAGTAATAAATCAAATATTGAAGATAAAAAATCAAATAAAGAAGATAATAAATCAAATAATGAAAGTAATAAATCTAATATTGAAGATAAAAAATCAAATAAAGAAGATAATAAATCAAATAATGAAAATAATAAATCAATATCAATGAAAGATGATAATAAATCAATAAATGAAGATAAAAAATCAGAAATTTCAGATATTAATACTTCAATTAAAAAAGAAAAAACAGAAGAAAAAATTGATAATAATTTAACAAATGAAGAAAGAAATATTAAAACAATAAGAACTTATAATGTTCAAACAAAAAAAAAATTTGAAGAAGATAATAATATTAAAAATGAAGCATTATCTGAAAGAAAAATAAAACCTGTTAAAAGTAAATTTAGTAAAATAAAAGATAAAAATGAAGAAGAAATAAATGAAGAAAAAAATGAAGAAAATATTAATTTAGAAGAAGAAAAAAATGAAGAAAATAATAATTTAAAAGAAGAAAATAATAATTTAGAAGAAGAAAATAAAGAAGAAAATAATAATTTAGAAGAAGATAAAAATGAAGAAAATAATAATTTAGAAGAAGATAAAAATGAAGAAAATAATAATTTAGAAGAAGAAAAAAAAGAAGAAAATAATAATAATTTAGAAGAAGAAAAAAAAGAAGAAAATAATAATAATTTAGAAGAAGAAAAAAAAGAAGAAAAAAAAGAAGAAGAAAAAAAAGATAAAAATTATGAAAGAATAGATACAAAAATTTTTACTTCATCAGAAGATAATGAAAAAAGTAATATAACTAAAAAAGAAATAAAAGAAAAAATAAATGAAGAAAAAAATGAAGAAGAAAAAAAAGAAGAAGAAAAAAAAGAAGAAGAAAAAAAAGAAGAAGAAAAAAATGAAGAAGAAAAAAAAGAAGAAGAAAAAAAAGAAGAAGAAAAAAAAGAAGAAGAATATTTAACTGATAAATTTGGAATTAAAAGAGAAATTACAATTGAAGAATTTTCAAAAACTTTATATAATAATACTACAAATTTATATTTAGATTTAACTAAAGAAAGTAATAGTCTTGTTAAAAAAAAACAAGAAGAAATTAATCAAATAAAAGAAGAAGATGATAATATTAAACAATCACCAAAAGAAAATCAAGAAAAAAAAAAAGAAAATGAAGAAAATAAAGAAATAAATAAAGAAGAAAATAATGAAGAAAATAAAGAAAAAAATAAAGAAGAAAATAATGAAGAAAATAAAGAAAAAAATAATGAAGAAAATAATGAAGAAAATAAAGAAAAAAATAATGAAGAAAATAAAGAAAAAAATAATGAAGAAAATAAAGAAGAAAATAATGAAGAAAATAAAGAAGAAAAAAAAGAAGAAAATAATGAAGAAAAAAAAGAAGAAAATAATGAAGAAAATAAAGAAAAAAATAATGAAGAAAATAAAGAAAAAGAAGATAATATAAAATTAAGTAAACAATCATCAGAAGAAGCAAAAAATATATTTGAAAAATTTGAAAAAGATACATATAAAGTAAGAGAAACAAATCAAAATTTAAAAAGAATAAAAACAGATTTAGAAACACAAAAAGAACAAGATGAAAATAGAAAAAAATTAGAAGGTGATGAAGAAATAAATATAAAAAAAAAAGAAAATGAAAGATATAATGATTTAGATAAAAAAGATAATAATAATAATAGTAAAATTTTATTTGAAAAAATTGATTTTAGTAATGCAAAAAAATTACCAAGAATGAAAACAAAAGAAGAAAAAATAAAAGAAATTCCTTCTGATATAAAAATTAAAAAAGAAACAAATAAAAATACAATAACAGAAAGAATTAAAAAATAGAAAAAATAAAATTAAAATATAATATAACTTTAATTAAAAAATTCTTATTTTTTAAAAAAATTAAAATGCAAACAAGAATAAAAGGTTTTATTTTTTTATCAATAATATTATTTTTATATGTTTATTATACTATTTGGATTTATATTAAGGTATATTATAATTATTAATATTAAAAAATTTAGCCTTTTATTCCAGAAAAAAATTTTTTTTCAATTTTTTTCTTAGATAAATATTGGGCTGTTGCTTTACCTTGTTTTGGTGCTACTTTTATGTATACTTTAGTTTTTATTTTTATTGGTATTACTTTTACTTTTTCTTATAAAAAAATTCCAATTTATGAAAATGAAAATTCTGAAACAAAAAAACTAAAATAAAACAATATATTTTTTTTTTAAGATAAGATTAACTTATTGATTATTTTAAATTTAATTAATATTTTAATAAATATTATATTATTTCAATTTTATTTTAATTATGAAATATTTATTTTTTAAATAAAATATTCATTAAAAAAGATAATAAGATGGAAGAAAAAAATGAAAATATTTTAATTATTGATAAAGAAGGTTTAATAATGGAACAAGGAAAATATTTTCCTGATAATATTTCAGGAAGTTTATTTGATATTATGTCAAAAACAAAAGAAATTTTTGGTAATGATGAAGATATGATTTCAATTTCTATTAATTTTGAAAATAATGATATTCCATTATTAACAAAAAAAGATACTGATAAAATAATATGTGCAATAATAAATAAAAAAGTATAAAAATATAAATTATTAAAAAAAGTAATTTTAATTAAAAAAAATATAAAAAAATTTTTTAAAATTAAAATTTGTTTTTTTTATTAAATATAATACATTATTTTTTATTGAATTTTTCTTAATCTTCTATGATAATTACACATAGTACAAAGGGAAAAACTTTCAAATAAAAAAGGAATTATCCCACCTAAAATTAAAGAAATATAAATTTCATTTGATTTTTGAGAATCATGTTTAAACCAATTTAAAAATAAAATACAAATTGAATGAAAAAAAATTAAAATAAAACTTAATTTATTTCTAAATAAAGTAGTACCAACAAATATCATAATTAATTCAAATAATTCAAAAAGATAAAAAAATCCTAATAAAATAAAAAATTCAATTTCTTTTTTATTATATTCATCTTTTAAAGAACTTGGTTTATAATCTTTATAATAATTAGGAAAATTTGCTCTAATATGATCTTTATATGTTCCCAATATTGGAAAAGTTGCAGTTATTATTATTTGTAACATTAATAATATAAATCTTACTGGGATTAAAATATCTTCAATTTTATACATTTAATTATTTTATTTTTAT
>Ga0310695_10014154_pt1 | contig 10830 bp, 6 predicted proteins | sample RumenRJG_04DNA_FD_203882 | JGI IMG/M metagenome (GOLD analysis project Ga0310695, IMG submission 203882) | Bovine rumen microbial communities from Lethbridge, Alberta, Canada - RJG_04 (v2) (version 2) | ecosystem: Host-associated > Mammals > Digestive system > Stomach > Rumen | place: Canada... | reverse complement strand
TTATCGGCGGAGGAAACCTCGTTACCGGCCTGACCACAGCCGTGCTGATCGTCACCATGGAGGTCCTGCTGATCTTCCTGAAAAATGAGGATTGGAAAAAGATGCTCATCCCGGCAGTCTGTTTTTTTGCCGGTTTCCTCATCAATGTTGCGGCTCCGGGAAACGCAGTACGGCAGCAGTTTTTTTACCGGCCCGGTGTCTTCCCATCAGTGGTCATTGCCTTCCGGCAGGTTTGGCTTTTTTCCGGAAAATGGTACACACTTCCGGTCATTGCGCTGCTTCTGCTGAGCCTTCCCATGCTCCTGCGGATCGCGGCACGCACCAGGCGGACCTTCAAGGCTCCCTGGCTCGTCAGCCTCTATTCCGTCTGTCTGAGCGGGGTGATGTTTTATCCGCCGGTTTATTCTATGACAGAGCACAATCTGGAGCAGCTCGGCCGCATCATCAACATCATTTTTTTCGGGATGATGCTGCTGACCATTTACAATCTTTTTTACTGGACCGGTTGGCTCCTCCAAAAGGGAGTTTTGCGGGAGACCATGTTCCCTGCCGCGCACAGGAATCGTCTCAGTCTGACATTTCTGCTCCTGATCCTTGTGCTTTTCAGCTTCGGAATGACCCGCATCAAATGGTTTGACACCACCAGCATCAGTGCCTTCCGCTCCTACCGCAGCGGACAAATGGGGAATTATTGGCACATTTACAGACAGCGGCTTGAAATATTGAAGGATCCGGAAATCAGGGATGCCGTTTTGAAACGCTTTCCCTCCCGGCCTTATGTTTTGTTTTATCAGGAATTATCCGAAAATCCGGATGGTAACAGAGTCATCGCGTCCTGGTACGGGAAAGATTCTGTCATTATCCATTAATTAAAGGAGGCAGATCATGTCAAAAACAGCCGTTATCGGTGCAGGAATGATGGGAAGCGCCATCGTCAAGGGCATCGTCAAAAATAACGTTTTGAACGCTGGAGAAATCTATCTCAGCGATCCTGACAAAGAAAAAATCGATCATCTGTGCGCATCCCTCGGAACTAAAGCCGGCGTTTCCAACGCGGAGGCAGTAAAGAACGCGGACGTGGTTTTGATTGCCGTCAAACCGCAGTTTCTGGACGGGGCTTTGTCCTCGATCAGGGATCAGATCTCGCCGGAAGCACTCGTGCTGACGGTCGTCGCCGGTGTACCGGTGGGATATTACCTGCATGCGCTGGAGGTCAAACGTGTGGTCCGCATCATGCCCAACACACCGGCTCAGATCGGGGAAGGTGTGTGCGGATGGTTCGCAACCGATGCCGTCACGCCGGAACAGAAGGAGCTGGCGCAGAACATCCTTTCCGCACTCGGGACAGAATTTGAGGTTACCCGGGAATCCGACCTGGATCTGGTGACCGCTGTTTCCGGTTCCGGTCCGGCTTATGTTTATCTCTTCATCGAATCCATGATTGACGCAGCTGTACAGATCGGTCTTCCCCGTCCGCTCGCGCAAAAGATCGTGCTGCAGACGGTATCCGGATCCGCGGCATACATGAAGAATTCCGGCAAACATCCCGTTATCCTGAAGAACGAGGTCACTTCACCCGGCGGAACAACCGCCGCCGCTCTGGCTGCCATGGAAAAAGGCGGCCTCCGCAGCGCTGTGACGGAGGGGATGCTGGCCTGTCTGGAAAAAACGATCGCATTGGGGAAAAAGTAAGTGAAGGTATTTTTTGACACCATCGGCTGCCGTCTCAACCAGGCAGAAATCGAACGCTATGCGGCACAGTTTACGGCACAGGGACATGAACTGGTCCCGGATGCGGAATCCGCAGATATGGTCGTTGTCAACACCTGCTCCGTGACGGCAGCAGCTGCTTCCGATTCCCGCGGCAAGATCCGCAATGCCGCCAAAAACGGAGCACAGGTGGTCGTGACCGGCTGCTGGAGCACCATGGAACCGAAGATCGCAGCAGCCATGGAAGGCGTCTCCCGCGTGATCCCTAATGAAGAAAAGGATGACCTGCCGGCAGCTGTTCTGGGCCTTGCACCGGAGGATTTCGATGAAGAGCCGCTGAAGCGCATCATCCTGCCGGGCATCCATGCACGGACCCGCGCATTCATCAAAATACAGGATGGCTGTGACAATCACTGCACCTTTTGCGTCACGCATCTGGTGAGAGGAAAATCCCGCAGTGTGGAAAAGGAAAGAGTCCTGCACGATGTTCAGGCCGCCATCAACGCGGGCGGGAAGGAGATCGTCCTCACCGGTGTCAATCTCGGCGCATGGGGGCTGGACATGGAACCGGCCGCGGAGCTTGCGGATCTCATCGAATTTCTGCTCAGGGAAACGGACATCCCGCGCATCAGACTTTCCTCGCTTGAATCCTGGAACCTTTCCGACCGTTTCCTCCGCCTGTGGGAAAATCCCCGCATGTGCCCGCATTTCCACCTGCCGCTGCAGTCCGGTTCGGACAGTGTGCTGAAGCGGATGGCACGCCGGACGACCCTTGCAGAATTCACCAGACTGGTTGAGACCGCCATTTCCATCAACCCGGATTTTGCCATCACTACAGATGTCATCGCGGGCTTTCCGGGAGAAACGGATGCGGAATTTTCACAAACCATGGAATTTATCAGCAGCACACCTTTTGCCGGCGGACATGTCTTTCCGTATTCGCCCCGTCCCGGCACACCGGCAGCCCGCATGAAGGATCAGGTTCCGAAGCCTATTCAGCGGGAACGGGCAAAACAAATGCGGGATCTGTTCGACAAAAAAACACAGGATTTTGAAAATTCATTTATCGGATCAGCCTGCGCCGTTCTCTGGGAATCCTCCCGGCCTGTGGAAAACGGGCTTTACGAGACGCACGGCCTTTCCGGCAACTATCTGACAATAACAACAACATTCCCGACCCCGGTACGGAACCGCATCGATACCGTGCGCATCACCGGCCGGCAGGAGGGAAAACTGATCGGGGAAGTCCTTGCGGCTTCCTGAATGGAGGGTATGATGAGCGAATTCAGATTTTCCGAACCTTCTGCCATGGTCCAGATCGAGCTGCCCGACGGGCGGCTGATCGAAGGTCCCCGCGGCAGTACCCTGGAAGAGTTTCTGAACATATTAAAGCCGGAGCTGGACGCCCAGCTGGTCGGCGGCATTGTCAACGGGGAACTGCGCGAACTGCGCCACCCGATCAACAGCAGCGCGAACGTGGAGCCTTTTACCATGGCACGGGCAGACGGGGTGATCATCTACAAACGTTCACTGGTCTACATGATGGCAGCCTGCTTCGAAAAGCTCTTTCCGGGCTTCGACCTGGAGGTAAAACACTCCATCAAAGGCGGCGGGATCCTGTGCAGTGTGAATGGACCGCGTGATTTCTCCAGCAAGGACCGCATCAAGCTGGAAAAGGAAATGCGGAACCTTGTCGCAGCTGACCATAAGATCATCCGCAAAGAGATCTCACTTGAAGAAGCCAAAGCCATGTTCGAAAAGAAAAAACAGGCGGACAAACTCGAACTGCTGCGTTACCGCCGCAAGCCCTACCTTACGACCTATATTCTTGATGATTTTCAGGATTATTTTTACGGCTATATGGTTCCTTCCACCGGATACCTCAAATATTTCCGGCTGGAGGAAGCGGGGCAGAAAAACGAATTCATCCTCCGCCACCCCACCGACGGCCAGACCACCCAGATCGGCGCACTGGAAAAATATAAGCGTATGCGTCCGATCTTCACGGAATACAGCACGTGGCAGAAAAATCTCAACATCCACATGCTCTCCTCCATCAACCGGGCTATTGAGGAAAACCGCATTGAGGAAGTGATCCTGGTTGCCGAATCCCTGCAGAGCCGGCAATTCACAAAAGCCGCGGATGCCATTATAAAACGGCGTGATCAGATCAAAATGGTCATGATCGCAGGTCCCTCCTCGTCCGGGAAAACCACTTCATCCAAACGGCTCTCCATTGAGCTGCTCGCGCACGGCATTTCACCGATCCCTATTGAAATGGACAATTTCTTCCTCGACCGGGAACTGACGCCCCGTGATGAAAACGGTGAATATGATTTTGAAACCGTCAATGCGCTCAATATCCCGCTGTTTGAAGACTGTATGAAACGCCTGATAGATGGCGAAACCGTTCAGATTCCCAGGTTTGATTTCGTCACGGGGAAATCGGTTCCCGGCCAGACCCTTACACTGGGAGAAAATCAGATCCTGATCGTCGAGGGCATTCACGGACTGAATCCCGTGATCCAGGAAAACCTGCCGGAGGAAAGCATCTACCGCATCTTTGTTGCACCAATGACCCAGGTCAACATGGACCGCTACAACCGCGTTTCAACGATTGATGCCCGGCTGCTGCGCCGCATCGTCCGGGATTTCCGTGAACGCGGATACAGTGCGCAGGAAACCATTGCCCGCTGGAAATCTGTACGCGCGGGGGAACATAAATACATTTCCCCTTATCAGAATCTGGCCGATATCTTCATCAACACCTCACTGGTTTATGAATTATCCGCGCTCAAGGACCTTGCTGATATTGCTTTGCGCATGGTACCATTCGGGACACCGGAACATATCGAGGCAAAACGCCTTCTCTCCTTCCTGGAATGGGTCAAACCACTGGACCGGGATCTGATCCCCAATAATTCGCTCCTGGCTGAATTTGTCGGCGGCTCGAACCTGAAAGACTTCATTGCCTGGAGAAGCTGAGTTGCCCTCACAGATGGTTTTCACTGCCCGGCAGAAGGAGCTGATCGAAGCGGATCCTTCCGCACGGATCTGGTTGGAGGGAAAAGCCGGCTGCGGCAAAAGCACTGCGGCTGCAGAACGTGTACGTTTTTTGATGGAACACACGGATGCCTGGCCGCAGATCCTCATCTTTACCCCGGGCAGGAACTACAGCGGGCCTTATCAGGACCTGCTTTCCCGGGAAGGGATCCGGCCCCGGATCACAACCTATAACAGCTTTGTCCAGAACACCCTCAGGCTCTTCTGGCCGCTGATTGCTGCCGATACGGATTTCGGGAGAAAAAAAGCCTATCCCATGTTCCTGACCATTGAGGCAGCACAGATCATCATGGCAAAGCTGATCCGTTCCAAACGGGATGAAGGCTATTTCAGCGGTCTCACCGCCTCTCCCTCACGGGTTTTCAACCAGGTGATGGTAGCGATGCACAAATGCGCCGCCGCGGAGATCCCTTTTGAGGATTATGCGCGGATCATGCAGGAAAGCTGGGGCGGAGACGGAGCGCTGCTGCCGGTTTTTGCACAGACACAGGAATGCGGAAAACTTTACCGCGAGGTCTGCGTCCGGAACAACCTGCTGGATTATTCCCTGCAGCTGGAGGTCTTCACAAAGCATCTGCTGCTGCATCCGGTTTTCCGCCAGTGGCTGGAAAACCAGCATTTCCATTTGATCTTTGACAACCTGGAGGAAGAGGTACCGGCTGCACATCACTTTGTGCGGGAAATTGCACCGCTCTGCCGTTCCGTATTGCTGATCTCTGACCGTGACGGCGGATACCGCAGTTTTATGGGCTGCGACCCGTATTCCGCGGGAACACTGCGGGAAATCTGCACCACACAGATGACCTTCGAGGATTCTTTCGTCTGCAGTCCCGCTCTGCAGGCCATGGAGCAGGTGATCGTGGATCCGAGTCTGAAGAACCGGGACCTGCCGGTGAGTCCGCGTTCCGCCTTTTCATTTGCTTCCGGGCATCATTATCCGGAGATGATCAAAAAGGCAGTCAATGACGTGGCAAACCTGATCTGGGTCCAGGGCATCGCGCCGAAGGATATCGTCATCATCGCGCCGCTGGTTTCTGATGTGCTTTACACCGAAATGGAACGGGGACTGCGGGAACAGGGCATCAAAGTCTACCTGCACCGTCCCTCACGCCCGCTGCTGAACGAACGGGTTACCCGGTCGCTGCTTACGCTCTGCGAGATCGTCAAACCCATCCCGGGGACACAGGTGCGGCTGCTGGATATCGTCCAGATGGCGCAGTGCTTTATCGAAGGGCTGGACCCCATGCGCGGACAGCTCATCGTGGGCGGGATGTTCCGGGAACGAAAACACGACGATCCGGATCCCATTGAGTATGATCTGAAGCCGTTTGCTTCACTTTCCGAGGAAAAGAAAAAAAGAATTCCGCCGCAGATCGCAGAGCGTTTCGAGGTGCTGCGTACCTGGATCGAACGGCAGCGCAAAAACAAGGTACTTTCACCGGAGCGCATCGTATCGGAATTCTTCACTGATGTCCTGATCCGGGAGGGCTTTATCACCGACCCGGAGACGAATCTCGGGATCCGCAAGGTGGCTGACTCCATGACTAAATACAAAGCTGTCCTGGACTATCTTGACAGTAATGAGGGAGAGAGCAGCGGTTTCCGCCCGGATTGGGCTGATTATTTTGAGTTGGTCGGCCTGGGCATGATCAACGCAAAATATTATGAAGAACTATACGCACAGCCGGAAGACACCGTCCTGATTTCCCTGACCTCCGCCTATCTTTCCATGGATCGCTGTGCGGATTACCAAATCTGGCTGAACGTAGGGGCACCGCGATGGTGGGAACGGTTTTACGGGGAACTGACCAATGACGCGGTACTGAGCCGCTTTTGGCCTCCGGAGAAAAAATGGGACGCCCTGACCGCTGCAGCTTACAATGACACCCACATGACACGGCAGCTCTGCGGACTGCTCCGGCGCTGCCACGTACAGGTCAAAGCTTATGCCAGTGAGCTGAACGAATCCGGCATGGAGCAGAAATCAAAGCTGCTGATGCTGTTTTCCGGGCTCACCCGCCGTTTCAAATTTGACAAACCCTCCGAACCCTATCCGGAGATCGAATTCATTCAGGAACTCCGGGAAGATGAAGCTCCTGTCTATCCGGGCATCTCGGATGCGCCGCCGATCGAACAGCAGCTGCGCGATTCCGGCCCTACACTGTTCTCTGATGCGGAAGGAGGCGCCTGATGCCTTTTACTCCGAGAGAAGAGCAGCAGCAGGTCCTCGCCTATTCCGGCGGGACCATGGGCATTTCAGCCGTCCCGGGCAGCGGAAAAACTTTCACGCTTTCCGCTCTGGCGGCCGATCTGGTGGAAAAGCTGATCAGCAATGCCGGAGACCGCGAACCGGATCAGGAAGTGCTGATCGTCACTTTTTCCAATGCCGCTGCATTGAATTTTTCGACACGCATAGCGGCATTTCTTGCCGAGCGCGGATTGCTGCCGGGCATTGGTTACAAGGTCTGTACACTGCACAGCATGGCTCTGGATATCATCCGGGGACACACACAGCAGCTGGGAATACAGGATGACTTTACCGTTTTGGATGATATCGGTTCGGATGTACTGATGCGCCGGGCGGTGGACCTGTGGATGGCCTCAGATGAACGGGAAACCTTTGACCGGGTGGTCAACCCGAACCTCAAAGGTGAAACCCAGGACGAAAAATACCGCGAAAAATGGCGCGATGATGTGACGGACATCACCCGCAACATCATTTCTCAGGCAAAAGACTACCACATCACGCCGGAAGAACTGCGGAAAAACATTGAACTTACCGATGACCGCTTTATCCGTCCGCTGCTGGAGATGGTCTGTGACATTTACGGCTACTACCAGACACAGCTTCGCAATTATCCGGCCATGGATTTCGCCGATCTGATGTTTTATGCCTATCAGCTGCTCAGCGGAGATGCACCTTACCTGGCCTACCTCCAGCACAGATGGCCTTACATTCTGGAGGATGAGGCACAGGACAGCTCCCGCATCCAGGAAGAGGTCCTGAGGCTGCTGACTGCAAAGACGGGGAACTGGGTACGGGTTGGTGATCCAAACCAGGCCATCAATGAGACCTTTACGACCGCCAGTCCCGAATTTTTGCGCAGTTTCCGCAAAACGGCACAGTTCCCGGTTGATCTCAAGACAGCAGGCAGATCCCAGCGCAGCATATTGGCACAGGCAAACCGCCTGATCCAATATGTGGCAAAAGCCCATCCCAACCCGAATTGCCGCAACGGTCTTTCCGAGCCTTACATCAGCCTCACCAGACCGAATGACAAACAAGGGAACCCGCCGGATGATCCCTCAAGGATCGTTTATGACCCGATCCTTTATTCCACCCGGGAAGAGGTGGATGTCATCAGCAGGCTGGCAGTACGGCATGCGCAGGAGCATCCGAATGAGACCATCGCCATTCTGACTCCCAGCAATGAATATGGCAAGGATTTTGTAAACCGTCTGGAGGACTTCCCGATCGAAGTGGTTGAAGTGCTGAAGAGCACAAAGAAAGCCCGTGCTTCGGCAGACGTGCTTGCGGCTGTGCTGGACTGGCTTTCGCTCCCGCTGAACCGCAAATACTGTCTGAACCTGTTCCGCATCCTTTACAGCGAACGGGAAAAAGGCGAGTTTTTCCTCACGAAAGAAGATCAGGAAAAAGCTGCCGGAGTTCTCGAATCCATGGAGCACCCGGAGGATTTCTTCTATCCGCTTACCGATGATGCATTGCAGAACCTGCTCCGGGACTGGGGATTGGATGAACTGCTCACCCAGACCCTTTTTCGTTTCCGCTATTTTCTCAGGCGCTGGCTGGATGCCCGTTTTCTGCCCATTGACCAGCTGATCCTGCTCATCGGGCAGGACCTGTTCAGTACATCAGAGGATCTGTGCTGCACCGGGCAGATCGGCATCATCCTTGCCCAGGTCGTACGCATGAATCCGGAGCTGAACCTCAGTTCCATGGCAGCTGAGGTGAGAAAAATCGCCTCGAATGCAAATCTCTATGCCGGGCTGCGGGGTTCCGATTCTCAGTTTGATCCGAATGATTATCCGGGGAAGATCGTCGTCACTACGTATCACAAGGCTAAGGGACTGGAATGGGACCAGGTGTTTCTCACCAGCTGCAACAATTACGATTTTCCTGACGGTGTTGAAGCACAATATGTCAACCGCCGCTACAAACCACGTTATGTCCGTGACAATCTGGACCTGCAGGCAGAACTGCTGCAGGCACTGAAAGCGGTTTCCCTGCCGGAGTTGGGTCTGCAGTACCGCCGGGGAGACGGCAGCCGGGAGGCCTGGCTGGACAGTGTCCGGGAACGCCTTCGACTGCTTTACGTCGGCATCACCCGTGCGAAAAAGGGCTTATATGTTTCCTTCAACAGCGGCCGCTATGGCAGCACGACCGAAGCCAATGTAGTGACCAAGCTCCGGCAGATGTGGATGCACAGGCAGTAACAAAGGGAGAAGCTCCGATGAACATGTTCACGCAAACTCAGATTTCCGCTTTTGAACGCTGCAAGCGCTTTTATTATCTCAAAATGGTCCGCAAACTGGTCTGGCCGGTTGATGTTGGGGAAAAACGCAGTATTCATGAGGGTGAGGATTTCCATCTGCTGGTACGGCAGCTGCTGCTGGGCTTTCCGGCTGAATCGCTCATCATCCCGGAGGAAAACGAAGATGTCCGGCGCTGGATCGATGTTTATTTGAAGGAACAGCCCATTGGGAATCCTGAACAGCTCTTTGCCGAAAAGGAAGTCTCCGCCGTTTTTGCGGATGTGCTGTGGCTGGGAAAATTCGACGCGCTCACCATCATGGATGACCGACTGACGATCTGGGACTGGAAAACCGGAGCCGCCAAACCGGTTGAAGCACATTACCGCACCGCACCGCAGACCCGGCTTTATCGTTTTCTTGCTGCAGTCTGCGCCCCGCGCTTGCTCGGAACCGGACAGCATCCCATCCCGGCGGAGAACATCGAGATGGTCTATTGGTTTCCCGAACATCCGACCAAAACGCTGCGTCTGCGTTATTCAGAGCAAAAATATCAGCAGGATATGACCTGGCTCAGAACCGTCGCTGCCGAACTGAGCTCTGAGGAGGAGTCGGATTATCCGCAGACAGAAAAGTCCCGCCAGTGCGAATACTGCGTTTACCGAAGCTACTGTCATCCGGAGACGGCGCAGGATAATTTTGTTTTTCCGGCGGATGAGCTGTTCTCCGAAGATTTCTACCAGCCCGACCTCTTTCCACCTCTCCCCGATCCTGAACAGGAACAAATCACTTTCTGACAGTCTCCTTCAAAAGTCACTATCACTTCACCGAAGCCTTTATACAGGAGCATAAACGCGCACAGTGGACAAAGCTTTTTGCGTTATAAAATTATCTGCAGCATCTTAGGCTCTGCATCAAGGTTTCCGCTGTCTCACATTTCCTTAGCTGCATTCGTAAGACGGAGATTTGTTCTTTTTTGATATCAGTGCAGGAAATTGAGACGGTAATCCCCAGCGGGGAAACCGTCTTTCATGGTGAGGATGGTCAGAGTCAATGAGGATCAGGCCATATATCAAATCTTCCCAAAACAAATAATACGTTTTCATATTGATGTGTCAAAGCACATGGGGACTGTCCCTTCATGTAACTGTCCCCACAAAAATGAGCAGCAATGAGATGGGGACAGTCCCGTAAAAGGACAATCCCAAAGGTGGCGGCGGGGACAAATCAAGAAAGCACTGCACGGTACTGGAGAGAACTGTCCCCACAGACACCCACGGACATGGCGGCCACGCAAACAACCACCCATAGCCGAGAGAAAATGTCCGACCTGGGAAAATACGGCTCGTCAGTGTTGGTGGGTGTTTTCGGGAACATTTCTCTCCGACATCATACGATGTCTCCGTGAACCGTCCCCTGCAACACCAATGCACACGGGGACTGTCCCTTCATATGGTGAACCCCAAAAGTTGGACAAACCAACCAGAGGGGTTTTCTTATGAAACTAACAGAAGAAGATAAAAGAGATATCATCAAATCAGTGGAAAAGGGGATAACCCGGAAGCA
>Ga0310695_10014153_pt1 | contig 10830 bp, 10 predicted proteins | sample RumenRJG_04DNA_FD_203882 | JGI IMG/M metagenome (GOLD analysis project Ga0310695, IMG submission 203882) | Bovine rumen microbial communities from Lethbridge, Alberta, Canada - RJG_04 (v2) (version 2) | ecosystem: Host-associated > Mammals > Digestive system > Stomach > Rumen | place: Canada... | reverse complement strand
CTTTGCTGGTGGGACATGTAATTGTCACATCACTCAAAACTGGAGATAACCTAACCGTCAAAACTTGTATTTCATCGTTTACAAACACACTACTATCTTTGCGATGATAACCATTAGCCTCTGCCCAAAAATGATACCGTCCATATGGCAGGCTCATTTCTAACGTTCCATCAGACTGTGGATGTTCCAGTCGTTTTGACATGTTTTCGCCCCAGATGACTATTGCAGCATTCTTGGGACTAACCTTCATCATAAACTTATTGATCTTTTCATTTTCATTGACTACTTGCAAAGGCGTATTTGCATCAATAACAATCTCATAAACGCGGTTGCTCTCTAAGCCTTTTATATCATAGTCACGAAACATTATTTTAAGGGGCAAATGATTTTTCAAGTTAATCTTAATGTTCCGAGAACCTTTACACATATATATCCATTTTTCGACACCGCGATCAACAATATCACCTATTTTATTGCCCTCAACCCGCTCTATATCATCTACGACCTGTACCTTTACCAATGCGCAAAACGTTCCATTCAGATCTTTACGTCTCTCGGCAACAGGAATATGATCAGTTGTCAAAACAACGCTTTTAACCGTAGCTGTTTGTTGAGCTACGGAAACTGGGGTAATAAAGGAAGCCAGCAGAAATGCAAATACTATTCTATATTTCATTTTATCTTTATTCCAATGTTGGTATGTTAAAGTCCATAATATTTATTATTTCTTCCTTAGTAAGAGTATGAGAGCCAATCCGGTCTGGCTGCCAAGTTCGATAGTGGATAACAGGATCTTCTCCATCGTGGAATTCCCAGATGAGCAGCAAATAGCCATCATCTTCATAAGTACTTGATTTCCAATGCTGGTGTAATGTCACACCATAATAATTCGGATTTGCAGGATGACGCACTACTTCAACATCACTAAATGTTACTTTTATGAACTGGTTCCGCATAAAATTAGCCGATAGGCTCTTGAGATACTGTGGCTTTGTTTGAACTTTATATGTGATTTGTTCCCGCCATGACTGCATATCACTTGCTTGTTTTCTTTGCATTGGTACAGTACCAGTAATAATAATAGCGTCATCACTAAACACCCGCTCAATAGACTTGATATCCTTTTCATCATAGAAACTACGATAGTTCTCGACGAAACCTAAGATCGTAGTCCGTCGTTCCAGGTCCGTAACACTCTGTCCCTGATCCATGATACGTCCATAAACAGCATCACTAGCAGCCATTGCAAGACTGGCAATCTGTCCTTCTTTGGTCAGACGAATAGTAAGAGCACGTTCTGGTTCATCGGCATATCCCTCAACCATAGGGTTTACTTGTACGTAAACATTACGTATGACGTACCCTTCAGCAGAAGTAAGACAACGTTCTGTTATCTCCGAATCCTCACAATAAAAATGAAGATTCTTCCACAGAGCCTGTAATGAGTGTTTTCCACTTATAGCCATATCAACTCCATCAAGTCGTAAATTACGCTCTTGGGCACATGCTCTATTAATCTCACTAAGCAACTGAGACATACCATTTTCCATGCGGCGCTTTACAGCATAATCTTGCATGCCTTCAACAATGGTGACATTAATATCCTGCGCCACCATGCCCACACAATAGACAAGCCATGAAATGAAAATAAATAATCTCCTCATATACATATATAACTTATTTCTGAATATACCAAATAACCGCAGTCATCTTAGTAGGATAGTTATCAAGAGAATCCTCTGAGCCATTAACCAGATTAATACGTTTTCCTGAAGGTGTTTCAGAAGATAGCATTGTTATAACTTCCTGACTATTCATGTCAAAAAGGATTAAGTCGAATGAACTATAGTCATCAACATCTTTTAATTTCCCAAATTGAAGAATATCACCTTGTGACTGTAAAGATTGTAACAGCCTATAAACACTCATGAAATCCTTTGTTAGTAAAATCCGCTGTACGAAAGCATCAGGAACAAAAGGCATTGTAGTATTACCTATTGTTGAGAAATCAGTTTTCCTTATATAGGCGAAACACTGTTTCATCTTCCCTCTATCTATATATATATAACTCGCGAACGGCATTATTCCTTCAACAGAAAGTTTTTCATTTTCTTCAAGACCTCTATTTATAGTTGCCAAAAGGCGCTTTGTTACATACACCTTTGCAGAATCCGCATCGGAATGAGTAAACTGATCCCAAAGGAACACATCACTTTGGTTTTTAATCTCATTTATACGCTGCAACAGCATTGACCTGTTTTGAGCCATAGATGGGATTCCGACAAGAATGGTAAATATAATAATAATCTTCCTCATGGCAATTTAAAATTTGCGCCCGACTTCTTAGTAGGGACAGTTCCAAACAATTTATTTTTTTCTATTGGCGGTATATAGAGATAAACATCTGACTTCACAGTAGGATTTGGAGATGTGATTTGCTCTACAGGAATAGAAATGCTAAACAAATGATTATAACCTTTTGGAATATTACTTGCAAACATTACACCTCGGGCCTTGCCACTCTTAGCACCATTTCCTGCAAAAAACATGCGACACCCATGTTGGCGGCAAAAAGCCTTAAGGCTACTTAATGACGTTGTTATATGCTGGCGACGATAATCGCTCAAGTGGAACTCAAGTTCCATTGTAATCTCGGGAACAGAGGCGTCATCACACATCATCAAGTTAGCAAAAGATTCATTAGGAAACTCCTGGTCATTAACAACTACAGGCAAGATGGCCCCCACTTCCATAAGAACTGGTTCTTGATTGATTACCGTATCTACTTTCTCATTTATAGTTGACAATCTATAATATATATTCTGATTAAGGTAATCCATGATATACGATTCTCCAGGTAACACAAAGAGGCCTTCTGTACCATAAATGCTCAATTTCGATTCATTTATGATAGTTTGTGGTTTCTTGATTATCATAGGATTATATCCGTCCAGTCCTTTAATAAAATCCCGCTCCATATTCCTACGTGTATCATTATTCAACAGCTCATATTGTATTGGGATTCCTATAACGGCGATTTCTTTGTCACTCTGCTTCCACGTCACAATATAGAGTTTGTCTTCCCTATTTTCTATCATGCAATCGCATTCGCACAGTCTCTCCTTTAACAAAGTATCCCAACCACCTTTTTTAAAAATGAGACTCGAAAGATAAAGCCGGTTTGGACTGACCTTATACTTCCAGTTCAATACAGCATATTCCAGAAAATCATAAACAGGTGAAGGTTGGAGAATACGCATCACATCATTAAACAATGGTATTCCTATATGTTCGACCTCACCCATTGAGTTCGTACGCAGACAAATCTTTCGTCCATCTTTTATCTTCAACAAAACTGTTTCTTCCGGCATTAGAGAATCACCTTCAACATGAAGGTCCAACACCTGTACAGCCTTCCTTATTCTGTCTGTTTTATAGTTTTGAGCAGACAGAATAAGGCTGGACAAAAGAAGAGCCAAAGTCAATAGCAAAAGTCGAACATGTAGCATTATTGCTCAGAGACCATAATTCTCATGCCTGGCGTCAGTGTCATTGTGGTTAAATTATTCCACTTGACAATATCACGGGCAGTAACTCCATATTTACGGGCTATATCAGTTATTGTTTCACCAGCAGATACCGTATGATATACTCCAGAAGAGCTGGATACATACGACTTTGTTCCTCCAGAACTTAATGCCTCGCCATATTTAAAACGCCATATCTGGAAATCATTACGACCTCCGCCACGGTCAGATGCGAAGTAAATATAACCATCATTTGACCAATAAGGCTCTCCATCATACGACTCATTGAAAGTCAATTGAGTGAGCCCTGTTCCATCGCGGTTAATTACATAAATATCGTAATCATCCTTGTCCTTTTGCTGACATTGGAATACTATTTGGCGATCGTTTGGGCTAAAGCGTGGCATTTCAACCATACCAAGCTTTGCATCTGTTAGCTCTACTTGATTCTTACCATTGGTATTCATAATCACCAAACTTGTATTGTTACCATCAGGAGTAAAACGGACAAAAACAATATATTTACCATCATGTGAAAAAGAAGGAGAGTGGCCTTGACACAATAGGGTTTGAGATTCTGTTTTTAAATCCTGACACCATATTTGAGCATTTTCAAAATCTCTCTCATCGCGACATCTTTCATATACAATCGTAGACCCGTCAGCACTTATGCATGGATGAAACTCTGCTTCATTTGGAGTGTTTGTCAGTCTCCGTATTGCAGTCGCCCGAGATACATCCATCATAAAGATATCATTAACATCTGCACCATCTTGATAACCAGAATATACCAAAAGATTCTTAGAGGAGCAGAAAGAAGGATACTTATAAGCATTCCGACCATCAGTCTTAGGGCTCATAGCAGCGGAAACAGGATTCTCTTTAAAATAAATATTACTACGATTACGTCTTTCACTCACAGCAAAAAAGAGATTTCTACCATTATCTCCACCAAAAGGATTGCAAAACTTCAATTCTGCATTATCTGTAATCTTTATTAAAGACTGCAAATTTGCTTCCTCGCGAGAAGATTGAGGATAACGTCTTGCCACACAATCTACGGAAATCATAGACACCAAGAGTATAGCTGACAAATAAACAAAATACTTTTTATCCATATTTATAATTTTAAGTTATTGATCTTCGTGGCAAAGATAAGAAAAATATCTTTATCATCCAAATAATTCTTGATTATTCTATGATTTTGTAAAGTGTTGAGGCATTATATTTATCTTCCATCACATCCAGGATTTCTTCTTCCGTGGAGAGGTTGAAATCGCCAGGGATGGTATTCTTCAGAGCTGCCGCAGCTAGTGAGTAGTTCAGTTGTTTTTGTCTGTCATCAGGGAACAGCGAGATGGCATGTAACCAACCGCCCATGAAAGCATCGCCCACACCGACGGGGTCAATGACATCGGGGATATCCATAATCGGTGCTTGTAACAGCTTGCCTTCCGTCCATAACAGGCCTGTCAGTGTATGGTGCTTCGACGATATCTCATTGCGCATACCCATCATCCAGTTTTTCACACGGGGATAGGTTGCATGTAGTTCGTCAAACCAGGCCCTGTATTCATCCATCTGCATCTGGAAGTTGGAGTCTAATGCCGTAAAAGGAGGTTGCGGATGCTGGGTCAGCCAGTCGAATTCCACAGCGTCACCAAACATCATATCGCAGCGTGAGAGCATATGACTTAAAACACCACGGGGATCGGCACCTTCGTATTTCCACAGATTCTTGCGGTAGTTAATATCAAAGCAGACGGTTACACCTAACTTATCGGCAATGTCAAGGGCTTCAAAGGTGGCCATAGCAGCCTGTGGAGAGATGGCAGCCGTGATACCTGAGACATGGAAGTAATCACAGTCCTTCAGGATCTCGCGCCAGGGTATCATCTCAGGTTTCAAGTCAAAATAGGCCGAATTGGCACGGTCGTAAATCACCTTGGGAGCTCGCATACCTGCTGCAGGTTCGAAATAATAGGTACCAATGCGCTGTCCACCATAGAGCACCTGACTGGTATCTACGCCCAACTGTGCGAGGTTCATCGCACCGGCATGTCCCACCGGTGTATCTGGCAGTCGGGTGATATAGGTCACATCCTCACCCTGAGTGGCAAGCGAAACGGCGACATTGGCCTCACTACCACCATATTTGCTAGTGAACATATCTCCCTGTGTCAGTCTCAGGTGATGAGGCTTGGAGAATCTTAACAGGAGTTCTCCGAATGTTACAATCTTCTTTTTCATATTTAGTCTCTGTAGTTTTATCCTTTATGGTCGGCTCTCGCCCTCGATGTATTGCAGCATCAGCAGATGGTCGCCGTCATAGACCGCATAGGTGAAATGATTAATCCAATCACCGAGAATCAGCATACGGGCTTTTTTTGTCAGTTGGAGGTCCAGTTCGATGTGCCGATGGCCATAGATGAAGTAATCCACGTTAGAGTGGTATTGGATGTATTGCTTCGTGAAGAGCACCAGATGCTCCTTGTTCTCGCCCATATAGGCAGGCTCTTCTCCATTGGGTCGCTTCAGACGGGAGTGCTTGGCCCAGTTCAAGCCGAACCACATACCCCAACGGGGATGAAGACCAGAGAAAGCCCACTGACAGACCTTATTATGGAAGATGCCTTTGATAAATGTGAACTTCTTATCGGGGTCCCCCAGTCCGTCGCCATGTGCCAGATAGAACATCTTGCCGTAGATCTCCGTCGTTTCCGGCTGTTTATGCAGGATCACGCCACACTCCTTCTCCAGATAGTCATAGGCCCAGATATCGTGGTTGCCAGTGAAGTAATGCACTTCCACTCCCATATCCGTCATCTCAGAGAGCTTACCGAGGAAACGGGTGTAGCCTTTGGGCACGACAAACTTGTATTCGTACCAAAAGTCGAACATGTCACCTAACAGATAGACGGCTGCAGCCTTCTCCTTAATGGAGTCCAGGAATCGTACTAACCGCCGTTCCTGCATACGTCCATGCGGAATAGCCAGCGACCCAAGGTGGGCATCGGAGAGAAAATAGATATTCTTCATGTCAATCGAATCCTAATTCGACACGTGCTTCTTCACTCATCATTGACTGATCCCAAGCAGGCTCGAAGACAAGGTTGACATTAGCACTTTTCACGCCATCCAGACTCTCCACCTTCGTACGTACATCTTCCAGGATATAGTCGGCAGCAGGACAATTCGGTGCAGTGAAGGTCATATCCAGATTGACTGTATAGTCCTCCTGCACATCAATCTTATATATCATTCCCAGATCGTAGATATTGACGGGAATCTCAGGATCATAGACGGTTTTCAACACATCCACGATCCGCTCTTCTATCTGAGTCTTTTCTTCTTGTGTCATAATCGCTGCAAAGATACGCATTTTCTACAAAATAATCCCCACTTTTGGCGGGGATTATTCTATATGATATGAATTTTCTGCTTACAGCAGGTTCATCGTATCAGTAGCAATCATCAACTCCTCATCAGTAGGAATGACAACCACCTTCACCTTTGAGTCATCAGCAGAGATGATGGCCTCTTCACCACGGACATTGTTTCTCGACTCGTCGAACTTGATACCGAGGAACTCCATATCCTTGCAGACCTCTGAGCGCATACTGAGCTGATTCTCGCCAACACCTGCGGTGAAGACTACCACATCGAGACCACCCATAGCGGCCGCATAGGCACCAATGTATTTCTTAATACGATAGAAATACATATCCTGAGCCAGTTTGGCACGAGCGTCACCACTCTTGGCTGCGTTCTCTACATCACGCATATCAGAAGAACCACCAGTAATACCGGCCACACCACTCTTCTTGTTGAGCAGGTTGCTCATGCCATCAGCGTCAAGTCCGAGTTTCTTCTCGATGAAGGTCACGGCGCCACCGTCGATATCACCGGCACGGGTACCCATCACCAGACCCTCCAACGGTGTCAAACCCATAGAGGTATCGATGCACTTTCCGTCAACCACAGCAGCGATTGATCCACCATTACCCACGTGACAGGTCACCATCTTGGTACCCTCAGCCTTGATACCGAGAAACTCACAGGCACGGGCTGACACATAACGGTGAGAGGTTCCGTGGAAACCATAACGACGGATGCCGTACTTCTCATAAAGCTCGTATGGGATGGCATACATGTAAGCCTTAGGAGGCATGGTCTGATGGAAGGCGGTGTCGAACACACCCACCTGAGGCAGACCAGGCATCAGCTCCTTCACAGCGTTCACACCCTTCAGATTGGCAGGGTTGTGCAGGGGAGCCAGATCAGAGCACTCCTCAAAAGTCTTCAGCACCTCATCGGTCAGAATGACAGACTTATTGAACTTCTCACCACCATGCACCATACGATGACCGACTGCATCAATCTCATCAAGACTCTTGATCACACCGATCTCTGGATCCGTCAGCAGAGAGAAAATGAACTTCACGCCCTCAGTATGTTCGGGGATATCGTGCATAATCTGCTTCTTCTCACCATTGGCCAGCTTTACCTTCACAAAGGCACCGTCCAAGCCTACGCGCTCAGCACCACCACTGGTCATCACACTCTTATCGTCCATATTGTACAAAGCGTACTTGATAGACGATGAGCCACAATTCAATACAAGGATTTTCATGTTTAATCTAAAATTTTAGATGGATTACTTTTTAGCGTCCATAGCCTGACAAGAGGTGATGGCAATCATGTAGTAGATGTCGTCGATTGAGCAACCACGAGAGAGATCGTTCACAGGACGTGCGATACCCTGCAGAACCGGGCCAATGGCGATAGCATCACCTAAGCGTTGCACCATCTTATAGCCGATGTTTCCAACCTCAAGGTTCGGGAATACCAATACGTTGGCCTTGCCTGCAATATCAGAACCAGGCGCCTTCTTGTCACCAACACTAGGAACGAGCGCAGCATCAGCCTGCAGTTCACCATCGATCTTCAGATCGGGAGCCATCTCCTTAGCCAGACGCGTAGCCTCAATCACCTTGTCGCAGACCTCATGCTTAGCGCTACCCTTGGTCGAGAAGCTCAGCATAGCCACACGAGGATCGTCGAAACCTGCCACAGCCTTCGCCATACGAGCCGTGCAAACAGCAATCTGAGCGAGCTGATTTGCATCGGGCATCGGGGTCACAGCCACGTCGGCTACAACGAGCACACCATCCTCACCATACTGCTTCTGCTTAGAGATGAGCAGCAGACCACCACTGACGCAAGTGATGCCTGGCTCACACTTGATAATCTGGAGAGCTGGACGCAGGGTGTCACCAGTCGTAGAAAGCGCACCAGAGATCTGACCATCAGCGCCTTCGGTCTTGATGATCATACATCCCAAATAGAGAGGATTCTTTATCAGCTTACGAGCCTCCTCGATGGTCATTCCCTTAGACTTACGGATCTCTGCCAGTTTCTCTGCCAGTTCCTCGCTCTTCTCATAGTTCTCAGGATCGATGAGTGTAGCCTTGCCGATATTGGTCAGTCCCTTCTCTTTTGCAAGAGCTTCAACCTTAGCAGGATTACCAATCAGGATAATGTCTGCAATGTCATCAGCCAGAGCCTTGTCGGCTGCACAAAGTGTACGCTCCTCCTCCGCCTCGGGGAGTACGATGCGCTGCTTGTTTGACTTAGCACGCGCTACAATTTGACTTAATAAATCCATAGTTTTCCTTTATTTAATATTAATAATGATCTTAGATTGTCTTTTTGTAACATTGAGATTGCAAAATTACAAAAATTATCCGAAACCTGTACAGGATTGGGGATTATTTTTCGAAAAATTAAATGAAAACCTTTACGTTTAGTCGTCCAGCTCCTTTGTCAGGATGCCCTCAAGTTCCTCTGCTGAGAGGCGGAGACGGAATTCACCCCTCACAGCCACGGAGATTCCACCTGTCTCTTCAGATACCACGACAGCCAAGGCATCACTTTCTTGCGACATACCCATTGCAGCACGATGACGCAATCCCAGTTCCTTCGGGATGTCCAAATCATGACTGACGGGAAGGATACAACCAGCAGCCTTGATACGGCGTTTTGAGATAATCATGGCACCGTCGTGCAATGGTGAGTTCTTAAAGAATACATTCTCTATCAAGCGTTGGTTGATGGCTGCATCAATCGTATCACCTGTCCGCACGATATTATCCAAAGGCACTGTACGCTCTATCACTATCAAGGCACCAACCTTTCCCTTACTTAAGTTCATACACGACATCACGATAGGCATGATGGTCTCCTTCACTTCCTTTTGGTCTTTTCCCTTTTCTTTCGAGAAGAACCGCATGAAGCTTCTCATACGTCGATGAGCACCCAAATTATAGAGGAAGGTACGGATATCTTCCTGGAAAAGTACGATCAGCGCTATCACACCCACACTGACCAACTTGTCGAGAATAGAGCCAAGCAGGCGCATCTGGATGATTTGCGACACGAAGAGCCAGATGACGATAAACACCATGATACCAATGAACACATTCAAGGAACGTGACTCACGCATCAGGCGGTAGATGTAGAACAACATCAACGCCACCAGGAAGATATCAATAATATCAATTAATCCGAACTCAATGAACATAGGCTATTTTCTATTTGACCACTTAGGGATTCTACTATTTTCACGCACTCCACAGCCTCTTTCACATCATGCACCCGAAGGATACTGGCTCCTTTCATCAGTGCGATGGTATTGAGTACCGACGTACCATTCAGTGCCCCATCAGGCGTCAGACCCAGCAACTTAAAAATCATCGACTTGCGGGAAACACCCACCAGTATAGGCAACTCCATCACCAATAGTCGCTCCAGATTGTTCATCACCTGATAGTTTTGTGTGACGGTCTTACCAAACCCGAAACCTGGATCGAGAATAATATCCTTTACGCCAAAGTCACGTAACTGCTGCACCTCACGGGAGAATGCCATCAACATATCTCGGAGAGTAGGCTGAACCGACATTAATATATAAGGTACGCGCAAGCGAGCAATCATCCTGTACATCTCCAAGCTACCCTCACTAACGTCATTGATGATATCTGCACCGAATTCCTCTACTGCCATCCGTGCCACGTCAGGACGGAAGGTATCGACGGATATGACGGAATGGGGTCGTTCACGACGTACCACAGCTAAGGCCATACGCAGACGCTGCATCTCCTCTGTCTGAGAGACTGGTTCCGAGCCTGGTCGCGTGGAGCAACCACCGATATCTATCATCGTAGCTCCTTCTGCCACAATCTGGTTGGCACGCTCGGCAATCGACTGATCGTTCTGCATCCGACTTCCTTCGAAAAAAGAG
>Ga0310695_10014150_pt1 | contig 10832 bp, 8 predicted proteins | sample RumenRJG_04DNA_FD_203882 | JGI IMG/M metagenome (GOLD analysis project Ga0310695, IMG submission 203882) | Bovine rumen microbial communities from Lethbridge, Alberta, Canada - RJG_04 (v2) (version 2) | ecosystem: Host-associated > Mammals > Digestive system > Stomach > Rumen | place: Canada... | reverse complement strand
CAACTCATCTCGATTTCAGCAATAGTATAAAATAATGATGCTTCAAAATGTGACCTATAAAAAATAAAATTTCAAAGAATTTAATAACAATTATATAGTTTGTTCAAAAATAAGCATTTTAGTTGATTCTTTCCACTTGCGAAAAAAGTGTTATTATTTTATAATAAAATATAAAGAAAATTCTTTAAAAATTTATATATTTTTTTCGAGGTGAAACGATATGACATTAAATTTTTTAGCACTTGACCAAACACAAATTTTATTCATAATCATAGGTGCAATTGTTCTTTTTGTTTTAGTTTGGGCACTTATAGCCGGAATTAGAAGTAGAAGAAGAGAAAAGGCTGCACAAAAGAGTTTAGAAAATGTAAAGCCTAGCGTTCAATCTAATGAGGTAGCAGCTACTCAAGCTACACCTACAGAGGATGCTAATGCTGAAGAGGTTAAGGAAGAATCTAACGAGGAAGATAAAAAACCTGAAGAGGATCCAAGAAAGTATACTGTAGTAATTTCTGCTTCTGGTATGAAGAAGGTTTCAAACGATGAAATCAAGAAGCAGGGTGTTGCTGAAGAGGAACAACCTGAGGAAGCAGTTGAAGATGCAGTTGAGAAAGTAACTGAAGAAACTCCAGCTGAAGAGCCAGTAGAGGCAGCAGTTGAAGAAGCACCTGCTGAAGAACCAGTTGAAGAAGCAGCAGAGGAACAACCTGTAGAAGAGGATGCTCAAGAAGTAGCTGAAGAAGAACCTACTGAAGAGCCAGTTGAAGAAGCACCTACTGAAGAACCAGTAGAGGAAGCAACTGAGGAAGCACCTGTTGAAGAACCAGTAGAGGAAGCAACTGAGGAAGCACCTGTTGAAGAACCAGTAGAGGAACAAGCTGAAGAAGAACCTATTGAAGAGCCAGCAGAGGAACCAGTTGAGGAAGCACTTGCTGAAGAGCCAGTAGAGGAACAAGCTGAAGAAGAACCTATTGAAGAGCCAGCAGAGGAACCAGTTGAGGAAGCACCTACTGAAGAACCAGTAGAGGAAGCAGCTGAGGAAGCATCTGCTGAAGAGCCAGTTGAAGAAGCAGCAGAGGAAGCACCTGCCGAAGAGCCAGTTGAAGAAGTAGCTGAGGAAGCATCTGCTGAAGAGCCAGTTGAAGAAGCGGCTGAGGAAGCACCTACTGAAGAGCCAGTTGAAGAAGTTGCTGAAGAAGAACCTACTGAAGAGCCAGTAGAGGAACAAGCTGAGGAAGCACCTGCTGAAGAGCCAGTAGAGGAACCAGTAGAAGAACCTACTGAAGAACCAGTAGAGGAAGCAACTGAGGAAGCACCTGCTGAAGAACCAGTAGAGGAAGCAACTGAAGAAACCCCTGTCGAAGAAGCAGCTGAAGAAACAACTGAGGAAACACCTGCTGAAGAAGAACAAGTAGAAGAAACTGAAGAGGAAAAGGCAGCAAGAATTCGTGCAGAAAGAATTGCAGCTTTAAGAGCTCGTGCTCGAGCAAAGAAGGAAGAAGAGGCTAAAGCTGAAGAAAATGCAGCTGAGGAACCAGTTAAAGAAGAAACTGAAGATCAACCTGTTGAAGAAGCAGCTGAGGAAGCATCTGCTGAAGAGCCAGTTGAAGAAGCAGCTGAGGAAGCACCTGCCGAAGAGCCAGTTGAAGAAGTAGCTGAGGAAGCATCTGCTGAAGAGCCAGTTGAGGAAGAAGCTCAAGAAGAACCTGCTGAAGAGCCAGCTGAGGAAGAAACTCAAGAAGAACCAACTGAAGAGCCAGTTGAGGAAGAAGCTCAAGAAGAACCTACTGAAGAACCAGTTGAGGAAGAACAAGTAGAAGAAACTGAAGAGGAGAAACCTGCGAAGGCACCTGCAAAGAAGGCTCCTAAGGCTACACCAAAACCTTCATCAAGCAAGGCAGCTCCAGTAAAGAAGCCAACTCTTGCTCAAAAGAGAAAAGAATCAGTTAATAGATTAAATGATCTATTGAAGTATATTGAGGAATAATCAGGAGGTAAGGAAAATGGCAAAGTTACAGAAAAACACAATTGATAAGAAAGAATTACTTGCTGATATTGAAAGAATCAAGAAGTCAAAGAATGCTGATGAAATTGATGCTATTATGGCTAAGTATGAAAAAGGATTAGCTGAAATGGACCGTAGAAATGCGAAAAAGGCAGAAACTCCAGCTAAGCCTAAAACTGGTAGATACAATGGTAAGTATGAAGTATATCAGGCAGCTGATGGTTATGCATATCGCCTAAAGGCATCCAATGGTGAGATTTTAGCAACATCTGAAATTTATACAACTAGAGATGGTGTATTAAAGGCTATTGATACAGTTAAGAAAAATGTTGAAGTCGGTGAAATCCGTGTATTTGCTGACAAGCACGGTAAATTCAAATTTAAACTTATCGCTCAAAATCATAGAGTTCTAGTATTTAGCTCAAATTACCAACAGGAAGCTGGTGCTCAAAGAGCATCTGAATCCTTTAAGAAATTTGCATTAAAGGCAGATATTGTTGATGTTGAAATTAAGGATGATGATTTAGCATCTGCAACAAAAATTAAGATTACAGCAACAGAGGATAAGACTGGCGGTAAGTATATCTTAGAGGAAGGCGATGGAGAATATAGCTGGGTACTTAAGGCATCGAATGGTGAAATCTTAGTACAAATGGAAGGCTATACATCTAAGCCTAGCGCACTTGCTTCTATTGAAAAATTCAAGCAATATGTTGCTGAAGGTACATTCAAATCTATTAAGGATAAGAGTGGACATTCTTTATTCAAGCTATATACACAGTCAAATAGAGTTGCTGCAGTAGGTGAGGCATATTCTACAAAGACAAGTGCAGTTTCTGCTGCAAATTCTGTAGTATCCTTCTACAAGCTTGCTGAATTAGTTGATTTAGAAGAAATTGCAAAGAAGGAAGCGCGTAAGCAGGCAGCTAAGGAAAGAGCTGCTCAAAAGAAGGCTGAAGAGGCTAAGAAGGCAGAAGAAAAGGCAAATGAGCCTAAGATTGAAGAAAAGGTTGAACCAAAGGAAGAGCCAATTGTTGAAGAGGCTCTTGTAGAGGAAGTGCCTAATGAGGTTGCTGAAGAACCATTTGAAGAAGTAGAAGAGCCTGCTGAAGAGGTAGTAGAAGAGCCTGCTGAAGAGGTAGTTGAAGAAACTCCTGAAGAAGAGCCTGTGGAAACTCCTACTGAGGAAGAACCTGCTGAAGAGCCAGTTGAGGAAAAAGCTGAAGAAGAACCTGAGGAAGTTAAGGAAGCCCCTAAGCCAAAGAAGCCAAGAGCTAAGAAGGCAGAAAAGAAGGAAGAGCCTAAAAAGGCTACTGCAAAGAAGGAATCTAAGAAGGCTAAGGAAGAACCAAAGCCTGCTCCTAAGAAGGCTGCAGAAAAGAAGGAAGAAACTCCTAAGACTGGTAGATATAATGGTAAATATGAGGTTTATCAAGCTGCTGATGGTTATGCATATCGCTTAAAGGCATCCAATGGTGAGGTTTTAGCAACATCTGAAATCTATACAACAAGAGATGGTATTTTAAGAGCTATCAACACAGTTAAAAAGAATGTTGAAGTCGGTGAATTACGTGTATTTGCGGATAAGAAGGGCAAATTCAAATTTAAGATGCTATCTGGTAACCATAGAGTATTATTAATTTCTGCAAATTATGCACAGGAAGCTGGTGCGAATCGTGCAGCTGAATCCTTCAAGAAGTTCGCATTAAAGGCTGATATTGTTGATGTTGAAATTAAGGATGATGATTTAGCATCTGCAACAAAGATTAAGATTACATCAACAGAGGATAAGACTGGCGGTAAATATGAAATTGAAGAATCAAATGGTGAATTTAGCTGGGATTTAAAGGCATCCAACGGTGAAATCCTAGTACAAATGGAAGGCTATACATCTAAGGCTAGCCTATTAGGCTCTATTGAAAAGTTTAAGCAGTATGTAGAAGAAGGAACCTTCAAGTCTATCAAGGATAAGACAGGTCATTACCAATATAAGCTATATACTAAGTCGAATAGAGTTGCCGCAGTAGGTGAATCCTATAAGACTAAGACAAGCGCAGTTTCTGCTGCAAATTCCGTAGTATCCTTCTATAAGCTTGCTGAGGTAGTTGATTTAAATCAACAGGCAAAGGCCGAGGCTAAGGCTAAGAAGGCTGAAGAAAAGGCAGCTAAGACTGAAAAGAAGTCTTCAAAGAAATAATAATAAATTTGAAATGAGGATTTAGGGGGATTTTCCCCCTTTCTTCTTGTATAAAGTGAGGTATGTATGTTAGAAATTACACTTCCTGAAAAAATTATAAAAGGCGTTATATCCGGAAAAAAGGATAAGAATCAGAAAAATGAAAAGGTAAAGATAGATACGATTCTTATCAAAGATAAGCCGATACTTCAATTTGCTACATATACCGATAAGCAGGTATTTCATAAAAATGTAGAAGAAGCTGAAGCAAAGGACTTAATCCTTTTCTTCTTGACTATGAATTTAATAATTTAGAGCTTACAACAGAAGATTACATCTATAGCTATAGAATTACACAAAAGGGTAAGGTTTTATCGAATAAAAGAAAGACAAAGGAAGTATCCTTAGTTCCTATTTCACACAACAAAAAGAAAAACTATATCCTAGAAGATGGAACACTCGTTCCTGCATTAGTTGATTTAGGTATACAAATGCCTGATGGTAAGGTTACTAAGGCAGGGTATGATAAATTCAAGCAAATTAATCGATTCTTAGAAATCATTGATGATTGTATTTCTGAAGAAAAGCATTTAAACATTATTGATTTTGGTTGTGGAAAAAGCTATTTGACCTTTATACTTTATTACTATTTTGTTGAAATAAAGAAGATGGATGTAAATATTACTGGTCTTGATTTAAAAGAGGATGTTATCGATCATTGTAATGAAATTGCAGATAAATATGGCTATAGTAAATTAAAGTTTTATAAAGGGGATATCGCAAAATATAAGGAAAAGAATGATATCGATATGATTGTTACCTTACATGCTTGTGATACTGCAACGGATTATGCACTATATCATGCGATTACCATGAATGTAAAATATATTTTCTCTGTTCCATGCTGCCATCATGAAATTAATTTAGAGTTAGACTCTAAGAATTTACATATTATAAACAAATTTGGTATTTTAAAGGATAGATTCTCAGCGCTATTAACGGATGCAATACGTGCGAATATCTTGCAGTATTATGGCTATAAAACAAATGTAATGGAATTTGTCGATTTTGAAAATTCTCCAAAGAATTTACTCATTCGTGCAGTAAAAACCAATAACTCTTTAAATCCTAAGATAAAGGAAGAGATTGATGCAATTCTTAGGGAGTATAATATTTCTCAAAAACTATATAGTCTTTTGTTTACAAAAGAAGAACAGTAGCGCTTAAGAAATTAGGTGCTTTCTTATTCCCTTCTTTTTTGGGCAATTTGCACAAAAAAAGCGGCCATTCTATTGACTATTAACTGTACAAATGATACAATGAGGTATATGAAAACGCTATTATGGGAGTAGTGCGCCCTGAAATAGCAAAAATAATATTTTTGGTGAGAAAATACTTAGGTGTAAACATATGAACAAGAGTGTTTTGAAGTATATGGTCATCGACTTATTGGTACTTACTGTAATAGGATGTATCCTAGAAGGATTAGTATCAAGATTCATTGGCTTTTTACTAGATGCTGCACCTACGATTACATTTTCACTATTGATTGTCTTTATCGCTATTGCTAGATGGAAGCTTTGGGGACTTATTCCTATCCCATTTCTAGTTATGTCAACGATACTAGGTGGTCATTTTAGTGAAATATCGTATTATGCAGCCTTTTATAGCTTTTCCAATTGGCAATTAATCCTATCGATGATGATTGGACTTCTAGCGATTGGATTAAATGTAATTTTATTTAGAAATCACAAAACAAATAAGATTTTAAAAAGCACATGGAAGATGCTTTTAATCTTGGTTGCAGACTATATTATCTACTGCGTGATCCAATTTGTATTCTATAGATTATTTACAACAGGTAATCTTACATCTGTTGCAAATATTCCATTCATCTATTACACAAAGGATGAAAGTGGAAATTCAGTAGAAAATATGAAGAATCTTGCTAACTATGTTGAATATGGCTTTATGTACAATTTATTTGGACTAGCTGTTGGAGTAGTTGGCTCATTAGTTCTTAGATCTCAAGGAGCTTTAAATAACGCTATTGAAAAGCTCCTTGACGATAAAAAACAAAGAGAGGCCGAGCTCGAGTATATGAAATCATTCGGGAAATTTAATTTCAGTGACGAGAGCGAGGATAAAACTCAAAATGATGAATCAAATAAAATAGAAGAAAAACAAGATTCGTCAGAGTAGTAGAAAAGGATGGTGTGTTTATGCAAAATGTAGTTGTTGAAACAAATCAAGACGTTGTTGATGAAGTCGAACGTACCAAATGGAAACGTACATTACACGCCCTAGCTAGAGACTGGAGACTATATGTCCTTTTAATCCCAATGATCGCGTTTGTATTCTGCTTTAAATACTTACCGATTAAAGGCTTATTAACCGGCTTTAAGTGGGGTAACGATAACGATTTGGTTTACAATAGCCAATGGTGTGGTTTATATTGGTTTAACCAGATTTTCTTCGGTACTTCATCATCTATGTTCTGGAGAGCATTCCGTAATACTTTCGTAAATAGTATGTACGGTTTGATTATAGGATTCCCGATTCCTATTATTTTAGCGTTACTATTCAGTGAAATTAAGACTGGTTGGTATCGTAGCGTTGTTCAGGTATGTGCTTACTTACCTCACTTCGTATCATTAACAGTAGTAACCACAATCATAAGCTTATGGTGTGAAGGTACTATTGCTGCTGGTGGTGGAACAGCCGCTGGTGGTTGGGTATACAACATGTGTAAGACTTTTGGTTGGTTAAATGTAACAAATGAAGCAGGAGAGGTTACGGTGCTTCAAGAGAGTATTTTAAGTTATCCAAGATATTTCAGACCAATATATCAGATTAGTGGTGTATGGCAGGATGCTGGTTATAACTCTATTGTATTCTTTGCAGCAATCTTAGCAATTTCTCCAACAAATTACGAGGCAGCTCGTATTGATGGTGCTTCAAAGATTCAGCAGATTCGCTATATTACTTTCCCAGGCATGGCTCCTACATTAACGATCATGCTAATTATGCGAATCGGTCAGATTTTAAGTGTTGGATATGAGCAAATTATCCTATTAGTTGGTGATTACTCTAACGCTTGGGAAACTGCAGACGTTGTATCTACATTCGTATATCGTATGTCAGGTCAGGCAGCAGGTGCTACAGGTTCAGAAGTAATTCAGCAATTAGGTATTGTAGCTGACTTATTCAACTCAATTTTAGCAATGTTCCTAGTATTAGGTGCTAATGCAATCAGTAGACGTGTATCCTCTACATCATTATTCTAATTGGAGGTATGGCGATGAAAAGATTAGACAAATCAGAAATAGTATTTAAGCTATTAGCTTATATTCTATTAACCATTTTTGCATTATGCTGTTTATATCCATTTATCTTCATATTAATGAACTCCATTTCTGCAAAGAATTATGTAGATGCTGGAAATGTAGTTATTGTTCCACTTGGATTCCAGCTTTCCGCTTATGTTGATGTTTTTGAGAATAAACAGTTCTGGTTAGCATATTGTAATGCTTTCTATATTACAATTTATGGTACAGCAATCTCCATGTTAGTTGGTGTTTGTGGTGCTTATGCATTATCTAAGACAAGATTAGTATTCGGTAGAGGTTTTAACTTCTTATTAACTGTTACATTATGGTTTAGTGCAGGTATTATTCCTACATACCAAAATTATGTAATGTTCCGTGATGGCTTATTCAGTGGTAATGGCCGTGTATTCTTCATCTTTGCTTTAGGTGTTAATGCATTTAATATCATCCTTTTAAGAAACTATTTCCAGAGTGTACCTCAGGAAATCGAAGAAGCTGCTACAATCGATGGAGCTACAGAGTTCCAGATCTTGACTAGAGTTTATATTCCTATTTCCAAGTCCTCAATTGTTACAGTTGCAATGTTCTATGCTGTAGAATTCTGGAATGGATATTTATGGGCACAAATGCTATTAGGCGAAAAGGATTTACCTTTAACAGCATTTATTAAATTATATTTGGATAAGACAATTAAGAATATTGAGGAATCCGGTGGAGGCCAATTAAGCTATTCTACATATTCCTTAAGATATGCATTTATCGTATGCTCTATCGTTCCAATTATCTTAATTTATCCAAAGATTCAAAAGTATTTTGCTTCCGGCGTTAATGTCGGCGGTGTAAAGGAATAGGAGGAGTAATATGAAAAAGAAAGTATTAATTTCTTCAATTTCTGCTCTTGCTGTTCTAACACTTGCAAGCTGCGGTGAGGCTGTGAAGGAAGGAAGCTATGCTAAGGGCTCTGATGGGGCTTATGCATTAGTAGATTATTCCGAATCAGTTAATTATTCTGAATTAAATAATAAGGATGTAGATATCTATATCAATTATAATGGTGAATCCGGAATTACATTCCGCGGTACATCTTGGTTTAATTCCGTTGACGGAAAGACTTATACTCAAGGCTCAATTCTTCCTACATGGTCAAGAATTGCTGACTTAACAAAAACAAATATTCGTGAGGCATCAGGTTATACAGCAACATCTATTGATAATGCGTATACATCTATTGCAACTGCTGGTTATAAGAGTGAGGTTGATTCTTCTAGAAGCATCGATTTATTCTATAACTCAACAGATAATTTAAAAAAGGCTGGAAATTCTGGTACATTAAAGGATTTATATTCTTATATCTATCCAGAAGGAGAAGCTACAACAGCATCTACAACAAAGATGCCTAACTTATTTGCTTATTTAGAGGCTAACCCTTCTATTAAGCAATCTATTACAGTAAGTGGTAATCATATTTACTATACACCATATCTTGATGGTGATAATGAGGTTGAAAATACATTCATCATGGATACAGAGATTGTATCTAAGGTATTATCTTCCCTAGAGGTTGGTGATACTTCTAAAAAGAATGGTGGTACAACCCCTGATAAGAATGTATTACAAACTGGTGCTTATAAGCCATTTATTCAAACAGATGCTGCAACTGTAGATGTTTATTATAATGGCGAGAAGAAGACTTTTGGTCTTGATGCAACAGCAGGTAATATTATTGATGAGCAAAATCAGTTATTACAGGCAACAGATGGCTGTACAGGTAAGGCTTTAGCAAATCAGCTATTTAATTACATTAAGACAAAATATGCTGCATTATTTACAGCAAATGTATATAAGACTCCAGCAGACTTATATATTTCCGAATCCGCTGCATATAACACAGATGAATTAATTGCTTTAATGAGAGTAATTAAGGCTAACCCTGGCGTTATTACAGGTAGTGAGGACAATGAGGTTGAGGTATTCTTCCCTAGAGGAGAAACAGCATCCGCAATTGATAACATTTATGATTTAGCACAGCTTTGGGGTGTTCAGGGTGTTGATAGCGAAAATGGTAATTACTATTTTGCAGCTGATGGTACTCTTAACTCACTTGAAACTACATATGCTTCCTATGATGCATTAAATTATATTTCTGCAATTTATAGTGAAGGCTTAATTCTAGATAATTTCTATGTTTCTAGTGCAACACCTACATCTACTAGATTCTATGATCAATATTTCAAGAAGACTAAGGAAAATCCATCCTTTGGTTTCATGATGTATGATGATCCATCTATCGTAGCACAGGCTAATGATGCAGAATTCGCAAATACTCATGGTATTCGTTCTGTATTACCTCCAAGAACTTATTGGTCAACAGAAAAGAATACTGCAAAGCAGCATTTATACGATGAGAATGGAATTACAATCACCGAAGGCAAGAGCTTAGTTCGTTACTATGAATCTAATAGATCTCTACAGACTACATCTTGGTCAATTCCTGCTTCTTCTGACAGTGTTGATGCAGCATTAAGAATTATGGATTTCATGTATTCTGGTGTTGGTCAATTAATTCAGAACTATGGTCCAGAAAATTACTGGATGAATAGTACACTTGATAGCAAGAAGGTATCTAATGAATTAGTAGCTGGTGAAGCTAATGCAATCATTAGTGATTATACAAGACTTGAGCTTGCATCTTCACAGATGGATTTCTGGAGCTTTATGAGAGGCTATGTTGGAGCTACTCATGGTATCGGTTATGTTCGTCTATCTGGATTAAATCTACAGGTTACAAATCAATATGGACGTGTTGGTTTAACAAATATCAATAAGGCTATTGCTGCTGGCGTATTAGAGCATGCATTATCGAATGCACAAGATACTGCAACAGCATCTACATTCACTTGGAATCGTAGTGTTCCAACAGAATTCTCAACTGCTGTTACAGATACAAATGGTGCATGGGATGGTATCACAGGCTTCTGGGCTACAAATAAGGTAAATAAGAACGAAGGTTGGGTAAACCTAGTTGTTACACCTTATAGTGAGGCAACAGCTCAAAAGATTTCTGCAGGTACAGATGAAAACCTATATGTAATTAAGACTGCTAAGAATGGTAACAAGATTACTTATAAGGATATGTTCACTCAGATGTCTGCAAGAGACAGCAAGTGCTTATGGTTATTAGCAAGATCCTTAGGCGATGCATGTGTCCCTGGATACATTAACGAGAAATAAACTGCAAATAATATCGGAGGTTAAAAATGAAAAAATTATTAAAACATATGAAACTCATTCATTTAATATTTCTGATCTTAGGTGGAGCAGT
>Ga0310695_10014148_pt1 | contig 10833 bp, 5 predicted proteins | sample RumenRJG_04DNA_FD_203882 | JGI IMG/M metagenome (GOLD analysis project Ga0310695, IMG submission 203882) | Bovine rumen microbial communities from Lethbridge, Alberta, Canada - RJG_04 (v2) (version 2) | ecosystem: Host-associated > Mammals > Digestive system > Stomach > Rumen | place: Canada... | reverse complement strand
ATGGAATGAAAAAAGAAAATTATTTATTATCAAAATGTATAATTAAATGGATTATTCAAAAACATTCAAAAAATTCTTGTAATTTTAGTTTAAAAATACAAGATAATGAGTTAAATAATATTAATTTAGAAAAATGGGATTCTAATTTTAGAAAAGATATGAATTATGATCAATTTTTTTGTTCTGTTTCTTCTGAATTATTTGAATGTAACTATTTTTTAAAAATTACTATTTATTTTAGTTCATTTGTTAAATATAATAGTAGACCAAGAATAATTATTCCTTTTAAAGTTTGTCATGAAATTTCTGAAGATTTAGAAGAAGAAAACAAAAATAATTTAATGGATTATGATACTATAAATATAACTGGAATTGAATCTTTAGATATGAAAAATAATTAAAAAAATATATGATTATAATTAATTAAAAAATATATAATCATAAAAATATAAAATATTGTTTTGAAAAATAAAAGAAGGAATATTGGATTTTGAAAAAGTAAAATATATTAAAATTGAATATAATCATTTATTTATTAATTTAATGATAAATTAAAAATATAAAGAATAAAAATTAGTTTTAAAAAAAATAAATTTAAAATAATTAAACTCAAAAAAAATTTCCAAGAAAAAAAAATTAAAAAAATTTTAATAAGAACTTCAAAACTTTAAAAATATAATAACCACTATATAAATTAATAAAATCATCAATAAATCAAAAATCAAATGAAAACTAATTAATATCATAGAAATAATAAAAGAACATACAGAAAATTGATTTGAATTTACCTCAATATCAATTTTTTATAATTTCCAAATAATGAAAAAATAATAGAAATATTCAGAATAACATCAAACATAAAATCCAAAATTAAATGCTTTAAATTTTTATAATGTTATCTTATAAGATAAATCAAATTTAAAAATAAAAGATAAAAAAGAATTTTATATTGATTTTGATTGTCATTTGGTTTTATAATCTTATATTTGAGGAGATAAAGAAATTATTTTTATTTAATAAAATATCATTTGGGAAAAATATATTAAATGTAAATGAGATTATTGAATTATCAAAAACAAAAAAAATGTTTTTATTTTAAATGTTATTGGAATATTCTAATTTTATTTCAAATGTAAAAAGTATAAAAAATATTCAAATTTTAATTCAAACTTAATATTTCTTTATCAAATTTAATAGAAATTTCTAATGATGTTAATAAGGGTAATTAAATTATTATTTGATGTAAAGACAAGTTTAAATGAAAATGATTTTTATGGAAATAATATTTTATAGATTGTTTTTAAATTAGGAAAATTAATTTTATTAAGTTTTTAATTAGAAAAAATTAAAAAAATTTATTTAATTAAATTAATAAAAATAAACAAACTCCTTTGGGATTTATAGAATATTTAAAACAAAATGATATTGAATATAAAACAAAATAAAGTTTTTAATATAAAAATAGAAGAAGATTTATAAGTATTAATTCAATGAAGTAATAAAAAGAATGAAAGTAAGAAAAAAAGGAAAAAAAAATTATGGTTTTCATTTATTAAAAATAAGTAGTTATAAAGAAACTTTATAAATTCATCATCTAATGAGGAAAATAATATAATAGAAAATATAAAATTAAAAAATTGAAATAGAAAAAAAAATTGAAGTTGTAAAAACCAAAATGATTATTTAAAAAAAGAATAAGAACAAAATAATGATGATGAAGTTTATATTATGATTTTTTACAGAAGATGAAAATGAATAAGATAATAAATTAAATTTTCAAAATCAAATTCAATTAAAAATGATATTTTATATAATTAATATATTCAATTAGAAAAGAAATTTATTTCAAAAGAAAAAGATGAGTTAGAAAATTAATTAGAAATTCTTATTTATTTAATAAAAGGAATTCTCAACCTATTTTATCTAATGAAATATATATTAATGATTTATTTATTGATTTTAGCAAATTAAGAATTAGAAGAAAAAAATAAGATAATTGAAATATTAAATAATAATCTTGCTTTGAGTGATTTAACAGATATATAAATTTTTTCTTTATCAAAATTTAAAGAATTAAAAGGAAAATTTAAAAATAATTTTAAAAAATAAATGAAGGAGTTAATAAAAATAATAAATTATATATATAAAATAAAAAAAAATAAAAAATAGACTATTCATTTTTATAAAATTATATAAAAAAGATTGTATATTTATTATTTTAATTTGATTTTTACAATATGAAAAATACCCTAAATAGAATAATTGAATTATTATTGTATACATATATAAAATAATTTTTTTTTAGCCTGTTTTATGTTTTATTTTTTAAATAAAAAATGAAAATTAGCTAAAAAAAATAAATTTCTAACACATAAACTAATATTATTAATTACTAAGTTTATATATAAAAGAATTGAAAATAAAAAGAATACAAAATCTAAGTATTCTTATTTAGAGACAAAGAAAATAATTTCATTTAAATCAAATAATTCATTAAAAAAAATGAATTATAAAAATTAATATCAAAAAATCTAAACCAAATATACTTCAAATCCATCAACTTTAAAAAATTTTTCTCCTCCAGTAATTTCATAATTATCTGGTATATCATAAGAATTTTTCTCACAAAAACTTAAATTATTTTTTGTACAATTATTCCAAATACATAAATCTTTATTACCAAATAATAAAAAATTAGCACTTCCAAGACAAGAATAACACAAATAATTTTTATTTAAAGGATATTTTTCTTTTTTATCTAAAGAAAAAAGAAAAGAATTTTTTGAATTTGAATCATTAATAAATTTATTATTTTTTTTCCAATTTGATGAGTTATAACCTCCAAAAATTTTTCCATTTGCTTTTATAATTAAAATTGTTGGTCCTTTATTATCACAAAATTTATGCATATCTTCAATTTTATCATTATTATTATATGTACTAAATAATAATTTAAATTCATTTATTTGATTTGGATTTATAAAATTTTGAATTATCTTAACATCATTTTTATTAATAATCTTTGAATTAAATATTGTTTTTTGCATTAGATATTCTTGATATACTTTTTTTAAAATATAATCTATTTTCGTTATTTTGTTTTCATTATCTTTTACTTTTTTTTTTAGAATATTTAATTCATTGTTAACTTCTAAATTGTTGATACCTTCATTTAAATTTATATTTTCAATTGAATTAATTGTACTACTTATATGTATATTTGAAATTGGAATATGAATATTAAAACTAGTAGAATTATTTTCATTATGAAATTTTAACTTTATTTCATTCTCTTTAATTTTAGGTTTAAATTGATTATTTTCTAATAAACTTATTAAATTCTTAAATGGATCATCTAAACCAAAATAATTTAAATTTTCTTTTTCTAATATTTTTTCATACTTAATTATTGAATTTAATTTTTGAATCGAAATTAAAATCTTATCATTGTCAATTAAGGGGTTTAATTCATATATTTGATTATTAATTTCAAATTGAAATTTATCTATTGTTCGAATTGTAGAATCAAACATTTAATATAAAATTTTATAATATTTATTAAGCTATTTTGTTTTACTTATTATTTATTTTCAATCATTATTTTAAGATTATATATTCAAAATAAAAAAAAACTTGCAATTTTTTTTAAATAATTTATTCTTAAATTAATAAAAATTTTTATGGCTAATATATTTTATTCTATAAAATTTATATTATTTTCAATAATTTATTCAACCATTTTTATTAAATAAATAATTTTATTAAAAAATTTTTTCTAAATGCTATTAATCAAAAGTTTAATAATTTATTAAAAATTAAAAATAGAATAATGTCTTATATTTTCCTTTTTTTTTTTTTTTGATTTAATTAATTCTGAAACAATTGAATCAGAAAATATTAATTGTTTCACTTATTTAAATGAAAATGAATGTAATAACTGTTTAAATAATAAAGAAAATTGTATTTGTATTTGGAATAATAAATCATGTATAATAAATCAAATAATATTTGAAAAATTATATTCAAAACAAAGTGAAAATGAAACAAAAATTTATTGTGGTTTTTCAAATAATATGACATTAAATAATCATAAAAATTTAAATATAACACCTCCTAAAATTAACAATAAATATGGGAAAAAAAATTCTAATTTATATTGTATATATAAATTAGAATTAGAAAAAAGTAAAACAATATATAATATTTATATAAATATAATTTCTAATCAGTCTATTCCAATTGAAATAAGTTATAATACATTAATTTCAAATTCAAAATATGAATATAATAATAAATCAAATAGAAATTATGAATTTTTTTTTAATGAAGTTAATTATTTTTTTTTTTTAATATATGTCAAAATGATTGATCAATACAATGAAATTCCTTTTAACATTGAAATTAATTCTAATATCTATAATTTTAATAATGAATTTGATCTTCTTTCATTTTTACTTTTCAAATTTTTTATTCCTATTTTTATTATAATTACAATAATAATAATATTGATTTTTTTTTATCATATAATAAAACTCTTTTTAAAAAAAAATCATGAAAATTCAATTAAAAGTTTATTTAAAAAAATTAAATATAATTCTACTATAGGATTTTTGGGAACTAGATGTACAATTTGTTTAGAAGATTTTTTAGATTATGATAATATTTTAATAACTCCATGTTTACATATTTTTCATAAAAAATGTTTAGAAAAATGGTTAGAAAATATAAATATATCATCAAATATAAAATGTCCAAATTGTAATGTGATTATTTATTCATATATAAATTTAGATAATGAAAGGGTACATTTAAATAATTACAATTAATATTTTTAAATCAGTTTTTAAGATATTTGTTTTACTTTAATTAGTATCAATAATAAAAAAATAATTATATAAAATAATTGTTTAAATATTTTCAATATTAAATTTCTATATTTAATTCTTAAAATTTAATTTTAAAACAAATGAATAATTCAAAATTTTTTTGATATATAATAAAAAGAAATTATTAATAAAAAAATAAAAAAAAAATATTTAGTATTTTATATTAATTTTTAATATTTATCCAATTTTATTTATCAAAAAAAAAATTTAAAAATCAATTTTATTATGGAACTTACTAAAACTAAAATTGAAGTCCCCAAATTTCTTCAAAGTAAAAGAGTAAGACTAGATTTTTGTAAAACAATTCCATTAATAGATCAATCAGGAATAAAACAAAAAGTAATATTTAGATTAGGAGAAATAAATTTTGAAACAGCATTAAATATATCAGAAAATTGTCGTTCATTTCAATTAATTCCTAATGAAAAAATAACTTTATATATTAAAAAAAAAAATAAAATTTATATCGCATTTCCACAATTAAAAAATATGTTAATTAAATCAATTGAAGAATTTGGAGGAAAAATAAGATCAAATTATAAATATAAATATATTCATCAAAAACAAAATGATATTAATATTACAGAAAAAGATTATTCTAAATTAAATGATTCTACTTATATTAATGATGTTATTGCAAATTTTGGTTTTAAATTAATTGAAGATAATTATTCTATTAATGGAGATAATGATGTTGTTTCTTTAAGATCTTTTTTTTATAATTTTTTACAAAAAGAAAGTGATTATGAACCTTATACGCCTTTAAGTAATTTTGAAAGAACAAATTTTTCAAAAACAAAATTGAATATTTTTAATTTTAGAATTGTATTAGTTCCCATGTGTGAAAAAAGTCATTGGTCTTTTTTAATTATTAGAAATCCTATTAATATTAAAAATATTTATTTAAGAGCTAAAAGAAAAAAAGGAATTTTTACTATTAATCAAAATTATATTTCTATTATTCATGATGATAATGATAAAAATAAAGAAAATAATCAAAAAGATGAAATAGTTATGAATAATGATAATAATAAAGAAATTCATATTAATAATATTAATAATAAAAATAATGAAAATATTTCAGATATAATTAATAATGATAATGAAGTAATAAAAAATAATTCTTTTGTTAATGAAAATGAAAATAATTATAATAATTTTAATCAAAATAATATTATTGATAATGAAAATGTTAATAAAATGAATATTGATGATGGGAAAAATAAACAAAATTTTCTTCAATTAAATTTAGATTCAAATAATAAGAATTCATTTAATATAGAAAATAATATTAATGAAGAAAAAAATAGTATTAATACTTTTGATATTCCATTTAATAATATTGAATATAAAAAAAATAATACTATCTTACCTCAAATAAATATGAATGAACAATTAGAAAGAAATAATAATAAATATTTAATAGAATCTAAAAATGAGGATTTAAATAATAATATGATAATAATAAAAGAAGATAAAAATATAAATAATAATACAATAAAAAAAGATAATAACATAGATCCAAATATAATAGAAAATAATTTAAATGAACTCAATAATAATGAAATTGATAAAAATAAAGATAAAGATTCCACAAATAATATAACTTCAATTCAATTAATTAAAAATAATAATCTTCAATTAAATACAATAAACAATATAAATAATTGTTCAGAAAATAATTTTCCAAATTCCAATTTATTAAACACAAATTCTCAAATTCAAAATTATGAAAATCAAAATAACGATAATAATGAAACAAAAAAAAACCAAATTCCAACAAAAAAAAACAATTTAAATATTAAAATAATAAAAAGATATATAACATTAGAAATAAAAAAAGAAATATCAATTCAATTAAATTCAAAAGATAAATTAGAATATCCAGAAATATATAATTTAGATAGTATTTTCCCAAGTAATCCAAAAGCAGTAATGATAATAAAAAAATTTCTTTTTTATGAATATAATTTAATTTATAGAGTTTTTACAGGAGAAAATAAAAATTCTGAAGTAAAAGATTGTATTAAAAATTATCATTATTTAATTAAAGATTATACTCCAAAAGTTCCAAAACAAACAAATAATTATGATTGTGGAATTTATATGATTATTTTTGCAGAAATGGTTTTATTTAATAGAGAAATGTTTTTTATTAATGGGAAAAAATATAAATCTTCTCCAGATAATAATAAATTAATTGAACATGATAAATGGTTTTTTGAAAAAATTATAAAGAATAAGAGAAAAGAATTAAAAAAGTTAATTGATGATATTAAAATTAATCAAGATAAAGCAATTAAAGAATTTTTTCTTAATGAAAAAAAAATTTTTGAAGAAATGATTAAAGAAAGAAATATGTTACTTGTTGATACTTCTGAAGGAAAAGATTTTATTTATAATCAATGAAGATTAATATATATTTATATTATTATAATTAATATAATATTTAATAAATTAAAATTTTTTTTTTAAAATATTAATTTTACCTAAAATATAATATTAAAAAAGATAAAATTTATTTTCTTTTTTTTTAATTTATTTTAGGTAAAAATATCCCTTCTCCAATAGAAGGAATTGATTGAATACAAGAATTTCTTTTTGTTTTTATTATTTTTGTATTTATTATATTTTCTTTATTATTTTGTAAAGGTATAAATGAAATATTTTTATTTAATAATATTGATTTTGATCTATCCATTCTATGAGTTAATGACTCTTCTGATTGTGTATTAATTCTTTTTAATTTTTTTATTTTTTCTTCTTGATTTAAAATTATATTTTCTAATTCTTTTTTATCTGATATTAATTGATTGTTTAAATCAATATATTTTTTTATATCTTCTACTAATTTTTTATTCTTTTGTTTTATTTCATTAAATAATTTTTCATTTGATTCATTTACATATAAAGATTTTTTTTCCTTTATTGATAATTCATTTTCAAATTTTTCTGATAAATCTTTTATTGAATTTTTCATTTTTTCTATTTTTGATTTTAAAATTTCATTTTCTTTAAGTAAATTATCATTATTTTCTTTCAATATTTTAATTTGATTTTTTAATGATTCAAATTCTTTTTCATTAATTGTATTTTTCATTAATTGAATTGATTTTTTATTTAATTGTAAATTTAATTGTTCTATTATTTTATCTTTTTCATTAATTGTTTCTTTTAATTCTTTATTTTCTTGTTTAATTTCTATATTTTCTTTATTTAATAAATTTAAATTTGTTTTAATTTCTTCATTTTCTATTTTTATTATTTCATTCTCTTTATTTAATTCAGAATTTCTTTTATTAATTTCATTATTTTCTTCTATTAATTGATTATTTTTTTTTTCATATTCTAAATTTACTTTTTTTAATTCTTCATTCATATTTTTTAATCCTTCATTCATTTTTTTTAATTCTTCAATATCACTTTTATACTCTTCATTTTCCTTTTTTATAATTTCATTTTCTTTTTTTATTTGATTATTTTCTTTTCTATAATTTTCATTTTCTTTTTTTAATTGTTCAATTTCTTTTTTTAATAACTTAATTTCTTCCATTAATTCTTTTTCTCTAGTATAACCTAATTCATTTTCTTTTAATTCAATTTTATGATTTAATTCATCTAAATAATTTTTTTGTTCTTCAATTCTAGCTTTATATAATTCTAAATTATCAATTAAATCCTCTATCTAAATATATTATAATTAAAATACCATTTTTCAAATAAATTAGTTTTATTGATTTATTTAAATAAAAAAATATAATTTTAAATTTTTAAAGAAAATAAGAACTATATATATTAAATTTAATATAAAAATTATTTTTATTTTTGATTTATTTTTTGATATTCTGTCATTCCCATCATTATATTTTTATATTTATCTCTTTCATCTTTTAATATTTCATTTTCTTTTATATTCTCTTTTATTTGTTCTTTTAATTTACTAATTTGTTGACATAAATCCATATTTTGTCTAATTAAATCATTTTGAATATTATTATTATCTGCTGTAATTAATTGTATTTTTGATAATAATTCTATATTTTCTTTTTCAATTTTATGTAATTGTTCATTCAATTCATTATTTTTTTTATTTAATTCTTCATTAGTTAAATTTAATTTATCATTTAAATCTTCTTTTGTTGAATTTTGAATTTTAAAACCTTCAATTTCAGTTTTAATTTTTGATAACTCTTCAATTTTTAATTTATAATCAGAATCTATATTATTATATTTATCATTTAATATATTTAAAGATTTATTTAACATATCATTTTCAATTTTAGATTGATTTAATTGTTGAGTTAAATCTTTAATTTGTAATTCTAAAGATGATATTTTATTCTCATTTTCTATTGCTTCAAATTGAACATCTTTTTCTATTTTTTTTTGTTCAATATGTGCAGTTTCAATACATTTTTTTAACATATCTCTTTCATTTGTTAATTGTTTTATATTATTTTCATATGTTTCTTTTTCTAAATTTAAAGTATTAAATAATTCATCTTTTAAATTTAACATTTCTGTTAATTTATTATTTTCAAATGTTAATTCTTGATTTTCTTTTTCATATATATTTATATTTTTTATTAATTCATTATTTTCTTTTTTTAATTTATTTATTTCATTATTATAAAATTCAGTCTCTTCTTTTTGAGATGAAATATTTATTATTTCTTCTTTTGAAATTTCATTATTTTTTTTTATTTCATTTACTTTTAAATCTAATGCTCTATTTAATATTTTTAAATCTTTTTCTTGTTTATTATTTATTTGTTTTATATAATTCATTTCATTTAAATTAATATTTAATTCATTTTCTAGTTTGAAAATTTTTTCTTTTAATTGATTATTTTGTTCAATTAAAAATTGATTTTTTGCTCCAGATAATAATTTTTGTTCTAATTTTGTTATATATTTTTTATTATTATCAATTTCTTTTTCTAATAAATTTTTTTCTGCTGAAATTTTTTGTAAAGTTTTTTGAAGAACACTATAATCATTATTATATGATTCTTTATCAATTTTTACTTTTTTTAATTCTTCATTTTGTTCTTTTGATTTTTTTTCATTTTTATTAAATAATTTAAGTAATGAATTATATTTATTTTCTAAATCATAAAGTTGTTTCTTAAGTAAATTTGATTCATTAATTTGATTATAATTTGCATTAGTATTAATATCAGTTTGTTTTCTTGGATATGGAGTTGGGACAAAAGTATTTTTTTTTGACATTTAAAAATAAATTAAATAATAAAAAAATATAATAATTAATAATTTAAAATAAAATGACAAATATTGATAATTTATCATCAAATAATATTTTAATTAATACAAGTTTTAATCCATTTGAAGAAAATATAATAAATATAAAGAATAATAAATCAAAAACAGTAAAAGATTTTTTTTCTAATAATTATAATAAACCTTTTATAAATCAAATTGGGAGAAATTTTATAATAAAGAATTCAAAAATAAAAAGAGAAAATATATTAAAAATAATGAGAAATAAAATAAATACTACAAATTCTTTTTTCTCAAATCCAAATTTAATAACTCCAATAACAAATTATTCAAGTTATAATAAATTTGATGAAACAATAAAAAAACCTCTTCCAAAAATAAGATCAATAATAAATTTAAGAAAAAAAGAATTAAATAAAGAAAAAGATGATGAAGAATCTTTTAAAAGAGATTATTTTTATGAAGAAAATAGAATTTTAAATTTAAAAAAAACACAATTAAAAAAAAATTATTCATTAAATGAAATTTATTCTCAAAATTCAAAAAAAAAAAATGAAAAATTTCAATTTTTTGGAAGTACAAGTTCAAAATATAATATAATAAATATTAATAATATTTCAAATGAAAATATTGGTCCTGGTTCTTATTTTAAAGAAGAAAATCCATTTTTAAAAAAAAAAATTTATAAATCAAATTCTCAAAAAAT
>Ga0310695_10014147_pt1 | contig 10835 bp, 13 predicted proteins | sample RumenRJG_04DNA_FD_203882 | JGI IMG/M metagenome (GOLD analysis project Ga0310695, IMG submission 203882) | Bovine rumen microbial communities from Lethbridge, Alberta, Canada - RJG_04 (v2) (version 2) | ecosystem: Host-associated > Mammals > Digestive system > Stomach > Rumen | place: Canada... | reverse complement strand
TATTAATACTGATTCCATATTAAATATTACGATATATCTCAGGCACGGCGATTTCTCCGTGCTTTTTCTCATAGTTCTCAAAATACTTAATCAAGGCCTCTTCAATGATACCATTGAGCTGACGGCCTGTATTAAGTGCCAAAGAGCGCAGCTTACCCATCACCTCCGGGTCAAGGGTAATACTGGTACGGGCAATTCCCTTACTTCGAACTACAGGACGGCCAACTGGCTTCCTCGTAGGAATAGCAATGGCTCCAGATTGTCCTTCTTCAGTCTGATCCTTACTGTTGTTCAGGTCAGATACCAAGTCCTCAATACCTTGGACTCCGTAGTTTAATTTCTTCTCTGTCATAATCATATTCTTTTTTAAGTTATTTATTCCTGCGCCTTAATTGTGCTTTTTGTCCACACTGCTGGCAGACGATGCGAAACGAACCGCTGCGTGTCTGCTTGAACTCACCGCCGCAGGTCGGACAGTGATGTGTGGCGAGAAACTTCTGTACCATCTCGTTCCGTCCCTCAGTGGTGTGCTGACGGAACACGGGATAGTCTTTCCACTTCTCGGGTTCCAGTCGGCGCAGGGCATTGACGATGCCGCGATACTCACGATTGTATCTCGACCGATCTGGTCCTGGCTCCGTCTCTGCAATCATCTGCCCGCAGGTGTCAAGCTGCCTGTAGAGGAAACTTATTTGCTCACGCTTCTGCTCGTCGGTCATCGCTCAGTCCTCCTTAATGATTGCCAGTTTAACACACACAGGTTTATCTTCCCATTTCAAATCCGGGAAATCACTACTTTTCAAAGCGGTGCTTTGATAGTCTCTATCCCACCACTGATGACCATCAGCAGATCTTCTGGGTTTCACCTCAAATATATGAAGGCTGCCGTCTTTATCTCTTGCTACCCAGCCGGACATTTTGGACTCCCTAAGCATCTGTTCTTTCTGCCATTCTGCAAAGTGACGGGCAATATCCATACAATCCTCCAGTTTGTTAAGCCATCTATCGGGTTTAATGCAACCACCACCTTCGTTATCATACCATAAAGTGAAGTAACGCTCAATCTCTTCCTCTAAATCCTTGCTTACATCTGTAACATGATCAGGATAATACTCTGAGGGATTATCCAGATATCTTACCAGCTCCTTTATAATGGTCTGTGCATTGGTGACAGGAGTATTATTGTAAGGTGTTTCTGATAGTACCTTTAGATACTCTTCTGATGCCTTGCGCAAGATGTCTGTGCTTACAGGCTTTTCCTGCATGGAGTCGATGTAAGTTAATACGTTTTGTAGTTCTAAGATACAAGCATCGTCTGCATCTGAACCATAACCTTTTTCTTTTTCTTGAATAAGTTCATTCATTAGTCTTTCGACCTCTTTATGGATTATCTCTTTGTCTGTCATAATTTCAAATTTTAAATCTAATAATCTACAAAAACAATCTCTGCTGCATGACGCTTGCATTTTTAAGGTGGTTACACCTGCTTGCACCTTAGTGAGTGGTCAGGCCCTCACCATCAGGCCGTACAGCCGGCCCGATATAGTAAATTACAATTCACTATCCTTGATAATCTTAATTATGTAATCGAAGGTTTCTTTCACTATCTCCCTTTGGGTTGGGGTGATATCGATAGTGTCAATGCGTTCCAGATCTGCTCTGGTTGGCACAGTTGGAAGTACCGTTCCTATCATCTCGAAGGTTTCCGCAAACTGCTTCCAGACCTTCCTTTCCTCCATGTTTCCCTTGCGATAAATATTGTTAGGTGTGAATAATAGCTGGGGTTTCATCCCTCGAATCTCCCTCATCATGCGCAGGATGGTCTTCACGAAGGTGCTGGTGGAGGCGGTAGTGGCCTTGTCATACCTGTAAGGGCATACAATAAAGTCCGTCTCGGACAGGATGGGAATCAAGCCGTCCTGACTCAGATTACCCGGTGCATCAATCAAGACGCAGCCCTCGAACTTCCGCGCGTTCTCCATCAGCTGCCGCATGGTATCAACGTCAGATACAGGGAATCCCTGTACGCTATACGGAGCCTCGCAGGCGTAGAAGTCCAGATCACTCTTGCGCATCTGCGCGATGGTCTGCTGGAGGTCGGTGTCGATGATACAGACGTTCATCTTCTTCCAGCACAGGTAGTTGGCGAAGAGAATGGCGAGGGTGGACTTACCCACGCCTCCCTTCTGATTGGCAAATGTAATGATGTGGTTCATATTATATAATATATATTATTTATTACTTATACATATTTTAGAACTCCTCGTAGTGGACAACCTTTACTGGACGCTGGAGTTTCCATCCAACGGCTTTCAGCGCCTTGGCAAAAGTGGACTCCAGTGCATCAATACCTTCCTTAAAGTCTGGATTGTCATAGTGCTTGATAAACTTTGCCGTTAGACCTTGTGCTGGATTATCAGAGATAAGATAACGCATAACGCCTTTAAATGGATCGTTATCAGCTGACTTATCTTGCTTGTCAAGGTCAGTGTTTGCTTGGGTTTGTTTTTCCCAAACTCTCTTCATTTCACCGATAATCCATAATATCGTTGCACCAACCCGGGCCTTAATATCGACGGGGATATGGTCCTGAATCATGGGATCTTTCAACTCCTTAACTACATCATTTAAATGAAAATCATTCCAGAATATTTTCTGAGACGAAGCATTATTGTGATTGCCGGAATTGGTCTCTTCTGCTCCCTGAACTGATATGAGGCGTGATTCTGCGTTATTATTACCAGCCTCTATACTCTCACGGAAATAATAAGGGGTGCAACTCTGAATATCTATGAAAAGATTTCCGTTAAAAACATGACTATTTGTAAGATTCAGGATGTAGGCATGATCCTCTGTGAGACCTAATTGATTGATGATATCGTTTATAACACTTGCGTCCTTTAAGGAAGTGATTCCAGAAGAGTCGCAAGAGGTAAACATGGAGGCTACAGGACTCTTGTCCGGTATTCTATCAGATATTTTAAAGCAATACCTGGTAGAATCGTGTTGCTTCATCTTTAACTGACAGAACCGATAAGGATTCTCCTTTATCATCTGACTTGTCACAAGGTTGAAGAACAGCTGTCCTTTAAATAGGATGGCCGTATTTGGTGAAATCGTGGTGGCCTGCTCAATCTTATAAGAGTGAGTGACACACTTGCGGCACATACGACTAAGTTTATCATCGGTGTTTCTGTCAGCATAAAACTCAGATTCGGGCTTAGGTAATCCGCAAGCTAAACAGAGTTTATATCCCGTTGTACAACTCCTCTCGTCTGACTGAAAGTCGGCGACATCCGCAGGTTCCTTAATATCATCGTCTGCATCAATCTTAACAGTCTTCTCCTGCTGTTTTCTTGTAAATGGATTCTTGATGTAGTTATCATGTGAAACGCAATGCAGAACCTCTATGGTTACAGCCGAGGGTTTAAGGGATTTGTTCGTGGTGACCCGCAGATGAACGGGATCGGTAAAATTCACTTTCATTGACCTGATCACATCATCTATGAGACTCTGATCAATTATCGACACACCGCCGGTCTTGGAAAATCTCAGATTCTTCTTTGAGTTCTTTTCACAGAAAATGAGAAACAGTCTGCCCTCCTGATGTCTCAGCCCGCAATGCTTAAAGCCTTTTTCCCTGATAAGCTTGGAAATTTCCATGTTCAAAAATATATGATCACCCAACAGAATACATTCGTATGGTGTCATACATCCTTTTGGGTTCTCGTCAGGATGATTCTCCATCCACTTCTTCGGTGTCACACATTCCCTGCAATAGACGGAATATCCATTCGCTTCCTGTGTATGCACAGTAAAGGAGCTTATGGGTTTCAGCTTCCAGCAGCACGGGCAGAACTTAAACACTGACTTAGATGGCAGATGCTCATCCCTGTATTCCTTCCAGAGATTCGCGGCGGCCTGCCATTCAGAATCACTTACCAGTTCTGGGTTAAACCCGTCGGTAAATACATTGGACGGTTTGACGGAAGACATAAAGCTGTCTATGCTGTCCGTCTTGTCAATACGACTGTTCGTAAACTGAGCCGTATATTCATCCCGGATTCCTGCTTCCATCAGGAATTGGTTAAAGGTGTTAATCTCGATTTGTCTCATAATATTTCCTTTGTTGGTTAATAAAACATTCAATATATTATTTCCCTAACAGTCCTTTCAGAGTGTGAGGAATCCTTATCGGTGGGGACTGCATCACAATTGCTATTATTCTTATCCTCGAAATCACCGGAAAGGGTTATCAGATAAAGATCTCCTTTTGAGGTGATATTGTATCTCAGGGATGGATATTTCTCTGTGAGGGACATCAATGCTTTCATATCCGGCTGGTGTGAGACGCTGAATACAACACTTTCAAGGTTACAGGGGCTTCCCAGGAATGATGCCAGATCAACTAATGTCTCATCGGAAGGAATGGCATTAATATTGCTCGAAATGGCATAAGGATCATAACCGGCCTTTTCAATGAACTCTTCAAGGTCATCGCCTTTCAGAGTGAATCCAGAGCTATTCTTTAATGCCCATTTTATATATCCGATATCCTTCCTGATAATAGAACTGACAGACTTGTTACGGTATCTCCCGAAAGTCATATATTCCCGGCAATGGCATCTATGATGGAACGACAAAAACATATTGTTCGCTTCTGTCTTGGCATACATATATTTCCTCCAGTCATCAAAATATGACTGCAGCTCTTTCCCATAACTGATAAGGACGGTATAGAAAACAACCTCCATGTCTTTGAGCTTACTCCTGACTCTTTCTTCGGACTGATACAGCTCCTCATTAAGGTTTCCTTTGTTATATTTAGACCGAATACCTTGAAGACGCTGCTTAACAGTGCCGACATAAGACTGAACATTACAAAAGTCTGATCTCAGACGTGGATATAACACCTCTGTGTTTTTTATTATTATCGCTTCGTATGGACTATCTATATAAGAGTTAAAATATTCCCGGAATGGGTTTAACTTGAATCCATTATCAAGGCTCTTGTTATATTTCTCTATACTCTTATACAATTCTTCTGTGTATAATTGTAACCGACAATCCTCGAAGATTGGCTCTTGAAGATATGGCGCAAGGGCTTGTTTGAGAATGTTTACATCGAGCCGGATATCAGTATGGGGGGCTTCAAGAATAGCCAGCTCATAATATGTCTTCTCAATATCATTAAGCTCAAAAGGCCCGTGGAAGGTCTTACCTTCAATAAGAAGACCAATCCATTCGGGGTTGCCCTCGATGATGTCAAAGATATACTTCGGTCTCTGACCTTCTTTATACACTATTTTTCTTTCGCTGATATCCATAATTAAATTATTGATTTTTGATTAGTATTTTTTAGCGCACTTGGTTCCGTACGGAGAGAGACCGCAAAAAGTCCCAAAACTTTTTTGCGTGGCTCTCTTTATAAATAGATTTATAAAAAAGAATATAGAAATTCTTTTTAAAAATCTATTATAATATATATATAGACTTCTTTTTATATTCATAATTACTTGATACTTAAGTTATTATAAAATGGCTTCGCACTAAAAGTGGTGTAGTTCGCACTAAAAGTGGTGTAGTTCGCACTAAAAGTGGTGTAGTTCGCACTAAAAGTGGTGTAGTTTTGTCCCCCAATCTATTTATCTGGAGGTTTGACATCATCTTCTTTAGACAAAGCCTTATTCTTAAAATGTTCCTTATTAATATAGAAGGTATAAACATACTCGCCTGTGGTCTTACCAGGTTCAAAAGTAAAATCTTTAAGAAGTTCAGAATATTTGTTGGCATCAATAGCTTTCTGCACCATGTCTATCGCTTGCTTGACATGGCCAGCCCGGAATAATTCAGGGGCGAGCGTATCAAGCACGTAAGAAGCACGTCGTTTGACTATAAAATGATTCTGACTACCTTCACTCTTCAACATGCCATCGAGAGACATGGCGGCATCAGAAGGTATCTTATTACCGAAGTATTCAAACAGTTTTGCTCCAGTCGGCTTCGTCTGAATAGGCTTTCTGCGAAGATCAGAGAAGAAGGCATCGTGTAACTTAATAACGCCTACAGCCTCCCTGTTGTCGCCCGTATCATGGTCCTTGCCATGTATTTTAACTCCCAGCTTCAGTAGATTGTCCCACATGGCAAAGGTGACATATTTTCCTTTCTTCTTATCAAACTCCTTATAGACAAGATAGTATTTATACTTCTCTGCTGTTACCTTTTCTTCTTCGGATAGCTTACCACCAAGTTCACGCAAATGTTTTGCGATTTTATTAACTTTGGTTCCGGGCTTATTGGTATTGTATATCCTACAGGTCAGTTCATAGGCACTGATATAAACACGACCATAACCTCCTGTGTCATCACGCATCCAATCGTCCTTAGTAAAATCAGAATTGTTGCTGATCTGTTCGTTATAAATCTCCTGAAGTCTAAGGATAATATACCGCTTGGTCTTGGGGAGTTGAATACGCTCGCCGTGGGAATTGAATAGAACAATTCCATTCTCTCCGTTTCTATAATTCTTGGCAAGCGTACTATAAGCTTCCTGTTCCTCTACACTGAGATCATCATAATTCCGTGAGGATTTACCGCGAGACCCGTTGATCTGGGCCTGATTCATGTAGGGACTATAATAATCCCACAACGTCGGCTCATTGACACAAGCCAATGCTCTTGAAACCTTCTTTTTTGAGTTGGTTTTCTTGGGCAGTTGAATAGTAGAAGATGTGTTATTTACTTCTTTTTTCTGTGTCATAATCGGGTCTTTTTAGAGGTGTGTACAAATTGAATTATGATATATTACTTATCAAGAGAAAATTCATCATCTGATGATTCTTTAAAAACAATAATAGGCTCTTCTACTACAGGATGGTTAATATCCTTTGTCGTAGCATCGCCTCTATCGAGAATACGGCCTGTGTTTCCCTCGAAGGGGAAGGTAGAGGTGAAGCCGCTGGCATAGCCGCGACGCTTCAGTATCTTGGCAAAGATGGCTGAAGAATTATATTCCTTCGTACCTTGGTACTCAGCAATCTTCTGACGAAGTTCATCGGTGCCAGGATCCTCCGTCTTCTGGCAGTTCCAAAGAGCAACGATGGTGTTGGCGATGCGTTCTATGTCACCAGCCTCGCCAATGTTCGTCGGCAGCAGATCTTTGGCAGACTTCACCTGGCGGTTGAACTGTGCGCCGAAGACGATGGGCAAGCCATATTCTTCGTCAACGGCCAGATTCTTCAGGCTGATGCAAATTTCTTTCAATTCATCCTCTCTGGAGCGATACTTACTTCTGATGGGCGCGTTGAGTAGCTGAACATAGTCTATGAAGGCTATATCGCAAAGTCCCTTGCGACGCATCTCCTTAATATAAGAACTTAGTGTATCGACGGCAAACTCAACATATTGGATATTCAGGCGACCGTCCTCGATGAGCTGATAGAACTCAGCTTCCTTCTCGGTGAAGTCGGCTACGGCTTGCTTATTCTCCAAGAAGTGCTTGTAATCGTTGTATTCAGTTTGACTGACGTTCGGCAACTTGTCGAGATCGCCACCCGCAATAGTGTGGTTGGCAATGATGTTGCGGTTATTCTCACCAAGTTCTACCTTGGCGTAGGTGTTCAGCATATTCACATAGACACTCTCCAAGGCTTCCTCATAGCTGAGGAACAGCACTTTCTTCTCTGGATATGCAGCACATACCCGGAGGGCGAGGTTAATAAGGTAGGTACTCTTACAGTGTCCTGTAGCGGCGACAATGAAAGTTAGGGCCTTCGGCGGTATCATCAACTCCTCACTGCTAAAATGGTAGCCAGTGGAGAGATTCTGTCCCCGTGCGGCAAGCAGTTCCCGGATCCTGTCTTTGTTGGCTCCTTTATAGAAAGGTGAGAATACGCTGAAAGCCATCGTTTCTGCATCCTCTTTAAGCCTGTCTATACTCTGGATAATTTCGTTGATATCTGTTGTAGTGTCTTTACATCCCTTATCGAGATACTGTGCTACCGCCTGTGTCTTACGGCGTAAGGCCAGCTCGCGCAAGATGCGTACATGCTCGAAGAAATTAACCTCCTGTCCTGGCTGCCAGTCCGTTCTGACAACAACGTCCGCAGGATCGATATTGGGAATACCATCCTTCATTATCTTATCTGTGATGGTAAAGGCGTCGGGTATGGTACCAGACGAAATAAGGTCTGCCATGACACTAAAGATAATGGCATTTTCTCGTGTGAAAAATAAATCCTTAGTAAGTCGTGCCTCAAAGAAAGCGTCAAAGTTGCCTTCTTTGCATGACCTCATCAGAGTGCTATTAACTGCGACCTCTAATTCGTCGCTGTGTAACTGAAAATTATTCTCGTTGTTCATAATTATAATATTTAAATTGTGTATCTTAATCTTGCAATTTCCATTCGGGCATCGTTTAACTCCTGCTTCAGGCGGGAGTTCTCGATTACCAGATTCTCGTAGCGTTTTATAAGCAGGCTATCGCCATCCGATGTGTTGTTATTTGTTTGTTTCTTTTTAAGGCAGTATTCATTAAAAAAATTCTTTCCAAGAATACGAGAAATTTGAGCAAGCTTATCGGTGTCAAATGAAGACTTCTTTATGACACGATAGTAGTCATTTCGATGGATATTCCCTCTTGATGTAAAAACTGATTGCTTCATATTTAATTCTCTCAGTCGGAGATCTATTATTTTTCCAATACAATCTGGTGCTTCGACTGGTGCAGAGATAATATCGTCAGATTGAATATCAGGACACCAAAGAATAAAAAAATTGTGTTCTAAGGCATTACATATCGAAATAAGAGTCTTTGTTTCAAAGCTCTTTTTTTTCAATAACTTACCTAAATTTGCCGCATTCATACCTATTTCTCGTGCTAATCTGGATTTGGGCACACCTTTATCCTTGAGATATGTACTTATCTCATTACCGATATGGATGTCCGGAATCTGGATTAATGCGTTATTATTCATATGCACCTATATTTAAAAGTAATCTTGTTGCCTCTCCTGTAATCTTTTTAGGTCAAATACTCGATATTCTATCTTACCGGGGCGCTTGCTAACTGGAATTAGTTTCTCTTCCTTAACCCAACGACGGACATTTCCTTCTCCGAACAGCTTGAAAGCTTTATTCTGAGAAACGATATCGCTCGGCATACGAAGCGTGTCCGTTTGCAAGGCAACGATTTCCCTGGCGAGGTCTTTCACGAAAACCTCGTAGGGGACGCACTTGTCGGCGAATTGTATCATCGTTGGGGTATTCATATTAATTACTATATATTTTTTTTATTCCTCTTCTGGCTCAATGGTAATCTTCACGATGCCGACATATTTATATTTGCCAATAGAATATTCATGGTAGTCAGGGAGGTCTTTCTTGTCCTCAACAAACTCTCCAAATTTGATGACCTTCACCTCTCTGACATCATTGTCGGCGACCAAACGTTTTTGTGTGGTCTCATATGCCCTCGCATATCCCTTGAAGGGAATCTTCTTAACTGATGAGTAATCCATATTACATATTATATATTATATATTATATATTATTTATACTACCGTATTAACCCGATGCTGGCGAATCCAGCTGTCAAGCTCTGCTCTCTCAAAGTACAAGGCTGTAGTCTTGTAGTGAGGGATCTTCTTAGCCGCCGTCATCTTATACAGGGTACTGCGGCTAATGCCTGTATAGACGCAAGCCTCCTTGAAGGTAAGTATTTCCTTCTGGTTGAGGAAGATTGCTTCCAGAGCGGTCAGTCTCTCTTCTATGGTCAGATTCCTATTCATTTTTTTTCTTTTAATAACCTCTATTTCATTTTTATTTCGTACCTTTGTAGCGTCATTTTTGCATCAGGCGCTTAACAAGTTTCCTACTCAGGTGCAAATTTAGTGATATTTTGGGCAAAAACCAAATGTTTCACTAATTATTTTAGTGTGTTTAACGTTTATTATATAAAATGAACTCTGAAATACTGAATATACCCGATATTCATGTGGGAAATATGATACTTGATTATCTGAAATCCCATGATAGAACCCAGTCATATTTGGCCAGGATTCTTGAAATGAATGTTGCAAACCTGAATAAGATCCTGAAGAAGAAATCAATGGAAACTGAAAGGCTCTTTGAAATCAGTATGAAGCTTGACTATAACTTCTTTGCTGTGTTCGGTAATGATTTGAATCTGACGGATTCCGGCACATATAAAATCACTATGCCGGAATTAGGACTCCATATTGAAAGGAGAATGAGAGACCTAAGAATGACACAAGCGGAGTTTGAAGAGAAAACAGGTATAAGAAGATCAGATGTTAATCGAATCCTTAAAAAGGTATCTTTTGATACGGATAAGTTGAGGGTAATATCTGATGCTCTCAATTATAACTTCTTCAAGGACTTCTATAGTGCCAAGGATGATCCTATGGCAGAACAACAGAATGAACAGAGTAATATGGGAATGATTCTGCGACTGGAAGAACTCGCAGGTGAAAATAGGCTCCAGAAACAAGAAATAGAAAACCTGAAGAAGGAAAACCTCTATCTGAAAACCAAACTCACAGAAGCAGGAATAGAGTTTTAGACGCTCTCGCGCGTACATTAATATGAATATATATAGAAACTGCGTTAAAAAATACAATTTTCGCTTTCATTTCGGATCTTTTTCGTACCTTTGCATCGTTAAACAGAAAACAGAAGAAAAGATGAGAAAAAGCGAAAACTTACACATAGTTTACAACAACCTCACGGTATCCCTTTTAAATAAGGAATACTTTGCTGCCGCGCAGGCTGCTGTAGAAGAGTAAATATCACTCTGATATAATGTAAAGGAACCT
>Ga0310695_10014146_pt1 | contig 10835 bp, 11 predicted proteins | sample RumenRJG_04DNA_FD_203882 | JGI IMG/M metagenome (GOLD analysis project Ga0310695, IMG submission 203882) | Bovine rumen microbial communities from Lethbridge, Alberta, Canada - RJG_04 (v2) (version 2) | ecosystem: Host-associated > Mammals > Digestive system > Stomach > Rumen | place: Canada... | reverse complement strand
TATGTCCACGATCGGCCCACCGTGAAGCAGGCGGCAGCGGTCACCGGAGGTATTCTGGGATTCGATGTGATCCTTATTATCATCTGCGCCTGCCTCGGCTGGATTTAAGGAGGTTTGACTTATGGCTACAATTTCCGGCGGCGCTTTAGCCGTTCTGATTGGCGCAACTGTGATTGACTGCGGTCTCGTAGTTATTGCCTTTATCAGTTTTTTAAAAAAATAAATAATCTGATCTAAAAATCATACTCCCTGTTCCAGACGTGCCTGGAACAGGGAGTTTTTCGTATGCCGGATGGAAATTGTTTGTACATTTTTACAATTTTGTCCATTTTTATCTTTTATTTCTTTGTTTTCTTGATATAATAAATTAAGGGATTAATGTGTGATTTGTCGTTTGATAAGAGAAACAGAAGGAGGCTCTTATGGCTAATCGTAGCGATATCACCAGAGATCAATGGATGCTCCGCGGACCACTTGCCAAAAAAGGATATGACTGGTGGTGGCATTCTCTCACTGCAGAAAACGCGGAGACCGGCGAAGAGAAACCGTTCTATGTGGAGTTCTTTACCTGCAACCCCGCGCTGGCAGAGGATGAGCCAAAGCTCGTCTGGCATCTTTCCGATGCTCAGAGAGGAAACCAGCGCCCCTCCTATCTGATGGTCAACGCAGGATTCTGGGGAGAAGATCATGGCCAGCTCCATCGTTTCTTTGCCTGGAAAGACGTCAATGTTCACGCAGACGCTCCCTATGAGATCAGCGCAGCAGACTGTTACTGCAGCGAGACGTTCACCAAAGGAAGCATCAGTGTCTCCGCCGAAGAAGCTGCGGCACATCCGGAATGGATGACGGATGCCGGATCCATCAGCTGGGAATTCGAGATCGACAAGAAGGTCGCCTTCCATGTCGGATACGGCGCCAGCAAATTCTTCCGCGACATCAACGCCTTCGAGATGTTCTGGCATGCAGAAGGAATGAAATCCAAATTCAAAGGTGAGATCATCCTCAACGGAGTAAAATACATCATCAAGCCGGAAACTTGCAACGGTTATTCCGACAAGAACTGGGGCGGCGATTTTACCAGCCCCTGGGTGTGGTTATCCTCCAACAAGCTGTTCAGTGAGCGAAAAGGCAAATATTTGGAGGACAGCGTGTTCGACATCGGCGGCGGACGGCCCAAAGTGTTCTTTTTTGCACTGAACCGCAAGCTCCTGGGCGCTTTTTGGTACGAAGGCAAGAACTATGAGTTCAACTTCTCCAAATTCTGGACTCTCTCCGGCACCAAGTTCGACTGCTGGGAGACCGAAAACGAGATCTACTGGCATGTGATCCAGACCACCGCAACGGCCAAGCTGGATACACGGATCGTATGTGAGAAGAAGGATATGCTGAACATCAATTACGAAGCGCCTACCGGGCTGAAGCGGCACAACCGTCTCTGGAACGGCGGCAACGGTACCGGCGTGCTGAAACTGTACAAACGCAGTTTCGGAAAAGAAACTCTCATCGACACGATTCTTGCGGAAAACATCGGATGTGAATTCGGAGAATATGATCGATAATCGTTCCCTTTATTTATATTGAACCAAGCGGAGACGCAGGACTGGCTAGTCCTGCGTCTCTGCTTCTCACTTTTTATGACGTTTTTTATAATCTTCGCGGATCCTTCCAAGAGGTTTTGCATCGTTGAGCCGTCTAGACATCTCTTTTGGTGAGCCTGCGCTTCGGGCATAACTGATCACATCGGACATTACCTCATAATTCAGGTTCACGCCTTCCGGATCGTTTTCATAACGCACCGCGCGATCCGGTGCCACACCAAACCGACCGGCAACGTCGACGGCATCGATATTGGCTCCGAGGAACATAAATTCCCAGTGGTATTTCTCTTTTTCGTGCTCTACCATGCGTTTCACCTTATCGTAGGTGTACCGCTGACTGGCATTTTCCATGCCGTCTGTCGTAATGATGAACAGGGTCTTCTCCGGCACATCCTCTTCCCGGGCGTACTTGTGCACGTGGGCAATATGATGGATTGCTCCGCCGACGGCGTCCAGCAGCGCCGTGCATCCGCGCACATAATACTGCTGCTCAGTCATGGGTTCCACTTTCCCGATATCGACGCGGTCGTACAGCACCTCATCCCGATCGTCAAAGAGCACTACGGTGACCAGAGCCTCTCCCTGCTCCTGTTTCTGCCGCTGGATCATACTGTTAAAACCACCGATGGTATCCTTCTCCAGTCCACTCATGGAGCCGCTTCGGTCCAGGATGATCACCAGTTCTGTCAGTCCTTTTTTCATGTCTGTTTCCTCCTTGAAGTTTTGTTACTTCAAGAATAGCGGATACAGATCGGCATTTGGTCGCCTTCAGAGCGACATTTTTCATCAGGCCAGCAGGGGCTGCTCGTACTCAAACAGGATCGCGTTGATCTCCATGACATCGTAGATCTGACGCTCGATGCAGTACCGCACGATAAGATCGAACTCACGACTGGGAGAAAAAGCCAGCTCCGCACGGGACAGGAGATCCACCGTCTGATCCAGGTTCAGTTCCAGCGCAACAGCCAGTGCCAGGGCAGTCCTCTTGCTGGGATGGTACTCCGGGTTGCAGCGGATCTTGGAGAACAGTTTGCGGTCGATATTTGCCTTTTTGTATACTTGTGTATCGGTCAGTCCCCGCTCGTCGATAAGGCGAAGAAGCATCTCCTGAAAGCTCTCTCCGACTTTGATCTCGAGATGTTCCTCCAAATCCGCAAATCCGCCTGTAACGGAAGAATAGATCCCTGTTTCCTCGATGCTGATCTCTTTCGGTTTGTCAACTTCTTTTCGTCTCTCTTTTTTTCTGGGTCCAAATGCTTTCCGCCGTCTCTCTTTCGGTGGTGCACTGATTGCCGCCTCCGGCATAGAGTAGGACGGCGCCATGTTCATGGAGGTGAACGGATGCTCTTCTCCCCATCTTTCTTCCACGTAGTGGTCTTCCACATACTGTTTGACATCATCCAGGAGCTCAGATGACAGACGGAATGCGTCCTTATTGAACACCGCCAGGATAACATTCATCTCCGATTCCCGGCAAAAATCCCGGATCGTGTCCAGTGCGATCTGAAGCGCCTGTTCTTTGGGAAAGCCATACGTTCCCGCCGAGATGAGTGGAAACGCAACACTTTTACAACGGAGTGTTTCCGCCAGATACAAAGATTTCCGATAACAGGAAGCCAGGGTCTCCATCTCACCGGATTCTCCCCCTTGCCAGACCGGTCCCACAGTGTGGATGATGTATTTTGCCTGAAGTGCCAGAGCCGGTGTTACCGCAGCTTCCCCCGGAGTGATCTTTCCGATCTTCCTGCGCTCCTCCAGCAGCTGCTCTTCTCCCGCTGCCTGATAGATCGCATAATCCGTCCCCTCTCCATACTGAGGATCAGGGTTTGCTGTATTGACAATGGCATCTGCCTGAACTCGTGTGATATCCTGACGAATAATCGTAAATGGCATTCTTGTGTCTCCTTCTGAAAAAACCGGATCTCCTTCGTCTTATGCGCGGATCTCCGGTTTCTGGTTTCTATTCTATGGTTTCCCCGTCCATCGGCGAAAACAGCATATCGTGATTGATGGTCTGATAAAACAGTTCCCGGAACTGTTCCGGATCTCTGGTCTGTCCCAGGATCCACATGGTCTTGGCGATGGTGGATTCCAGCGTCATATCATAGGATTCCGGAAGCCGGTAGGTATTCTTTACAATCTGGCCAACACGGTACACCGACATATCACTGCCTTCATGTGTTACTTGCGTCGCCATCACGATCATTTTTCCCGCATCCACGAAACGGCGGATCTGTTCCTGGAAATAATCATCGCCGTACGTGGGGATCCCTCCTACTCCGAAAGATTCGATGATCACCGCATCATAGGCATCGAACAGATGTTCCAGCACCTTCCCGTCGCTGCCCGGAATCAACTTCAGCAGGAATACCCGGGAGTCCATCTCATGGTAAAACTTCTCTGGTTCCATAAGCAGCTCCTTGTCATCGAGATAGAAAACAATCCTCTGGTCCTGAATGATGGCGATGGCCGGATAGTTGATGCTGGAAAATGCGTTAAAGCTTTTCGTCCTTTCCTTTTTTGCCCGGGTCCCGGCGATTGCCGTACCACCGAAAACGATATTCACACCGTGCGCACGGTCATCACAGGCAAATCGGATGCTGTCCAGCAGGTTCGCCCTTGCATCGGTTATGGCAAGATCGATGGGTCGCTGCGCTCCCGTGACCACAACGGGCTTGCGGTTATTCTGTATCAGATAAGACAGTGCCGCCGATGTATAGGCCATGGTATCCGTTCCATGGCAAATCACGAACCCGTCAAATCGGCTGTAATTCTCCTCAATGACCTTTTCCAGCTGAAGCCAGTGTTCCTGTCGGACATTGGTGCTGTCCAGATTGAACGGTTGGATCACTTCGATTTCACAAAGCTTTTCCGCTTCCGGAACATAGGTAAGCAGCTCTTCCGGAGAGATTTTAGGGGACAGTCCGCTGTGTGTTGATTTGGATGCAATGGTTCCGCCGGTGGCGATAAGGAGTATCTGTTTCATAGCTTGCCTCTCAAATGTGTTTTCCGCCATTAGCATGCCACATCCTGCACAAAAAAGAAAGTGCTATTTTTGTATGCAGATCCCGTTTTTTTGCCGTGAATATTGCGTCTCTTTTTAGGAACTCCTATAATGAAGGCAACAAACAATTGGAGGTGTTCTTATGAATAAGATCCTGAATGATCCCAACGGAAAGGTCCATTGCGTCCTGCTGTATTCGATCGGAGCGTTTTGTTTGGCAAAGAAAAAACCCCAGCCGCTTCTGCTCTTGATGGGCATTCATGCGCTGGAGTTCCTGGTCGTTGGTTGGAAAGTTGCCAAAGATCATGATATTCCTGTTTCTACTGCACTTCCCAACTGTCTGGCCTTCGGTTTTACCTGGTGGCTCCCGATCAAAAAAGGCGAATAACAACTTATCCCCTGACCGAGGTCAGGGGATTTCTTCATTTCGTGCCCCGTTGGCGGTTCACAGTCACTTTGTTATATATGGTCATATCATTTCCCAGCCAGGCAGGAACAAAATTCCTGACGGCCGGATTCACCGCAAACAGATGGTTTCTGGAAAACAGCGGGATCCATGCCGCATCCTCCTGAACAATCTGTTTTTCCAAGGCATGATACTCTTCCGTACGCTCTGCCGCATCCACGATGGTGCGGGCTTTTTTCACTCTGGCAATGGCGGTCCGATCCGAATAACACAGACTGTATGTCCGGGATGCCTCCTCGCTGCCAAAGAAGAATTCCAGATATTCGCCGGGATCATTGATCACTCCGGCGTAAGTGCCGCGGAATACCGGCAGTGTTCCTTCCACCCGATCCTTTCCGAACTGTTTCAGACTGAGCTTCTTGATCTTAACTGTAAATCCCAGTTCCTCCCACTGCTCCTTCAGGAGCTGATAAAGCTTTACTTCCGTATCATTGGCGCTCTCCGGACAGCAGATCCGGATCTCCAGTTCTTCCGGGTCCTTCTCTTCCAGAAGCTTTTTCGCTTCCTCTCTGTCATACGGGATCTCTTCCATCTCGGAATCATATCCGATCACACCCGGAGGAAGGATCCCCTGAAGCAGTGTCCCTTCTCCGTCATAGAGCTCTTCCATCAGCTTCTGCCGATCGGTACCTAGCTGCAGAGCTTTTCGGACCTGCTGGTCTTTCAAGACTTCATCGGATTCGTTGAGCACGATGAAGTGGATCTCCTCTCTGGGCGCCCGTACGATGGTGTCTGCCATTCCCTCTTCCTTCAGGAAGGATTCCTGCTGGGAATAGATCCGGTCAAGATCCAGGATGTCCAACTCTCCGCCTTCAAACATATCCCGGCAATGCTCTTCATCCTCCACATTGAGCAGAACCAGTCCTTCGCAGGAAGGTTCCCCTTTCCAGCAGCCGTCAAACGAGGACAGCACCATTTTGGATGCATAGTCCCATCCGTCAAAGCGGAAGAATCCGGAACCCGGAGTTTCTTCCGGGATCTCTCCGAAGTGTTTCCCGGCTTTTTCTACACTCTTCCGGTTTACGATGGATGCCGCCGGAGATGCCAGTTTTGACAGAAAAGATCCGTCGGCCTCCTTCAGCGTGATCTTCAGACTGTAATCACTGAGGATCTCGATACCGCTCAGGTGTTTCTCGTTTTTTTCCTGCAGATCTTCTGCGCCGGCAATGTTTTCAAGAAGCGCTGCACCGGCGCAGTCCGGTTCCGTAAGGATCCGTTCGTAGGAGTATCGGATATCGGTGGCTGTCAGCGCCAGTCCGTCGTGGAACCGCACCGTGTCATTTAATGCAAACTGATACGTTTTTCCGTCGGAGGAGACCATCCAGGATTTGGCAATGGACGGTACGATCTCCGATGTGCCGTCTGCGTTCTCCTGCAGTTCCACCAGACGGTCGAACACATTCATGGTCAGCAAGTTGCTGGCTCCGGTTTTCTGCGGGTCCAGAGTCCCCGGCGTATCCATGAGAAGTCGCAGATAAGAAGTAGTATCGCGGCCTTCTTCCGGATCCGATACCGATGTCACAGTGCTGGGCGCATTGGAGGGGACCTCCATCTGGCGTCCGCATCCTGCTAACAGGATCGCAAGGAGGGCAACGATCAGAATCAGTGGTAATACTTTTCGCATGATGGTTCCCTTCACTGTTTTGCCTGTAATGCTTCTTCCCATTCCGCTTCCTTAAATCCCACCAGAACGCCGTGATCGCCCACAAGGATGGGCCGTTTTACCAGCATTCCGTCTGTGGCCAGCAGTTGGATCTGCTCCTCTTCGGACATCCCGGGAAGTTTTTTGGACAGTTCCATTTCTTTATACAGCTTTCCGCTGGTATTGAAAAACTTTCTGGAAGGCAAACCGCTCTTCTTGATCCAAGCACTCAACTCTTCTGCCGTGGGGTTTTCCGTTTTGATATCCCGTTCTTCGTAAGAGATCTCATGCTCCGTCAGATATTTTTTTGCCTTCTGACATGTCCCGCAGCGGGTATAACAGACAAATTGCATCGTTTTCCACGCTCCCTTTGATTAATGAAAATAGAACCCGTTTTCCACATCTGGTCAACGGGTTCCGTTATTGCTGTTTAATCAGCGGTGATCCGCTTCATAGAAGATGGCGACGGCGCCGGGTCCCAGATGCGATCCGGTGACGCTCTCATACCATTCGATGATGACATCATCCACCGCCGGGTTCTCAAGCATCTTCTCCGCCATATACTTCGCGCTCTCCTCGTCATCGCAATGTGCCACCGCCACCTGCTGGTGACTGTCCGGAAGTACATGGGCATTGAAATCCTCCAGAAGTGCGTTCAGTGCCGCTTTCTTTCCCCGGGATTTCCCGGCCTGAACGATATGTCCGTCATCGTCACCGCGGAGCAGCGGTCGAATGCCCAGCGCTTTGCCGGCTACGGCAACCACGCCGGAAACACGTCCGGTGTGTTTCAGATACATGATATCGTCCACCATAAAGGACCCTCTCATGCGAGGCACCAGATCCCGAAGCGCTTCCGCGACGGTCTCGATATCCTTACCCTCTTCCCGCATCGCATAGGCCCGAAGGACCGGAAGCCCTTCCCCCAAAGATGCATTTTTAGCATCCACCAGTTCGATTTTCCGGTCGGGATAGGTCTCTCTGAGTTCATCCGCTGCAATTTCGGCATTGCTGAAGGTGCTGCTCAGGCCGGAGGACATTCCGACATAAAGGACATCCAGGCCTTCTTTCAGAAATGGTTCGAAAAACTCAATGTATTCGCTGAAGTTGATCAACGAAGTCTTAACCTGTACATTGATGCGCATCGCTGCAAAAAATGCTTTTCGCTGAACCTCTTCTTCCAGCAATGTCTCTTGGTATTCTTTTCCGTCCATGGTGTAATGAAACGGGATTACCGGGATCTGAAGCTTCCGGACTAACTCTCTGGGAATGTTGCTGGAGGAATCTGTTGCTATGACATATTTCATTTCATACCTCGATTCCAAGCTCTTCTCTCTTAATGATTTCGGTACGGTACCGGCGGGCAGTGCGCCAGCAGATAGTCATAAAGCGGCATCAGCACTGCATACTCCTCCGCCAGGATCCGGGGAAAGTCCGGTGTGAGGATATCTCCTCCGAATTCCTTTGTGCAGATAACCTGTACCTGACGCTGATTGTACCACGGATTGAGTCTTTTTCCCATATCTTTTTTCTGCCGTTTATACATCGGTCCGGCAATTTCCAGTTCCGGATGCTGTTCCAGTTTCTCCAGAATGCGTTCAAACGCGGCAGGGTTCGCCTCGATACTGACGCGCCACTGTTCCATCTGCTCTGCAGATGCATCCCACGTTCCCATTCCGAAGCTATATTCCACCGGATTGAACTCAAACCAGAATCCCGGTCCGCGCATCGCTCCGTTCCACGTTTTCAAAGAAAACCAAAGCGCTTCCTTATAGGGTCCGCGGCCATACAGTCGCCGGGCATCCCGATAGATCCGGGATACATGAAGATCGAACTCCTTTTCCGGAAACTGTTCCTGTAATTCTTCCGTCGTTTCTCTGGCCAGTGCCTTGAATGGTTCATTCACCACCCGGTCGAAGACCTCTTTCCGTGGTTTGAACCAGCTGCGGTCATTATTGAACTTCAGTTCCAGCATGAACTGGCTGGCTTCCGGCGTGAATCCGCTAAAAGGTGTGATTTCTTTCATTCGGTGATGTTGTCCAGATTATACTTCTCGCTGTATTCGTTATAATACTTATCGAAGGAGTGGGAATGCATGGCAAGGACGCCTTCCACGTAGCTGTGTGCTTCGAATTCACCGGACTGGATCTCGATCATTGCCACTGCAATATTGGAGCAGTGGTCGGAGATTCTTTCATAGTTGGTAAGGACATCGTTGTAGACGAATCCCTGTGTGATTCCACACAACCCCTTCTGTGCACGCTCCACATGATGAAGCTTCATCTCGCGGCAGAGATCGTCGATAAGCTCCTCCAGCGGTTCTACCCGATACGCCAGTCCGATGTCATTGTCGATGAATCCTCCGATGGAGATGTCCAGGACCTCCGTTACTGCGCGTCGCAGCACCCGGATCTCTTTCTTTGCAGGCTCAGAAAACTCCAGCCCTTTAGAATGGAGTTCCTGGGCGCACTCGGCAAGGTTCAGGGCGTGATCGCTCATACGTTCGAAGTCCGTCAGAGAGTGAAGGTACTTCTGAACATTACCCGCCTGCTCCTCGTTTAACTCATTGCTATTAATCTTTGCGATGTACGTTGTCAGTTTGTCTTCATAGGTGTCGATGATCTCTTCCTCATCCACGACTCTTTTAAAACCTGCTTCCGTGTATTCATCAAACAATTTGATCGCTTCTGCAATATTGGTCTGTGCCCTGCAGGCCATGGAAGTAACGGTCAGACGGACCTGCTCAATAGCAAGGGCCGGATACTGCAGGAAGCGTTCTTCCAGACGTTCGAAATCCTCTCTGGCCGCCATCTCCACTTCGTTCGGCTTGTCCTTGATCAGTACATCCACCAGTTTTTCCAGCTGGCCAACGAAAGGCAGCAAAACCAGAACTTTTACTGCTCGATAGATCGTATTGACCAAAGCGATGGTGACCATCGTCATTTTCCAGTCCATAAAGGAAAAACCTATAAAGGAATTGAGCAGATAGAACACGACTCCAACAATTGCCGCACCGATCAACTCCACAACGAGATAGATCCATGCGGTACGTTTTCCGTCTACGGTAGCACCAATGGAAGAGAGCAGCACGGGAGCTGCCGCACCGATGGCAATACCGAGAATAATGGGAAAGGAGTTGGCGAATGTCAGTGCGCCAGTAACCGCCAGCGCCTGAAGGATACCGACTGCTGCCGAAGCCGACTGCAGGACTGCAGTGATCAGGGCACCAACCAGAATACCCAGCAACGGATTGGAAAAGGTCGTCAGCGCATGGATAAAGGTCTCACTCTCCCGAAGGGGTGCGACAGCCGAGGACATGGCCGACATACCAAACATCAGGATGGCAAATCCCATGAGGATTCCGCCAACATGCTGCTTGGCTGCGCTGTTGGAGAACATATACAGCACGATACCCACAACGGCCACAAGTCCGGTGAGGGTGGACGTAGACAGAAGCTGAACCCAGCCGGCGCCGCCGCTGAGAGAGGACAGCGCCAGGACCCAGCCGGTGATGCTGGTTCCCAGGATTGCTCCGAGGATGATTCCGATGGCCTGCTTGACTTTCATCATGCCGGAGTTTACGAAACCGACCACCATAACGGACGTTGCGGAAGACGACTGAATGATCGCCGTGACACCGGTTCCCAGCAGAAATCCTTTGAACGGATTGCTGGTCAGCGTGTAGAGGACCAGCTCCAGTTTGTTGCCGGCTACTTTTTTTAGGCTGTCTCCCATAAGGGACATGCCAAACAGGAAAAGGGCTACTCCGCCCAACAAAGATATGACATCAAAAAAATCCACGAACTTCCCGCCTTTCCAGCGAATAATCAATGATTTTATCTCAATAATTTTATCGTATTTCCTCGCGGAAGACTACCCCTTTTTCCTCTCTTTTCTGCTCCAATTTTACCCGTGACAAATCGTTCTTTTTGTATATCATCACAAGGCTCTTTTCCGCAGTTCTGCGATCTCCTCCCCTCTGCATTAAAAACCAGTTTTCAGCTTTGAGTAAAATTATCGTTGGCAATAAAAAAGAAAAAAGGGAAGATTAAAAACCTTCCCATACCACCTTGTGTTAATATGTAATTTGCCTAAAACATAAAGAAACGCAGGTGGCATCTTGAATAT
>Ga0310695_10014145_pt1 | contig 10836 bp, 8 predicted proteins | sample RumenRJG_04DNA_FD_203882 | JGI IMG/M metagenome (GOLD analysis project Ga0310695, IMG submission 203882) | Bovine rumen microbial communities from Lethbridge, Alberta, Canada - RJG_04 (v2) (version 2) | ecosystem: Host-associated > Mammals > Digestive system > Stomach > Rumen | place: Canada... | reverse complement strand
CCGGTACTACAACAACGAACGTATCAAACTAAAATTGAAAATGAGCCCGGTACAATACCGAACTCACTTTCAAAATCAAGTCAACTAGATTTAATAATCCGTCCAACTTTTTGGGGTCACCTCAATTCGCGATCGCTTGTAGTCTCCTTAAACGAATAGTTAGCAAAGTGCTACTCTGCCAATAGAAGGGATATCCAATGACACTTGTTGTCCCAAGGCCTTAAAGAGTTTGCTGATAGAAGCCAATGTAAGGTTCTTGCCATTCTCCAGACGGGAGATTTGGGCTTTTTGAACACCTACCATTTCTCCTAATTGTTCCTGAGACAATGATTTGGCTTGGCGAGCTTTACGAATAGCTTCTCCAACGAGCATCAACTCTACTTGCTCGTCATACTCCTCGCGTGCCGGAGTGCCTTTCGCTCCGACATGCTTGTTTACCATTTGCTCTTGTGTGTAGAACTGCATATTCTGTCCTCCTATTTATTTCTGATTAAAATAGATATCTTTTATACTCTCCGCATGATGAATCTCCTGTGGAGGCGTTTTCTGGGATTTCTTTACAAAACCATGTGTGGCAATAACTAAAGTCTTTTGACCATTTCGTTTGTCCCAAAATGCCAGTAAGCGATATTGGATATTATCAAATAGCGTCCGGAACTCCCATATATCCGTGTTCCCTAATTTCTTAAATAACTTAGGATCATTGGTATAGGATGCTTTTTGGATATTATACAATATCTTTGCACGAACCTTGCCTGTTTGCGCATCTAAAAAAGCATCAGCTTCTTCAGAATACAGCACTTCAAATTTGGGTTTTTGCTCTACCATAGAACTATTCATCTTCAAAATCGGCTGCAAAGGTACAAAAAAGTTTCCATATACAGAAACATTTTGGCAAAAAATTTATATTTTTTTGCTTTTTTATGCCTTTTCCTATATTTTCAGTTCCTTTCCCATAAACCGGTAGGCATTCCAAACGGTGCCTTTACTAACGCGAAAAGCCAATGACACTTGCCATTGGCTTTTCTTCGGATGCGCCAGATGATAGGCGTAAATGTCCATCCATTGGGCGTACTTGAGCGGGAGCTCGAAATGGTTGAAGAGAATGCTCAGTTCTCCGCTTTCTTTTTTTTGAGCAGAAATTGATACTTGGTCATAGTGATGAAAATTAAAAATTAAAAATTTAGAATTAAAAATTATCGCAGCATTGCTGCTGAGTATATAAAAAAACGGCGCCCCTCTTTTCACAAAGAGGGGACGCCTTGAAAAGATTTTTTCTAAATTCCTTATGCTTTTACATAAGGTTGGTATGTATATATACGGTGTTGTTTAATCTTTCTTATCGGGCATCACCTTGTGGACCACCATCATTAGGGATGGGAGTTCCGCTCCAAGAAGGAGTAACACTACTTACTGACTGCATAAGAGAGCATGCAGGAGTCATATCAATTGCCTGAACAACAGGCGTGCTATAATTCATTTTCATATTGCTCATAGATATTTAGTTATTTAACAATTTGACCTGCTGCATTATAGCGTACGCCCTCGCGAATGATAACCAATTGACCATTCTCGATTGCTTTAACAACACCATTCTGAACTTCGGCATTGTCGATAGCCGTAGTGGTCTTCTCGCCAAAGACGATGCGAGACGGCATGCCACGACGCGGAGAGTTGTTTGCGCCACCGCCAACGTAAACGCGGAAATATGCGCGGAAACCCTTCATGTTCGTTACATCGTTCGCTACAGGCCAACGGAATTGGTCTCCGGCGATGAGGTAGAGGTTAGAATAGTCAGAATCCAACTCATCCTCTTTCTCGATGTGGATCATACCGAGGTGACCCTTGAACTCAACGTTACCCGTTGCACCTTGTACGCTCAAACCGACAGTTTGGGTGATAACGATGTTCTTGAATTCCATCTCCTCGAGGATCTCACCGGTGTTAGCCCAACGGATGAAGTATGGTTTACCGGCTTCCATGTGGTCTGTCGGGGTGACAACCATGTCGAGGCTTGCAGCGCTACCGGACATGTCTACGTTGGCATGGTCGAACTCAAAGATCTCACCACCTTCCAGCGGAGTACCATCAAGCGTTGCCAAGTCAAACGGCAAGCAGATAGTATTCAGATAGCCGTCTTTGTAGAGTTTACGTTGGATAGTGAGGTTGGTGGTAACCACGTTAACAGTGGGATCAGCCTTTGCCTCTTGTGCAGCCTGTTGCATAGCCTCCAATGTAGCTTGCATAGTTGCATCGCTCGTCTGTTCGCTCTCAAGCGAACTTACGTTTACCTGATCCGTCTCAGCTGCAGCCTCTTGCTCATCAAAATAGAAGTAGGTATCCCATTTAGCAGTCTTGTATGCACTACGCGCAGCATAGGATACATAGAGAAGGCGCACTTTGTTCTTGCGTGGGAAGACGCGATAGGTACCAGCCAAGTTAATCGGTTCGGTTCTATAGGAAGTGACGGACTGAATACCGGTACAATTCAAGAATGCATCTTCGTCAATGGAGGTAACAGAAGCAGGGATAATAACGCGCTCGATACCCGCCATCCCGCCGAAGAAGCCTGCCGGAATATGGGTTACGCCGTCTGCGATAACTACCTCTTTAAGGGTCGTGTTAGCAGCGTCGAATACGTTAGTTCCCTGACCGGTGGTGTAGAGCGATTCAATTAATTGGTCATATTGCTCTTTTGTAATAGTATGAGCAGCCAACATCGCATCTAAAGTAGCTTTATCAAAAGAGAAACCTACCGAAACGCCGATACCTTCGTTCAGATTCTCAGCTGTCAATTCAGTAGCTATAGTAATTTTCTCGAATTCTGCATACTTGAATGCATTAGGCTCAATGGCATTAACGTTGTACGTATAAGTAATGCCATCCTCTTCATAAGTTACAGAAGCAGGAATAGTTACCTCTTTAGCATCGGTAGCAACTCCGGTGATTTGAGCAGTCAGTTTATTACCACCAATCAGATAATAAGTAAAATCACCAATCTCTACATCTACTTTGTATGGAGCATCCGCATAGATTTTATCAGCGTAAGCACTCCATGCTGCTTTGTATACGGCTACTTTGTCTGCCAGAACGAGGATCTCTAATTCGCTTGCAGTTCCCGCAAAAGCATTAGCACCAAGTGTTGCAGGCTCTTCCCCACGCACCTCAATACTAGCCAAAGCCGTATTTCCGGCAAACGCTTCTGCGCCAATTGACTTTACATTCTCAGGGATTATAAGGATGTTAAATGCACAGCCATAGAATGCGCGTGCTCCTACTTCTTTCACTTTACGAAGCATCGAATAGGGGTTAATGTTCAGAGCAACACCCTCGAATGCAGATGCTCCAATAGCTGTCACATTCCACGTTTGTCCAAGACCAATTACTTTGTTAGGGATGTTAACTTCACCCGTATATCCGTTAGCCACCAATGCAACATTCTTGTCAACGACATTGATTACTTGGTATTTGAGACCGTCAACTACAAACTCATTACCAGCGACAGGATATGCAGGAGCACCTTCAGACATCTTTACTACATAGCTTGCGTTGTCTTCATTTGCGCTCCAATAAGCCTGATAAGCACTCAGGCTTCCAACCGGAACATAGATATTAGCTAAGCTTGCACAGCCGTTGAACGGAACGTCCCATCCTCCGTAGTTAAGGAACTCAAACGGCTCCTCGCCCAGCAGATAAACAGTTTGCAAACCAGCACCATTGAAGGCGTTTTTGCGAATGTACTTCACGTCTGCGGGGATAACCACCTCGGTAAGAGCGGAGCAGTTACCGAAAGCATACTTACCGATCGTAAACTCACCGGTCGGGAATTGTACGGTAGCCAGATGCGAGAAGCCATAGAAAGCATACTCAGCGATGAAGCTTACATTGTGCTCAAACACAACAGCCGTAACTTCATCTTTCAAGTAATCCCAAGGAGAGGGATTCTGAGCATCATAAGATGCCATCACACCTGAACCTTTGAAAGACAGCACACCCTCATTGTAGGTCCATGCGATCAGATTTTGATCATCAATACCGCAATTACCTCCTCTTTCGTCAGCTGCATAGAGACTAACTGCACAGCACATTGCTGCCAAAAAGAATGCAATTTTCTTCATGATTTTGTTAATTTAGTTAATAAAGTTAATAAATATTAATTAATATACTTTTTCATCTCCCGAATCAGGTTTTACACCGCCTTTTCCAGAGTCGCATAAACATCTGCAAGTCTGCAAAGGCGTATATTCGCATATTGGTGTATAATAAATCTTTTTCATATATTTTAAAATTAGTATGTGAATTATAATGCTTGTCCCGCAATGTTATAACGAATACCATTGCGCAAGATGATTATTTGTCCATTTTCTAACAACTTCTGCACACCCTCGGATGAATTAATAACGGATTCCAAATCTGTCGCTACATTTCCTTGAGTTCTAATTCGGGCAGGCGCTCCCAATAAAGGTGTTCCAGTAGTAAAATATGCGCGGAACGGATTCACAGTTTTAGTGGTAGTAGGCCAGAAGAATGTGTCATTAGCACCCAAGAAAAGCAGTGCTATATTTCCTTCGGACTGAGCAGATAACTCGACAGGCTCTTTTAGTGTTCCTCTCAATGTAACACTTCCGAAATCTCTACTAAATCCAGCTTCCAAAGTAGACAAGATAACTCCTTTAAAATCCAATTGGAAGATGTTAGATTCATTTACCATATATCGGAAAAGATATGGAACACCTGCTACTGTTGCAGTAACTTTACGGAAATCCAAATGTAATTCTCCATCGTTGAGATCTGCATCGGAGAATTCGAAAATCTCCGCCCCGTTAAGACTACTTGCCTCTATCTGTTCTTCGTTTAAATCGAACGGCAAACAAATCGTATTGAAATGACCGTTACGTTGAATTTCACGTTTAATAGTCATGTTGATTTTCTTATCTTCTTCAGTCTCTTTACTTTCTGTTACAGCCAATAGTGTTTCCAAAGTGGTTTCTATCGTCTCTGCATTGGCATCTCCCAAGCCGATGGCTGCGTCTTCGCCCATCTCGATTTGAGTCTCTTCTGCAATAGCGCCTTCGCCAATCGTCTCTATTTCGCCTCCAATTTCCATAGAAGCCATACTTGTACAACCGTCAAAAGCGTGGTCGCCAATGGACTTAATAGCCTCGGGTAATGTAATAGTTGTCAGAGCAGTACAATTATAGAATGCGTAAGCTCCGATATGCGAAATCTCTTCCGGAAGAATCACCATAGTGATTTGGCTTGCATAATCAGCCCATGGAGCCGGATTCTCGGCCGTATAGTCTGCCATAGGAAATGCTAACATATCTGCAGTTATAGCTCCCACCTGGATAAGAGAAACCATCGCAGGATTGCTTGCTGCTACATTGGTAATAGTCAGCGTACCGTTGGACGGATTAAACTCCCAAGTCAGATTCGCCTCATTGCCAGCGCCACCGCACGTACCACTCGGATGAATTTGTTCAATAGTCTCGAAATACTTACTCCAACTGCTATAGGAAGCAGCATCAGCTTCTGCGCGGATATACAATGTTTCCCACCCTTTATGCAATGCATCTGCGTGTAATTCAGGAGCAGTAAGAGCATCACAATACATAACTTTTGATGCAGATGCACCATCTAAATTTTTGAACGCATTTTGTCCAATGTAGGTTATTCCGGCAGGTAATTTTACATATCGAGAACCTTCATCTCCAATACCACTCACATCATTATATAATATGTACCACGGGGTTGTTGATTGATTATAATCACCTAACGGAAAATCTGCCATACGGCCAGAACCCTGAATAATGAGTGTATCAGGAGATGATATCCATATAGATGCTTGTGGTCCATTTGCATACCACTCCAAGTTCTCTCCACAAGAAGCAGGGTAATAATAGTTTGCAGCATCCGTGCCAAGAGCCGCCCTATAGGCATTCAGACAACCATTAGGAACGGTAATAGTCTTGCCGTCTCCGAATACATGTTCATTTCCATTGAAAGTAGGACGATTAGTGCCGAGGAAATTAATATTGGCATTAGAATTTTTAAATGCAGCGATGCCAATACTTGTAACACTGGCTGGAATATCTACCGTACCTGTTAGCATTTGAGTATTAGCAAACGCATAATCTCCAATAGTAGTCAACGTGCTCGGCAATGAAAGAGTTGTAATTACATTACCATAAAATGCGCAATTTCCTATGTGAGTCAAGCCTTCCGGAAGAACGATGGATGAAATTAGGTTTTGATAATCCTTCCATGGAGTTCCGACAACACCATAATTAACAAAATCATAATTCTCCATAACTCCAGTCCCTTCAATAGTCAAAATGTTGGTTGAGGGATCATATTCCCATGTTAAATTTGTTCCACATTCTCCATGAGGATTTCCGCCGTCTCCTAAAAGAAGGACATTATTATTCCATGCAGCAACTTCGTTGTATGCCGTCTGAATATCAGAGTTAGGAGCATACACTTTGACATTATTGCCAAAGGTCTCCGCATAAGTACTTTCTAAAGTTAGTGGTGCGTCTGTAGCAGGAAGGTTTACAACTACCTCAGAAGCTGTAAGTCCTTTAAATGCACCGGTAGCGATCTTGGTTACAGAGTAAGGCATCTGCGGTGCTCCGTTTATATTTGTTGGCGTTACAGTAGCAGGAATAGTAATCTCAGTATTAGCCTTGTCCGCAATTCCTTTCACCGTTGCTGTACATACAGGAGGTATAGGGGGCATTTTTGCTATCCCAGTATAGTTTATACCATCTATAGTTCCAGACCATGGAGCGGGCGCCTGTCCCAATACAGTACTGAAGCCCATAAAGGCTATTAATAAAATTGTTAAAATCTTTTTCATAAATTTGATTTTTTGTGAGGGTTGTTGCCCTCGTTAATTAATAATATTTTGGTTGTTGATAAAAATTTGTTTTTTGTTTTATGAGCCTTGCGGCTCGGTTAATTATTTTGTTAATTGTCTTTCAATCACACTATCGGATTACCGAAAATTCATTCACGCAGATCATTATTGATGATACGAGAGTCCTTCATCTTCGTCTTGCACGGCATCTATGAGCCTGCGAAGAGTATCTTTGCGAATCCAAAGCATCGTTATTAATACTACAACCGGAAGCAGGGCTATCCAATTGGGATATATAATTAAGAAAAATTCCTGGGACAATCGAATCGCATAGTACATCATGATCAGATAATACGTTCCGGCAGCAAAGGCGGTAATGGTACAAATAAGAATACGAAGCCTATGGAACGAATAATAAACGGTACAAACAATACATCCGATCAAAATCGCTAAGGCTCCATAGAAAAAACCTTTGACCGACATAGTGCCCATCAGTTTATCTATACCGGTAGCCATTTCTATATGATGCACTTCAAACGTGCGCGTCGTGATCTTGTACGTCTTAACACTCACGATACCCTTCTCGTCTATAAAATTGAAAACCGGCTTATTGAGCAGAATTATCGACGAAACGATAGCGAGAACAAGCCGTCCCCACTTAAGAAGAAGTCGATGTCTCTTGCTTTTATTCTTATTCTTTCCTGCCATATTTTCTTTCTTTTTACGGTAATCCACTATGTCAATGTCCACATTTTTGCCGGAGGATTTATCCGGCTATATAGTTTCGCTGAATAGTATGGATGCTTGCATACAATAGTATTCGGCGAAAGTATATATTCAGGCATCTAATTGCCTTGCAAAAATGTGCAAAGCAACTCCCCTTCACATTCGGGGAATGATTGCATTGCAATCAGGCAGATGTCCGAATATGTCAAAGATCAATAGACACAACAAAAAAAGCGGGACTGCAATCTTGCTGTTCCGCATTCTGAGGCTCTGGTATTGCCTTTTTATCCAAACAGCAACACCGAAGCCCACGCCGATATATATTATTATAATAAGTTACGCGCACGTGCACGCGTGCAATAATATACATCCATAGGCATCTTAGTGTCGCAATGTCTTGGATAAAAGTATGAAATTTACCAGATTTCAGAATGCCAAAACAAAGCGCGTTAAGACGCTATTCATTATGTCCGTATCCCTCCGCACTTAAAGGACACCTCCCCGACGTGAGCTGTACAAAAATGTACACGCACACGAAGTGCTAATATAGAATACGCCGCAAAATTACACAAAAAAAATGACATACGCAAATAATATGTCAATTTTTTTCAAAAAAAATCATTTTTTTCTCAAATCACCCTTATAATGCCTTCCTATTCTACTTTTTCGTCATTTCGTCATTTCGTCATAACCTCATAACGTCATAACGAATTTTTGCATGAGAATTTTGAGAAAAGTGAGAATTTTCTCAATTTTCTCACTTTTTTCAGTGCAAATTTTACAGCGTCAGTTACGTCCGGATATTATCCGGACATCTCTATCATTTTGCATTTCTGTTGCATAAATGCAACAAGGTTTAGTCAAGTTCAAAGAACCTTCCAAACGTTAGTGATTCCTTGGATATTCCTTAATCATTCGTTAGTTATTACCCTACCCGTTACCTACCCTCGTCGGTGGCATTACCTACCAACTCTTACGGAACAAACCACCAATCAGACAAATCAATAAGTAGAAGGGATAGAGGATTTCGAGCAGTAATGCTACATGCCATTTGGTTTGCGGTTCACGAGCCTTAATGAGGTTGTACTCTATCGGAAACTTAACAAGAATAATCAGCGGACAAAGGATTTGGAAGATATTGGCTACAGCTACAATTCGTCCACAACGAATAATATCCCGATCCGTATATTTCGGAGCCTTTCCAGCCCAACGCATTCGCTGACGAAAGAACGCCTTCCAACTCGTCAGCGGACGAACAATCGCCGTATATTCCGGTTTATCTATGACAGATATCTTATAGCCGCGACGTTTAACGGCCTCCAAAAGGAACATGTCATCGCCGCTCGGTATCTCCGGATGAAGCTCTTTCTCACATTCTAACCATACATCTCGACGTACGATGAGGTTCGCTCCGGAACACATCACGGCTTTGCCTTGTTGGGCGGTACGCATGGTGAGTTCTTGGATAGCTGCATATTCGGCTATCTGTAACCGCTCTAACAATGTCGGTTTATCCGATAAGCTCTCCATACGAAGTGGGAGAATGATTAAGTCGCCTTCTAACATCACTGCTTTTTCACAAGCAGGCGGTAAAACGACATCATCATCGTGCAACCACACAAACTCACTTGTAGCCGCATGGATCAGTTTGGACAAGGCATGTTTTTTGCCTAAATGATCATCATTAACACCTTTTATGGGTGTGATATGTTGAGGCACAAAGTTGGGGTAACTCTTGGCGATGCAGGCCTGCTCTTCGATGGAGACGGGATAATCGGCACACATAAGGGCCATGGCCATTCGGTGGTCATTACGCACTTCGTGAAGCCGCACCGCTTCGAGACGATCAGACTCTTTGAAGCGCAACCGTTCGGTGCCGGTTGCCTGCAGGGTGATTCCTAAACGTTCACAGGTTAATGCTACCGATGGATATAGGTCGGGGGTATTACTAAAGTCTAGGATGCATAGGTGTTGCATAGGTAATGCACCCGATTTTATCTCAATGCCGGTAGGTGTGAAAATAGTTTGAACGCCGAAGTGTTTGGCGTAGATATCGGCAACGATGCGATCACCTTGAAGGCTGTCAGGAGTGAGACCTTCAAGGAAGAGGGATCCGCCGTGAATGGCGATGTATTCATACCAAAAAGCCGCTGCCGACCAATCGGCTTCAAGCGGTACGTTCGGATAGGCGGCTATCACGCGGCGCGTCATCTCCACATAAGGCGAATCATCCTCTACCTCCACACCATGCATAAGCAAAGCCGAATGCGTCTGACTCGTCGGTTTTCCGTCACGCTCCATAAGACGCGGATCGCCGGTAAGGGTGATCGGTTCACCGGGATAGCATTGGGCGATGTGCACTTGCAGGAATCGCAGGGCCGTACCGCAGTTTTTGAGATGGAGAGTAAGGGGTATACCTTTTTTATAATCGCGCAGGCGCGCGAGCGCGTCATGGAGTACCAGGATATCGTCGGGCATATCCGAAGAGACCCGCATAAGCGGATCTCCATGGATAGCCTGCAGCAACAGAATTCTGTTGGCTATACTTTTCGATATCGGTAGTTTAATTGACACTCGGTAACGGACTATAGTCTTTACTGTAACGCAAGTGCTGCTCGATATATCCTTCGGTGAAGTCAAGTGTGACATTGGTGATCTCACCATCGGCATTGCGCTCTACCTGATAGACAGGGTTAACGAAACCTTTGTACGGTGCCAAATTAAGTGTTTGGTAACGCTCCAGAATCTCTTTGTGCAGATCTTGGTTCACCTTCACCGCATAAGTCTCTACCATCTCCTTGGCGGCGGGGTAGTCTCCTTCGGAGGTGATCCGTTGAATCTCTGCTAAGAGTTCACCGTAGAGTCGGCGTACACCTTCATAGTCATTGATCTGGAGGTAGTGCTTACCGTCGCGTTCGATGATCTCCATCTCTCCGTTGGCGTGTGCATAACACCAGTTAGCGATCAGTTGACGGTTGCGCATATGTGCTTCTTCGATATCCTTACCCGGTTCGATACGCACGAGTTGGGTCATCAGACCGTTCATCATCTGCTGGTAATAACCGGCTTTGTATGCCTCCATATTGGGGAGTAAGCCTAACTCAACGAGTTTCGGGTCCGCCAGATAATAGAGTCCGAACAAGTCCGCGCGTGCTTCTTCTATGGTGGAAGCATGCTCTTTGAGTGCGTCTTTGCTCACACCCGGCATGAGTTTGCCTGAACCGTGTCCGACGCATTCGTGCAAGTCAGTA
>Ga0310695_10014144_pt1 | contig 10837 bp, 9 predicted proteins | sample RumenRJG_04DNA_FD_203882 | JGI IMG/M metagenome (GOLD analysis project Ga0310695, IMG submission 203882) | Bovine rumen microbial communities from Lethbridge, Alberta, Canada - RJG_04 (v2) (version 2) | ecosystem: Host-associated > Mammals > Digestive system > Stomach > Rumen | place: Canada... | reverse complement strand
CGGTGGGTTTTCTTGCCGAGATTTTGAGGCATAGTTCATGACTACGTATCATCTCTGCCTCTACGTTGCGCATACGAGGGTCGCTCTTGCGTCCTGTTCCCGTGGCATCTATGGTGTCAAACATATTTTTAATTTTTTAGTTGTTGGACTTATTGTTAGTTGTTCTCTTGTTAATGACAGCAAAGATACGACAATATTCCGAGGAAAAAAATTTTTTGCTGATTTTCTTCTGCCCCTATGAGCTACAGCCTATGGATTCTCCTGCAAAAATGGCGTTTCATCTGTTTTTGTTTAAAAAGAAAACAATATGTTTGGAGATTCGAAAATTTTTCAGTATATTTGCAGCGATAATACATTGATATTAAGAATAACAATTTAAATTTTACTGACATGAAAAAAGAAGAAGAGAAGAAGAAGGGGCAGAAATTGTCCAATGAAGATCTGGAGAATGTGAACGGTGGTCGTGGTGGTCACAGAAAAATTGACTCTTGATTAATAGTTTAGAGGTACTGATGTAGGTAAAGCATCTACCGCTGAGACTTCCCGCTCACAAAGTGCATTACACTTAGTAAAGTAAGCCCGCAGGCAAACAGCTGCGGGCTGTTTTACAATTACAAATATGTCAGAGATATTTAACGATGAAGCATTAGAGGCTCTTGACGACCAGAGCGAACTCAAGGAGATGCCGCGGGTGGTTTCTCCCGGACTCTGGCTGGTGCTCTCCACGCTGCTGTTGCTGTGCGGCGTGGCACTCTTCTGGTGTATGTTTGGCAAGGTCAACTATACCGTCAGGGCCCAAGCCGTTGTATTCCCGTTTGCAGAGGCAAAGGCGATTACGGTCCCGTACGGGGGGACCGTCCACCATGTGGTAGCCACCAACGGTCAGGAGGTGTCGGCAGGCACTCCCCTTGTCAGTGTCCGTTCGCAGTTGGCGACCACCACTCTGACGGCACCTGAGTCGGGAGTGGTGCTGACCTCGAAGCCGGCAGAGAGCAAGTTTGAGCCTCGCGAGCCTGTGGCATGGATACTGCCCCAGGAGGCAAGGTTCCACGAGCGCGAGGTGCTTGCCTACGTGACATTCAAAGAACTCAGGAAGGTGAAGCTGGGTGCCAAGGTGCAGCTGACACCTGCCGACCTGGAGCGTGAGAAGTGGGGCTATGCCGTAGGCACCGTCAAGGGCATCGAGTCATATCCCACCAATCGCAAGATGGTGGCACAGCGGCTGAAGCTGGCGGAGCTGGCATCCATCATCCCTGCCGACGAGCCAGTCTATGAGGTGCGCATCGTGCTCGACCGTGATGCCGACGGGCTGGTATGGAGTCGTCAGAAGAGCGAAGGCATGGCAGTCACCACGGGCATGCCCTGCAATGTGCAGATTATATGGCACCGTAAGTACGTATGGGAAGTGCTGTTAGGACGAGTAGAGAATACGTTGAATACATTGCAAGGTAAGTAGGCCTATGAAGAAAGTGCCCATGGTGATGCAGATGGAAGCCGTGGAGTGTGGCGCTGCCTCACTCTCGATGATTCTTGCGTACTATGGCAAGTGGCTTCCCCTGGAGCAGGTGCGCGAAGCCTGCAGCGTGAGCCGCGACGGCAGTTCGATGAAGAACATCCTGTTGGCAGCCAAGACATATGGTCTGGAGCCCAGTGCCTATAAGGTGAGTGCCGAAGAGCTGGCAGGCATGGAGCCCGCCATCATCCATTGGAACTTTGAGCATTTCGTCGTCTTCAAGGGCATGCGGAAAGGCAAGGCATGCCTCAACGACCCCGGCATCGGACCGGTAGAGATACCGATGGATGAGTTCCGGCGCTCTTTCACGGGTGTCGCCATGACATTCGAGCTGACCGACCGTTTCCAGCCCTCGGGTCATCCCACAAGCATCTTCTCCTACATCAGGCATAGCCTGAGCGGTGCCAACGAAGCCTTCTGGCTGACTTTTATCTTCACCCTTTTGCTGGCAGTCGTCACCCTGACCCTGCCCCTGCTCACCCGGGTTTTCTTCGACGAGATACTCTCCGGGCGCAATGCGCAGTGGGCAACCGTATTCTTCTGTCTGATGGCTGCGCTGGCACTTTTCAATTTCATCGTGACGCTCTGGCAGCAGCGCTACTCCAAACGCATAGCCGGGCAGCTGGCACTGCGGGGCAACATCAACTATCTGCGTCACCTGCTGAGACTGCCCATGAACTTCTTCGCCATGCGTTACGTGGGTGACCTGCAGCAGCGTCAGCGACTCAATGAGACCATCACCCACTCGCTCGTCGAGGTGCTGGCTCCACAGGCTATCAACGTGATGCTATTAGTGCTGTATTTCATATTGATGCTGTCGTACAATTACATGCTGACGATGATTGGTGTCGTGGCAGCTATCGTCAACCTCGCCGTCTTACACTACTATGCCGGCAAGCGCCTGAACATGGTCAGGAGTACACAGCAGAGCATGGGTAAATACTATTCCACCACGGTCAGTTGTCTGGAGAACATCGAGAGTATCAAGGCAGCAGGCGCTGAGGAAGGATTCTTCCAATACTGGAGCGGGCTGTGGAGCAGAATGTTCAATAAGCAGCGTGAGATGCATATCCAGCAGAGCGAGATGAGTCTGCTGCCGACGCTGACATTAAATCTGCTGACGATGGCGGTCCTGTTGGTGGGAGCGTGGTATATCCTGCAAGGCGACCTTTCCGTCGGTATGCTCATGGCATTCCAAGGCTTCATGACCGCCTTCATGGCTCCCGTGGAGAAAATCATGAAGGCAGGACAGCAGTTGCTGGAGATGCGCTCCCAGATAGAGCGCGTGGACGACGTGATGAGGTATCCCGAAGACCGGCATGCCGACGGTGAGCATTCGGAGACGGGCAAACTGCTGGGCGAGCTGGAGCTGCGCGACGTCACCTTCGGCTACAACCGGACGATGCCTCCCCTGATCGACCATTTCAACCTGCACCTCAGGGCTGGCGAGTCGGTAGCATTCGTGGGCAGCAGTGGCTGTGGCAAGTCGACCCTCGCCAGACTGATATCCGGACTCTACAAACCCTGGAGCGGTGAGATACTCTTTGACGGGCGTCCCATCGAGAGCATCTCCAGCGACGAGTTGACCAACTCCATCGCCGTGGTCGACCAGAACATCGTGCTCTTCGACGACACACTGTCACAGAATATCCGCATGTGGGACCAGAGCATCGAGGATTTCGCCATCCTCATGGCATGCAGCGACGCACAGGTATACAGCGACATCATGAGCCGTCCCAAGGGCCTTGCCACCAAGGTGGTGCGGGGCGGAAAGAACTTCAGCGGAGGTCAGTGCCAGCGCTTCGAGATAGCCACGGCACTTGCCCGCGAGCCCATGATCCTGATCATGGACGAGGCAACCTCGGCATTAGACCCCACCACCGAGGACCTGGTGATGAGGCACATCCGCGAGATGGGCATCACGCAGATTGTGGTGGCACACCGCCTGTCGACCATCCGCGACTGCGACCAGATTATTGTCATGGATGCCGGACACGTCGTCCAACAAGGCACCCATGAGCAGCTCATGCAACAGGACGGTCTGTACCGACAGCTCATGGAAAACGGATAAGGAAGGAGATGAAACAGAGATGAGCATATTTTCCAGTCAGATAGAAAAGCGCAGGAAGCTGGATTCCTCCACCCTCTCGCGTGAGATCAAGGAAGGTGCGGCACGTATGGGGCTACGCTATGGCGGCACTGTCCCCCAGACCGACAACCTTGCCATCCGCCAGATACTGGAATCACTGAAGATTGTCGACTACGAACTGGAGCCCGACGATGTATTGTCCTTGGAGCAGCAATTACACAACATCCTCCAGGCGCATGGCATCATGACACGCCAGACAAGGCTCACCGACGGTTGGTGGAAAGAGGCTTCCGGACCCCTGCTGGGTCGTACACGTAACGGCAGGCTGGTAGCGCTGCTGCCCAAATGGACTGGCCGCACCTATCGCTTCACTGACGAGGACGGCACCCTGCGGGAGGTGTCGCGGCAGCAGATGAAGGACGTGCTGATGCCAGAGGCATACAGTTTCACCAAGGCACTGCCCCTGCAGCGAATGACCAAGCGCCAACTCATCAGCTTCATATTGTCGTCAACCGACACCAACAGTATGCTCTACATGGGATTTGCCGCACTGATAGTAGTGCTCCTGGGCATGTTTGTACCTATGGCTAACAAGATGGTGTTTGAAACGGTGATACCTGCGGGTGCTGCTGCTGACCTGGCTCCCATTGCCGGACTGCTGGTAGGAGCGGCAGTGGTCATCATGCTGACGACCTATATCCGCAATCTATATATTGTCCGCGTGGAGAACATCGTGGAGATGAACCTGCATAACGCCGTCATGGCACGACTCTTCCTGCTGCCTCCGAAATTCTTCCATACTTACAACAGCGGTGAACTGACCTCCAAGCTGAACAACCTCAGTAACCTGTGCCAGCAGATCAATGAGACGACCGTCGGTGCACTGCTGAACGGTGTACTCTCTGTGGTCTATTTCATCCAAGTGGGCATCTACGGCGGACCGCTCCTGCTACCCGCAATGGCTCTGTTTGCCCTGCAGGTACTGATACTAGTGCTCTACTTCCGCAAGGCGACCCATGTTCAGCAGCTATACATCGGCAAGAATGATGCCCTCAGCGGTATGGAGTGCAACCTGTATGCAGGCATACAGAAGGTCAAGCTCACCGGTTCAGAGACACGCGCCTTCACCCAGTGGCTCAACCGGTATACCCATACAGCCAGGATCATCTACAACCCACGGTTTGCCACACGCCTGTATCCCTCGCTGCTGGCGCTGATGAACGTAGGATCACTGCTCATCATCTATATCTTTACGCTGCAAACCTCCATCAAGACCAGCGACTTCATTGCGTTCACCACAGCCTTTGGCATGCTGACAGCCGCACTCACCGGGCTCACGGAGCAGATTCCCGAAATGACAAAGATAAAGCCACAGTTGGAGAGCGTCATGGCAATTGCCGAGGCAGTACCAGAGGTGTCAGGCTCACATACCCCTATCAAAGCCCTGTCGGGCAGCATCGAAGTCAACCATCTGTCTTTCCGCTATCAGGACGACATGCCACTGGTCATCGACGACCTCTCGCTCAGCATCAAGGCTGGCGAATACGTGGGCATCGTGGGCACCTCCGGCTGTGGGAAGTCCACCCTGCTGCGCCTGCTGCTGGGTTTTGAGAAGCCCCAGCGCGGAAATATATACTACGACCACTACGATTTGGAGAAAGTAGATAAGAAACAGCTCCGCCAACGGATAGGAACATGCCTGCAGAACGGCAGTCTCTTCACAGGCGACATCTTAAATAACATCACCATCACCGCCCCCTGGTCCACCCAGGACGATGTCTGGGAGGCACTGCAGCTGGCGTGCATGTACAACGAGGTGAAAGCCCTGCCCATGGGACTGCACACCGTCATCACCGAGGGCGGCGGCGGATTCTCAGGTGGTCAGAAGCAGCGCCTGCTCATAGCCCGCGCCCTGATAGCCCGTCCCAATATCCTCTTCTTCGACGAAGCCACCTCGGCGCTCGACAACATCAGCCAGAGGCAGGTGAGCGAAAACCTCGACCGGCTGCACTGTACGCGCCTGATCATTGCCCACCGTCTGAGCACCATCCGTCACTGCGACCGCATCATCGTACTCAACAAAGGAAAGATTGCCGAGGAGGGCACCTTCGAGCAGTTGATGGCACGCAAAGGCTTATTCTACGAAATGAGTCTGCGACAACTTTAGAGTGAAACCGTAATAGTACATACAAACTATGAACAAGATATGGATATTATCAACCGTGCTGCTGCTGACAGCCTGTCAGCAACAGGGAAAGCCTGGTGATTCACCTGAAGCCAGGGACACTACCGTCATCGCCGCAAGCCAGGATTCCGACACGACGGCTACCGGCAGACCGGCAGACAGCACGGTCCAACCATCCACCTTCCAGACCATGGGCAAGGTGGTGGCAGCACGCTATGCCGACGTGAAGTTCGAGACTACCCTGCCAGTAGTGCGCGTCATGGTACGCAATGGCGACCGTGTGCGCCGGGGACAGCTCCTTGCCGAGCAGGAAACCTATAAGCATACCAATGCCGTAGAGCAGCATCAACGCGAGATAGAGCAGGCACGCCTCCAGATGCAGGAAGTCATCATCTCACAGGGATACGATCCCGAGCAGATGGACCGCGTGCCACAGCGTGTGCGTCACATTGCCGAGGTTAAGAGTGGGCTGCTGATCGCCCAGAACAAGCTGGCAGCAGCTCGCAACGAGTTGAAGACTACCCGCGTGACGGCACCCTTCGACGGTATCGTGGCAAATGTCACAGCCCATGCCGGTCAGTTGGCTCAGACGGGTGATGTCGTGTGCCGCATCATCTCGCAGCAGCAAATGGATGTGGAGTTCAGGGTGATGGAGTCTGACCTTGGACGGTTCCCTATAGGCACAGCCATCAGCGTGGTACCTGTTGCCGATGAGCATGCTGTCTACGATGCCAAGGTGACAGAGGTAAATCCCGTGGTCGACGAGCAAGGTACCATCATGCTCCGTGCCCGCGTGGCTGCACCCAGCTCCCTCTTCGATGGCATGCACGTGTCAGTAAACCCCAAAACATCCCAGCCATGAGACACCTTACCACCGTTCTGATGTTCTGCGCCGCCATCACTGCAGCAGCCCAGCATGCCGTCCGCCTCGACCTGGAGCGTACCGTCGAGCTTGCCACCGACAGCAGCCTCACTGCCGACCGCTACCGCAGCGTCTTCCAGGAGGCACGCTATGCATGGCTTTCGTGGATGGCAAGTCGCAAGCTGCAACTGGAGCTGAGCGCCACACCGCTGCAATTCGAGCAAGTCATGATCCAGCGCTACATCAGTGATACCGACAACGATGAATATCGCCAGCAGAAGCGACTGCTATCCAGCGCTAATCTGCAGGCACGACAGGTGATGGAACCATGGGGCGGTTCCTTCTATGCCTCGACAGGACTTGCCTTCCTCGGCAACTACGGTGACTATAACCAGCATCAGTATGCCGTCACCCCAGTCCGCGTGGGCTATCGCCAGGAACTGCTGGGATTCAATCCATACCGCTGGGACCGTCAGACCGAACCTATGCGACTCACGGTTGCCCAACAACAGATGAACTATTCAGTGGAACAGACTGCTACCGAGGCCGTCAGGCGGTTCTTCCTCTTGGCTGTGACGCAGGAACAGCTGAAGATGGCTCAGGAACAGATGCAGTCGTGTGACACTATCCTCGCCATCGGCAACCGACGCTTCCGCATAGCGTCCATCTCGAAAGCCGAACTTGACATCCTGACGCTGCAACGCTCACTCGCCGCCACCGCTCTGAAGAGCGCCCAGCTGAGCCATCAACAGGCAGTCAGGAGTCTTGCCGTCTGGCTGGGAATGGACGAGCACACTCGTCTGCAGCTGGTCATACCCACCGTATTGCCCCGCCTGAATGTGGCTGCCAGCGATGCCATTGACCATGCCTCGCACAATAATCCCAACTATCTGTCCATGCAACTCAAGGAGCTGGAAGCCCGGCGCGATGCCGAACAGTTGAAGCGCAAGAAGGGACTCAATGCCAGCATCGACGCATCGATAGGACTCAACCAGGTGGCAGACCGCTTCGACCATGCCTGGCGCAAGCCACTGGTGCAGAACCAGGTGCTGGTAAGTCTCACCGTGCCCATCAGCGACCACGGAAAGAAACGTAATGCCTGGCTCGCGGCACAGAGCAAGGCTGAGACAGCATCCCGTCAGCGCGAGGAACAACAACGTGACACTGAGTTGGATGTCACACAGACCGTGGCAGAGGTTAACCAGCGCCAGTCAATGGTCGACGATGCCCACCATGCGCTGCGAACAGCAGAGGATGCCTATACCGCCATGCTGCAACGTTTCATCCGAGGACAGGCAAACGTCAACGACCTGTCGCTGGCACAGCAGTACTGGCAGACGGCACGAATCAATCAGGTCACGGCATTGCAGAATTTCTGGAACAGCTATTTCCATCTGCGCCTGCTCACGCTCTACGACTATCTCAAGCGGGAGCCTATACGCCACTGACGCGACAGTCATGAGAGTGATTTCGGCTGCTTGTCGCAAATGCATTTCATTGTCGCAAATGCATTTCATTGTCGCATATAGTCCTGACGAAAATCAGACAAAAAGTTTGTTTTGTTCGGAATTATTCAGAAACTGAAAAATGATCAGTAGAACCGACCCCGTGATCCCCTTCGGTTCGCTCATTACGGCTGATAGGTAAACGATTCACCTGTGAAGTCCTCCTGGCTCCTGACCGTGCCGCCGATGGTGATGGTGCCGCAGGAGGTTGGACTTTCAGAAATATCAGATTCCTTACCGATACTATATGGACCTGAATATCTGTTGTATGCTGTGACAAGGGTAACCCCAGTCGTAATTGTGATATTGCCACATTGACCACCCCATCCGCTACCGATGCCTGCGCCAGAGCCACCTGCATTAGCCAATACTGTGCCGCCGCTGATAGTGATGTTGCCGCAAGATCCTTGGTTCCCACTTCCTATACCCGCAGCATTTTCGCCGCCAGTAACCGTTAAGGTGCCGCCACTAATAGAAATGTTTCCGCAGCTACCCTTATATCCGCTGCCGATTCCTGCTCCATTCCAACCGCCAGTGGCTGTCAATGAGCCGCCGCCATTGATGGTAAGCGTCTTGCCGCTGCCACCAGGCTGTAATGCAGAGAAGTTGTTCGTCGTTGCCGTGACAGTGTTTGTACTATTGAGTTTGATGGTGGCGTTGCCTGAGCAGATAATGCCAGCCGAACCTGCAGCGCTGATGTTCACGCCAGCGAGCGTCACGGTGGCCTCATCAGGAATGGTGATGGTGTTGGCGGTGGCCTCGTTGTTGCTCTGCCATATAATATCACCGTCAGAAGCGGTAATAGCATTCTCGCTCAAATCTCTCAATGCGGCTCCCGTTTTCAATGTCGTCAGCGTCAAAGTAACTGGCAGATTACGGTAAAACTTCCCCGCAGTGAGCGACACATTCGTAGGGAATGCCATAAAATCAGAGGTCGATCCCATATAGCCTTCCGTGAAAGATGCATTGGCAATGAATGCAAAATTCATGTTTGAACCAGGAAGCATGGCCACATAAACATCACCTGTTGTCGCAGGACTGACAGGGCCGATAGTATAGTCTCCACTGACCGTCTTGATGGTTAGGCTGTTGAGTTTATTTAATTCGACCGTTGTACCAATAGCGTATTTGTACGTGAAACTGAATTTACAGATGCAAAACCGATTCGTCATTGCAACGCTGCCGCTAACGGAAGCCGTGCTGCCGCTGACGGCAATGGTGCCCGTGGCGGTGGCTGCGTCGAAGTTTTCGCTGATGTCGGCCAACGTTCCCTTCTGGTTATTCAGCAATTTTGTATTGTCTATATCGCCCGTGTCATTGGCCAGCGATGCTGGATAGACAAACTTGGCTTCGCCGTTGTCCTTCGCATCAGGGAGAGAGGCGGTGATGGTGGCCGCGCCTGTCTCGCCATCCACTTCATCGACGGTAGCGGTCGCCGTGGCATAGGTATCGTCGGTCTTCTGATAGTAGATGGCTATCTGCTCGTTCTTCTTCCACGTCACATTGAGGATTTCCTTGCCCTCGCCGTCGGTGCCGGTGGTGATGGCGCGGGTCTGTGCGCCGTCGTCGCCCTTGGGTGCCAGCGTGGCGGTGAACTGGATGTCCTGGCCGCTGGCTGCGACAGGTGCCGGGTTGTCGATGACCACGTCATCGTTAGAGCAGGCTGTGGTTGTCAGCATGACGCCCGCTGTGAGCAGTGTGGCTGCGATGATGCTATATCTGCGTTTCATCATTGTTTTGTTGTTTTTAATGGGTTATAACTCTGTTTGTTCATCCTCCAAAGGGATTGTCATCGTCGGGTGTGTAGTTGTCGCGGCCACCCATTCCGTCCTGACTGCCCGTGAGCAGCGTCCGATGCTGCAGTTCAACGACCATTATACGTGGCCGCTCGTAATGTCGTTTAGTTTCTTTTGTCTCCATACTTGTTATTCTTGTTTTGATTTGATGATGGTTTCGGTTGTTACATTCTCGCCAGTGTTGCTATGCGTCAGTCCTATGTATCTGAGAGAGAGAGTTCATCATTATTCTATTTTGTTGATGGTTATGAGTTTATGAAACTCACGTGCTTCCTTGCCTTTCAGCGTGGGAATTGCTTTGATTGCTAATGCCATTGTTGTGTCTCCTTTTCTAATTCTTGGCGCAAAAATACGATATTTTTCTGAATCGACAATGCTTTTGCCAAGAATAATATCAATATTTTGAGTTTAGTACGTCTCAATGACAGGGGGGACATACCTGTCCCCACGACTGTCACTAAAACTATTCATTATTTTCTAATATAGCGAGTTCCACGCTATCGCCATGGGGTATCGCAGGGCTTCACGGTCTTCTGTCTTCAGACCACACTCCACCGTCGCCATGGCAAGGACGAGTTCACACCACAGTATCCTCGTTTCCTTTTTCATCGGAGGCAGGGGAGCATCAGCACCTAACTGCACCAGTCCGCACACGGTCTTGATATACGCTGCCACTTGGTTCTCCGTCTCGGGTGCCCACCGGCAGATAATCTGTCGGATGGTTCTACACCCGTGTTTGTTGTAGTAGGTTCGCAGCAGTTTCAGTGCCGCCCGCAAACCGTACTGCATGGACGAGAACTGGCAGAAGCGGGTCTCGCCTCCTAGATGGGTCTCTCCCAACCATACCTGTGACTTACTCTTGATAATGTTCAACGGATTATTATTCC
>Ga0310695_10014143_pt1 | contig 10838 bp, 5 predicted proteins | sample RumenRJG_04DNA_FD_203882 | JGI IMG/M metagenome (GOLD analysis project Ga0310695, IMG submission 203882) | Bovine rumen microbial communities from Lethbridge, Alberta, Canada - RJG_04 (v2) (version 2) | ecosystem: Host-associated > Mammals > Digestive system > Stomach > Rumen | place: Canada... | reverse complement strand
GAAGTACAGCGGAGTCACGACCATCACCCCGAACACCAAGGAGTTCGAGCTTGCGGCCGGAAAGGCAAAGAACGAGGAGGACCTCCTTGACCGGGCGGTGAACCTCATCAAGAAGGCAAGTCTCGGATCACTCCTAATCACCCAGTCAGAGAACGGCATGACGCTGGTTCGCCCTGACGGGACGTTCATGCACCTCCCGACCGAGGCGCGCGAGGTTTACGATGTGACGGGCGCCGGCGACACGGTAATCGGCGTCCTCGCCGCGTCACTTGCGGCCGGTGCCTCCATGGAGGATGCCTGCCGGCTCTCGAACGCGGCGGCAGGTGTTGTTGTAGGTAAGCTTGGAACGTCGACAGTAAGCGAGTTCGAGCTTGCGGGCGCCCTCGACAACCGCGAGCAGCAGGGCTTCGGCGTTGTTGACGAGGAGAGGCTCATGGGCCTCGTGAGCGCCGCGAGATCAAGGGGCGAGAGGATCGTCATGACGAACGGCTGCTTCGACATCATCCACCCTGGGCATATAGCCTACCTGAGGGAAGCGAGGGCCTTAGGCGACAGGCTGATTGTCGCGGTGAACTCCGATGACTCGGTGAGGAGGCTCAAGGGCCCGGAGAGACCGGTGAACACCCTGCAGGACAGGATGGATGTCCTCGCGGGAATCGACGGAGTCGACTGGGTGGTCCCGTTCACCGAGGATACCCCGCAGAGGCTCATAGGCAGGATCCTCCCTGACATTCTGGTGAAGGGCGGCGACTACAGGCCTGAGGACATCGCGGGCTACAAGGAAGTGACGGAGCACGGCGGAGAGGTGAAGGTGCTCTGCTTCAAGGACAGCTGCTCGACGACCAAGATCATCAATAAAATCGAGGAGCTCGGACGAGCAAAAGGGAAGGAAGAGGAGAAAAAGTCAGATGGGTTCAGCCTCAGGAGACTATTCGGAATAAAGTAAACGGCTGAAAGAGTTCAGCCAAAGAGCTGAAGGAAGGGGCCTGCCGGAGACGGCGGGCTTTTTTCGTTTATGGGATGAGGCGATTAGCGAATCTGGCCATGAGAGATAGGTAAATGCTGTTCGGATGGCGATGCGGGGAAGCACCTGCTGGATGGAACATAAAAAAAGAGGCTCCAAAAGGAGCCTCTCTGTGCTGTTATTATGTCATGCTGCTATCAGCATCCCTTGACGAAGACCTTGACGGTAGGCGCGCTATTGTCAGCATCTGTAGCTTTGTAGAAAACGCCACAGGTGCTGGTGGAATCATCCTGAGAAGAGGAGTACTTGGCTTTATCGGTTTTGGCACTGTTGGGAGCGCTCTTAGGCACGAAAGCATAACCGCCATCGTTGGAGAGTATGATCCAGTCTGCAGGGTTAGTGCCGTCTGTCTTATCAAGATTATCGTAATCGTCCCAGCTGATGCCAAGATCAACTGCTCCGGCAATGGTGTTTTTCATTGTTGGTGTAATATCACTGGTAGTGCCAGTCAGTTTGTTTGTAGAACTAACAGGATAGCCTTTGCTGGTTACAGCTATAACGCCATCTTTACTTACGTCCAGTGAGGTTTCTGTCTGGCAGTCCTCGCTTGCGCAGACAATACGATCACTGGTGTGCAGCCTGCTCTTTGCATACACCATCTGGTACGCTGACTTGATGGAGCCAGAAAGTCCCTTCACAACGGATGCGTTGGCATCAGAGGTGAGGTTCATGAATTTCGGAGCTGCAGTTACTGCAAGGATTCCGAGGATGACAATTACGACTATGAGCTCAATGAGCGTAAAGCCTGCCTGGCCGTTCATTTTATGATTCATATGGCACTCCCTAAAACACGTGTTTCTGTTTCCTGACGCAGTTATCCCCGCAGAATACATGCCTGAAGGTCAGAGCCTTCATTATAGTTATACCGCGTCCGAGGACAGCGTTCAGTTATTTTCACAGTCCCGGATTGCAGATAAACTCCCTGCATCCTATGACTATCGGTTAATATTATCATCAATAAAGGGGATAAGTGTACGCAATATCACATTTTTGCAATTTATTTTTTCGCCGATTACCTTAACCGCCTGAAAACTGCTGAGCCGATTCTGAGCCAGAATTCCTGTCTGTTGCGGTATTTCACGATGTAGTTTGGATGGAATTCCAGACATGGCGGCATAACTTAAGGCGTCTGAGCCTGCCAGGTTTTTGACGGATGAGCGCTGGGATAGCATCTTGGCTCAGCCCCATTAGGCCATTGAAACAGGCAGGCAACCAGCGGGGGCGAATTCGGAAAGTGGCTTGCAGCAAAAACTGCCTGTCGTGGAACATGTCGCTATGGTTTTTGATGAGGCCGGAGAAATCTGCGTGACCTGTGCATACGGCAGGGTTAACAGACTATATTGATGACATAGGCAGTGTGCAGTGCAGGAATGAAACAAAAAAAGGCTCCACTAAGGAGCCTTGATGCGATTAGGATGTGAGTTTTTCAGCATCCTTTTGTGAATACCTTTACCATAGGTGTTTTTCTTTCTTTTTCATTTACGCCGCGGTAGTAAACTCCGCAGGTGCCCTCATTGTCAGGTTTGTCCTCACCATAATGGCTGGCATTTTTTGCGTTGCTTGGAGCGCTCTTAGGGACAAAGGCCATATCCCATTTCCCTGTATCATAAATTATCCAGTCAGAACTGTCAGGGGCTGAGCCTTTTCCATCGAATTTGCTGTAGTCCTGCCAGCTGATGCCGAGATCAAGCATGCCGAGAATTGTATTGACATTCAGTGCAGCTCCCATATCCATCCCACTGTATGGATAACCCCAGATTGACAGATAGATGAAGCCCGGCTTGCCTTTCCATTTTTTACTCGACAAATCTTCGTTATTGCATTCATCTAATACACAGATTACTGTGTTTTCAATACCAGTAGCCTGATTTTTATACTGGCCATTCAGACCCTTGTTGCCGAAGGTGAGCATGGTCTTTGCGTGAACCAGCTGTACAGCTGACCTGATTGATCCTGCAAGTCCCTTCACGACTGATGCATTGGCGTCTGATGTGAGGTTCATGAATTTCGGCGCCGCGGTCACAGCCAGGATTCCGAGTATGACTATGACGACAATGAGCTCAATGAGCGTGAAGCCTGACTGGCTGCCTGCTTTATTATTCATAATTCACACCTTAAACATGAGGTTCTGCTGTTTGCCTCGGTTATACAGTGCAGGATGCATGCCGGAAGAGCCCTGTCTTTATTATAGTTATGCTGCAGACACTGGCTGTATCAGGTCCCTTTGGCAGTCCGTGACTGCATTTTATCCCTGCATCCGCTGACTAACGTTTAATATTATCATTAAAATGGCTTACAGGCGCGTATCCGCATATAAGTGCCTGATGACCAGAAAATGCCCTGCGGACGGGGCTATGGCAGGCTGAGCCAGGGCAAAGGACTGGGAGAAAAGTGCTACCAGTTTGCGCCGCGGCAAATGGCAGCCGGACGGCACAATGCCAATTCAGGCAGGATAAAGGAGAGATATATGAAACAGTACATGGTTGATGCTTTTACGGACAAGGTGTTCAGCGGCAACCCAGCGGCGGTCTGCGTACTCGACAGATGGCCTGACGATAGCCTCATGAAAAGCATCGCGCTTGAGAACAACCTCTCTGAGACGGCTTTCGTCGTGAAGGAGCCTTCCGGCTATCACCTCCGCTGGTTCACGCCTAAGGACGAGATCAACCTTTGCGGGCACGCGACTCTCGCGACGGCCTTCGTCATACTGAACTATTACGATAAGACGGCAGACACTGTTGAGTTCAATACAATGAGCGGCAGGCTCACTGTCACGAGGAAGGGAGATCTCTACGAGATGGATTTTCCGACCTATGAGATAAAGGAAGTGCCGGTGACGGACGGGATGGAGAAGGCATTCGGCGTGAGACCACTTAAGGCCTTCCTCTCGATGGATCTCATCTGCGTATTCGGGAACGGGGATGAGGTGAGGTCAATGAAGCCTGATCAGGCGCTCCTCGAGAGGCTCCCGGGAAGAATTCAGAACGCAACGTCGAGAGGCACTGCGACCGACTGCGTCACGAGGAGCTTTGCCCCGAAGTGCGGCGTTGCCGAGGATCCGGTCTGCGGCTCGGCGCACTGCCAGGTCGCTGACTACTGGTCAAAGGTCCTCGGGAAGGGGGATATTGTGGCATACCAGGCGTCAGCCCGCGGCGGCACGCTATACTGCCATCTCGCCGGAAACGGCAGGATAAAAATCAGCGGGAAAGCAGTGCTCTTTGCCATATCCGAGCTGCAGATCGGTGCGTAGGCCGCTCCTCTGGCTCCCTGAGCCTCTCTGAATCCCCCGTTCCCTTCACGTATCCGTGGCTGCGCTGGCCGTTCTCTCCGCAGGCTTCGGGAAATTCCGAGCATTGGCAGGGCTCCGGCGTGACTGACATCAGGCAGGGATTGAATGCGGCAGTGCCAGCACCTTCAGAAAAATACGGTCAGTAAAAGAGAGGCTCCCGGAGGAGTCTCTTGGCACTTGGAAAATCAGCCTTCCATCAGCATCCTTTTACGAATACCTTGATTGTCGGTGTGGTGATTTTGGGACCATTTGCAGGGCCGCTGTTGTATAAGACCCCGCATGTGCCGCTGTCGTCTGCAGCAGTAAGTGAGTAATTATCGCCAGATTTTGCGTCGTTGGGGGCGCTTTTCGGAACGAAGGTCATGCTGTACTCAGTCTGATCGACTTGTTTCCCGTAAATAATCCAGTCGGAGCTAGGAGGGGCTGAGCCATCTGACTTGAATTCTTTGTAATCGTCCCAGCTGACGCCGATATCAAGCATGCCGGCAATTGTGTTTATTACTGGTAAATTAGAATCCCAGCCGCTGTATGGATAGCCTTTCATGGTCAGATAGACAAAGCCGGGCTTTCCTTTCCAGGCGTCACTGGTTAACTCTGCGTCCTGGCACTCTTCTGCTGCGCAGACGACATAGTTGTTTTTCCAAGTCGCAGAATATCCATTGTTGCCGAAGGTCAGCCTGCTTTTTGCGTATGCCAGCTGATAGGCTGACCTGATCGAGCCGGCGAGCCCCTTTACTACCGATGCGTTGGCGTCCGATGTAAGGTTCATGAATTTCGGAGCCGCTGTTACCGCAAGGATTCCGAGAATGACGATGACGACGATCAGCTCGATGAGCGTGAAGCCTGTCCGGCTGTTCATCCTGTGATTCATAATGCACCCCCTGAAACACTGTGTTCTGTTTTTTGCCTGTTTATCCGGCGCGGAGCACATGCCTGAGGACTCGGGCCTGCTATGGCTGTACCGCGCACGAGAACAGCATTCAATCATTGCAGCAGCTCAGGACCGCAGGCACTCTATACAGCAAGCCTCCCAAGACTTGCTTTGATAGTATCATTAAAATGGCTGACAGGTCAGATGGTATTTTGTGATGTAGATCACATTTCTAAATTGTGATCCACTTCACGAATTTATGGTAACTCAGCTGGCCGGCTGCGGCTGAACGCCTTATGTTCTATTGTTAGCAATTGCCTTGTGACAGCGCGTTATCTGCGGAAATGATCAGCATCATGCAGAGAGGAAGCGGCACTGCTGTCTGACTGGGAGGGAGAGAGGAAAATGCTCGGTATTGAGCTTCTGGAGCTTGCCGGCAAAGTCCGTGAGCTCAGATCAGGATCGCAGACAGTAGAGGTTCGCCAGGGCAGCGCAAAGCGGCTCTATGACACCATCCCATCCTTTGCCAACAGGCAGGGCGGACATTATTTGAGAATTTCTGGCTCATGTGCCGGTTTTTGTCAGCGAGCTGATGCAGCAGTGTCATTGTTCCTGGAATCGCGCCGGCTTCTGCGTCTCTCTCATTTTGAGAATTTCCGTCACATTTGACGGTTGTCGTCAATATGGACGGGCTTAAGTGATGAATCTCCGGCCATGCCGCTGTCATCAGCCCGCTGCTGCCTGAGTGTGAAAAGTGATCCGGAGTTTTTCCAGGGCGGAAAAGCTGCATGGAAAAGGAATATTCGTTTGGAAAAGTGCTGCATAACAAAAATATTCGCTTGAAAAAGTGTCGTGTATTGAAAATATTCGTTTGAAAAAATGCAGGAACAAGGCGGAATAATTCAGTAAATGATTATTTTTAAGAGAAAAATTGAGAAAGAACTGCTGAAGTGGAAAGAAACGCCTCACCGCATGCCGCTTGTGATTAAAGGACTGCGCCAGTGCGGGAAGACCTTCATCGTGAGGAAGTTTGCGGGCGAGCACTACAGGCATGTGGTGTACGTTAACTTTGTCCTTGAGCCGCAGAAAACCCTGGCCTTCAGGGGGAGCAAGGATGTTGATTCCATCCTGTTCAGCCTCTCGTCCATGATGCCTGACGCGGAGTTCGTGCCAGGAGAGACCTGCCTGATTCTGGATGAGATACAGGACTGTCCTGATGCGCGGACCGCCCTTAAGTCGTTCCGCGAGCACGGAGGCTATGACGTGATAGCCACGGGATCCCTGCTCGGCGTAAAGGGGTACGGTGAGAAGCTGAATAAGGAGCATAGCCGGCTCCTGGGAAAGAACTCCGTGCCTGTCGGCTATGAGACCATCATGACGATGTACACGCTCGATTTCGAGGAGTTCCTGTGGGCAAACGGCATAAAAGAGGAGACGGTGGAAAGGGTCAGGCGGTGCTTCCTCAATGAGGAGCCTGTGCCTGATGGCGTTCATTACGCGTTCCGGGAGCTTTTCCTCCGCTATGTGGCTGTCGGCGGGCTGCCGGCGGCTGTCAGCGCGTACCTGACCGCAAACAGCATGGGCGAGGTGGCCAGGGTCTATTCATCGGTCATTGATGAGTACGAGGACGATATGGTGAAGTACGCTCCCGATGAGGACAAGCCGCGCATAAGAGAGTGCTTCGAGTCGATACCTGCCCAGCTTGCCAAGGAGAACAAGAAGTTCCAGTATTCAGTCATCAGGAAAAACGCCAGATCAAGCCAGTATGAAGGGAGCCTGCAGTGGCTTGAGGAGGCCGGCATTGTCAGCCGCTGCTATAACGTGCACAGCCCGGAGCTGCCGTTTGCCGGAAACAGGAAGGATGATGTTTTCAAGGTATATGCGGCAGACATCGGTATCCTGACCGCAATGCTCGACAGCGGGACTCACGCGGACATACTGCAGGGCAGGCTGCTGGGCTATAAAGGCGCCATATTCGAGTCAGTGATGGCTGACATCCTGCGCAAAAAGGGACAGAAGCTGTATTACTATCAGAAGGACAGCGGGCTGGAGCTTGACTTCCTCATCAGGCTTGACGGCGAGTGCGTGCCGTGTGAGGTCAAGGCCGCAAGCAGCAAGGCGAAGAGCCTCGCGACAGTACTGAAGCATCCTGAGACGTACCATGTGCGCCGCGCGCTGAAATTCGCTGATGCCAACGTAGGGCGCAGCGGTGCCGTTCTCACTGTGCCTTTTTATATGGCCATTTTCCTTGAGTTTGAGAATGCCGATGACATTGAGCTGACTCCGATCGATGCCGATGATGTGAACAGGATGGCAGGAGAGTTGGACAGGTAGGGAGCCTGACGTCATTACAGGAATTGCGTCGGGCTTCTGCATCTCATTTTGAGAATTTCTGACTCATGTGCCGGTTTTTGTCAGTGAGCAGATGCAGCAGTGGCATTGTTCTTTGAATTGAGCCGTTCTTCTGAGTCTCTCTCATTTTGAGAATTTCTGACTCATGTGCCGGTTTTTGTCAATGAGGAGTGAAATCCTGACGCCAGGGCAATGATGATCATCACATTCGTGCGGAGTTTAATGTCCGCGGCAGCAGAAAAAGTGCTCTCTGTCGAAACAAATTCCGGCATTCATGATTTAAAATCGGTCCGATAATTACGCATCGGTTACACCGGACCAGACGCTTTTTCTTGAGGTACAGGAATGGACAGCGCAGAGACTGCTTTCAGCTCGAATTTTCAGGATCGTTTTTTCCGCGAGGACATCACCCACCTTCTGACTGACCAGGCTGAGGTCTGCTCTTCAGAGAGCGCAGTGCCTGAACAGAACAGAACAGAACAGAACAGAACAGAACAGAACAGAACAGAACAGAACAGAACAGAACAGAACAGAACAGAACAGAACAGAACAGAACAGAACAGAATGAATCCTCAGTCACCGAGAGCGACAACCTTCATGCTTTAAACCATCTCCTCTCCTTCTTTGAGCAGAGCTCCTTCTCCCAGCGTGACAAGGGAACCAAATTTGAACAGCTCTGCGAATTCTTCTTCAAAAATGACTCGGCATATAAAGGGCTGTTCTCCAATGTCCAGACCTATGCCGAGTGGGCAGCAGATCAGGGGCTTGACGGCAAGGACATCGGAATTGACCTCGTATGCACCCTGAATGACGGCTCCTTTGCCGCTGTGCAGTGCAAGTTCTACCAGAGAAACTCATCAGTCCCCAAGAGCGACATTGACTCGTTCATCTCCGCATCCGAGAGAAGGTTTGCTCACCGCTTCCTGGTCGCAACCAACGAGAGATGGTCCGGAAACAGCCTCAGCACCCTGCAGAACGCCAGCCCCGCCGTAACCCTAATCACGCTCAAGGAGTTCGAGAACTCCGACATTGACTGGAAGGCGCTCCTTGCCGGTAAAAAGAAAATCATAAGGAAGAAGCTGCTCCGTGATTACCAGAAGGAGGCCCTTGACCGGGTAGTGAGCGGCTTCAAGACAAGTGACCGCGGCAAGCTCCTCATGGCCTGCGGGACCGGGAAGACCTTCACCAGCCTCCGCATTGCAGAGCAGCTGGTAAAGGACGATGGCGGCAAAGGTCTTGTGCTTTTCCTTGTTCCGTCTCTCGCCCTCGTAGCGCAGACCATCTCCGAGTGGACCCACCAGACGAACCTCAGGCTCGTACCGTTCGCTGTCTGCTCGGACAGCAAGGTCGGGCAGACCAGAAATGAGGGCGACGAGGATTTCATGAGCACGAGCGATCTCCCCTTCCCGCCCACAACTGATCCCGTGAGCCTTGCGCGGAAAGTCAGCTCATCCCTCAGGAAGCTCCGGAAGGGGATGGTGGTGATCTTTTCCACCTACCAGTCCATTGACGTTATCCATCAGGCACAGACGCTCTCCGGTGAGTCTGATGATGCGTGCATCCCTCCGTTCAGCCTGATAATTTCCGATGAGGCGCACCGCACGGCATCTGCGTTCCTCAAAAATGGTGTGTCTGATCCGAATGCTGCAAAATCCTCTGGTGACGGGGCTGAAAACAGCTCTGATTCAGCTCCAAATGCCGGAAAGGCTGAGGCGGAATCTCCCTGCTTTGTCAGGGTTCATGACGACAGCTATGTCCACGCCCATAAGCGTCTCTACATGACCGCAACGCCGAAGGTGTTCGGAGTGGAGGCGAGAAAGCAGGCCACCGATGATCCTGACGATGTCGTCATCTACTCGATGGATGACGAGAAGGTATTCGGCCCGACCTTCTACGAGATTTCCTTCGGCAGGGCCGTGTCGCTCGGCTGCCTTGTCGACTACAAGGTCATCATCCTCACGGTTCCCGCTGGGGTTGCGCAAAGGTACATCAATCCTTACGCAGGTGACACCGACATACTCCCCGCGTCACATGCCGCCAAGGTCATCGGCTGCTGGCGCTCCCTTTCAAAGCTCGACATAAGCAGTGAAAGTTCCGTCGGGGATGATCTGCAGCCCATGAGGAGGGCAGTGGCCTTTGCCCAGAGGATAAGCATGGAGCCGGATGCGGTGAACCTCGCGCATCCCAAGACTTCATCGAGGCAGTTCGCCGCACAGTTCACCAGGACCGTTGAGTCCTACATCGAAGGGCAGAAGGATTCTGCCAGGAAGGCCGGCCGGAAAATCGACCCGGCCGAGGAGCAGCTCTTCGGCTTCAAATGCGAGACCAGGGATATCGACGGAGGCATGAACGCCGTCGAGAAGCAGAGCCGTCTTGACTGGCTCAGGGGCGATCCCGGGGAAGAGTCCTGCCGCATCCTCTTCAATGTCCGGTGCCTATCCGAGGGCGTTGACGTCCCCTCGCTTGACGCGGTCATATTCCTCTCCCCTAGGAAGTCCCAGGTCGACATCGTACAGACCGTGGGCAGGGTTATGAGAAAGGCCCCGGGAAAGAAGAGAGGCTATGTCATCATTCCGCTCGTGGTTGCTGATGACAAGTCGCCTGAGGAAGTCCTCGAGAGGAACGATGAGTTCAAAACTGTCTGGCAGGTCCTCACTGCCCTTAAGTCGATTGACCCGAACAGCGTACTCGTTGACGGGACTCTTCAGAAGGTCTCTGACAAAATCGAGATCGTCGCCGTGCAGGACGGCCCTGTTGGGAAAAAGAGCGGCAAGGGGACATACCGCAGAAATCCGAAAAAGCCCAGAAAGCCCCAAAAGCCTGACGGGCAGGGCGAGCTTATGTTTGACCATGATGAGATCCTTGAGGAGAACATCAGGGCGAAGCTCGTCCGGCATGTCGGAAACCGCCGCGAGTGGGCTGACTGGGCAGGCGAGGTCGGAGAGATCTGCCGGGCGCAGGCCGAGAACATCAGAAAGGCACTTGATCCTTCAAACCCCGCGAATGCCGAATCAATCAGGAAGTTCAGGGGCTTCAAGGCTGAAATCGCGAAGGCCCTCAATGACAATGTTGAGGATAACGTCGTCATTGAAATGCTTTCGCAGCATATTGTCATCAGGCCGGTGATATCAGCGCTCTTCAGCAATTACCCGTTTGCCGAGAAGAACCCGATCTCCTCTGCCATGACCGCTATGCTGGAAGCGCTTGACTCAAAAGGGTACATCTTAGCAGCAGACCGGCTCAATGATTTCTACTCGGATGTTAAGAGACGATGCAGCAGCATACATAAATTGGAGGATCGT
>Ga0310695_10014142_pt1 | contig 10838 bp, 9 predicted proteins | sample RumenRJG_04DNA_FD_203882 | JGI IMG/M metagenome (GOLD analysis project Ga0310695, IMG submission 203882) | Bovine rumen microbial communities from Lethbridge, Alberta, Canada - RJG_04 (v2) (version 2) | ecosystem: Host-associated > Mammals > Digestive system > Stomach > Rumen | place: Canada... | reverse complement strand
ATGACCGAGGAAGCAGAGTAGGGTGTAGGGCTGCTGCACTGCCTGACGCTTATAGGCTTCGACGGTGGCCAAGTCGCGAAGGTTTTCCAGAGACAACAGTACGAGTGTATGGATACTTTTAGCCTTCAGCTCCCCATCCCGTTTGACCCATTCCGCTGCAAAACAGACCTCCTTATCACAGTCAAATGGATACCTATTATGGTATGTCCCGTCTGCCAGTTGTCGGACAAACTCGTCGAGCTCCACCCGCGAGTACTTCCTGTCGTTCCTTTCGGTGTTGATGATAGTAATTCTCATATTTAGTGTAAGATTATAAAATCTTACATCATTAATAACAATCTTGCTATCAGACAGATAACAGAGGTAATGTAAGATACGACTATTTAATCACCTTATCTATTTCTGCTATCACCATTAACAACATTAACCCTATCCGAGATCTCCATAATTTTACTTCGTGGTGTCGCTGAAGGTGACGATGCGATTAAATTCCGGCTCTTCGAAGAGGTCGCTGGTGGGTCCGAATCCCTCGGTTGTCAGTCTGTCAGCAGAAATCTTATAGCGGTTGACGAGTGCCTTGCGTACTGCCTCGGCACGTGCCTTTGAGAGCTTCTGGTTCAGTTCCAGATTGCCTTCGGGAGAGGCATATCCCTTAATCAGGATCTTGGCATCGGGATGACTCTTCATATACTTGGCCAACATTCCTATCGAGGCATACTGGGAGGCATCGATGGTGCTCTTGCCCTGACGGAAGATGACAGTGGGCTGGAGTGTGGTGGGTTTCTTTTCAATGACAGCAGCAGTGGACTTCATGGCGTTGGCATCAGCCTTGCACTGCGCCAGTTCTCTTTCCAATTGTGAGATTCTGGCATCTTTTCTTGCTATGGCTTCTGTATTCTCTGTCTCTGAGGCATGCAAACGCTTGTTCAGCGCATCAATCTCTGCCTGAGAAATGGCTTTGATGGCCTCGATGTCTGGAGACTTCTTCCAGCCAGTTTTTCCGATGTTATAGGTCAGCCCGACCTCTACGGAGAAATTGCGGTCCAAACCGGCAAAGCTCGTGCCATACTCATTGTGGTTGGTGGTGGCGGCATTGAAAATCTTGTCGTCGGACAGGTTCATGCCAAGCTCCAGGTTAACAGCCAGACGTCGGCTGACCTTGAAAGTATTCAGCAGACCGGCACTATAGCCGTGGGCATAGTCGTTGGCTGTCATGTTACGGGTTACACCAAAGCCGATATAGGGAATTAAATTCCATACACGGTTCTCATTATAGCCAAACAGCAGGTTGCTGAAATTAAAGAGAATCTGTTCCTGGACAGCCCAGTACTTATAGGAGTTGTTATCCTTGTTTTTCAGACTGCCTGTGGCATCAGGCGTGACATAGCGCCCCCAGATACCCGAGAACTTGGTACGGAGTCCCAAGCCGGGAGTGAACCATTTTCCGACAGACAATGACATCCCCATTGTGGAGCGGGAACTGTCAAAAAGACCGGGCTTGTCATTCATACCCTTCTCAATTCCGGTATAAAAGGCATTGTAAGTGGCACCGGCTGAAATGAACCAGTTGCTCCAAAAAGAGTTGGTCTCTACACTGTACTTGGAGGTCGTTTCTGACGTAGCTTCTGAGGTCTGTGCCTGTACAGCCACTGACATCAAGGAAATGACTGTCATTAATAATATTTTTTTCATATCATGGATTTTTTATGATTAAATTTTGTTTCTTGTAGTATTAATTGATAGAGCCGCCGGAGTGTCCGCCTTGCTCTGACTGCGTGTTGATGATTTCAACTGTGGGATTGCCAAAGACACGTGCCTTGAATCTCTTGATATTGGATATCAGCGTGACATCTTTATAGGGATGGATAATACGCCATGTGGCAAAACCAGGTGCGTCAGAGGTGAATGTGGCGTTTTTCTCTGTCTCAAAATAATCACCAAATTTCTTCCCGATGAACGTGGTGACAAGTATGCAGCGCATTTCTGACGTCTCCAAAGCACCGAATTTCTGCTGAAAGCGTAATTTATTATTGCCGGTAACGATGGGAGTAGTACCTGTTGTCACGTCACTTCCCTCTGAGATTTCTATGATAGTCGCTTTCAGAACGTTATGCCAGTCGGAGAAGTGGGGAATGCTTACCTGCCATCTGTCATTGCCAAGATCGGTCATCGGGAGTGTCTCGGAACCGTCCTCGCTTACGCATTCGATGTCGAAACCGGTGGAGTTTTCAATACCTAAGTTAACCGAAACGGGCTCGCTGAACGTAGTATTGTCGGGGTTGCAGCGTATGACGAGCACATTGGCTGCAAGCTCTTGTTCTACCTCCGTGGATTCGAGTACAGTCTCGGCAGGCACGAAGGTCGTAATGGAGAACGGATCGGAGGAACCAGTGATGACCGTGTTAGGAGACACGTTGATGGTGGCAACTGTCCCTGTGCTTTCCTGGTTATCAGCGTCGTTGGTCACAGTAGTGCCCTCCTTGGCATCCTCCTGAGAAACAAGTATAGATGGTTTCTTCACCAACTCTACATTGATGGAAAGTGTCAGCTGGTCATAGAAGTCAACAGCCATCTCGTCCTGATCGTAGTACTGATCGGACGTTGGGGTGATTTTCAGTTTACCCTGGGCAGCCGTATTTTCAAAAACGGCACGAGTCACATTACGAACCGTCTTGCCTTGATAAGTGATGTCGGCAGGGGTGTTGGTAGTGACCATCAGTGTACGCGATTCGTCAATGACTACAGGCGACACATTAGGTACGACATCAGTGCTCTGGTGGCACGATGTAGTGAGGCCAAGCATGGCTGTGGCACACAAAAGAAATACAATTTTCTTCATAGCAGAATCTAATTTAATTATTTCAGTTTAATATATTTTCTGATATACTGTTCAACGTATGCGGCCTGCCAGTAATGGGCAGAGTGGTTGACATCAGGCCTGGTCTCCACCTGACGGCCCATCTTCTTCTCTGCATACTCATAGTACGACTCCATATTGTACTCCATATCAAAGTACTCGGGCAGTTTCACACGGAAAGTTCCTCTGCGCATCTGGCGCTTACCGCCCAACGGGATGGCGAAGTGGAAGCCGGCATTATGCTCGCCTCCCGTGAGAATGCCGAATACGCCAATGGCATATTCCCCGCAATGGCGGGTGATGTCGAGACGTGCGCCGTAATCACCATAGACAAAACGGCCGCCTGTCAGCTCTGCCTCGAACTGGGTGGGAACGTGGTAATAACTGGCCTTGCCCAACACGCTTACCTTGTCCAACTTGTCAAATTGGTATTTGTCATCTTCAACGTATGCATCTCCCAGTACAGATGCCTTTAAGCCTAAGGTAAAAGCCTTGCCGACACGATAAGTGAGATTGGCATCGAAGCCCATGAGACTGCCCATGAACATGCCTCCCGCCACCTGTGCCTTCAGGCGATTACTAAGCCGGACATCCTGCTGGATGGCAGCAACGCCAATATGGATGTAACCTTCAGGCTTGCTCTTCCACACATTGGAAGCGATTGGAAAGACAGACATCAACGTGATGCGGTTGCCTGGCCACAGGGTGGTCTCAATAGTGGGGGCGATGCTTACTGTGTATTCGTAAAGCACATCAAAGCGGTGGTTGTCGAGTGACAGCATCGGGTAGGCCGTGAGGTCAAAACGCCATGCAGAACTGTTGGAAAGAGACCGTCCTTTCAGACATTCCAGAATCGGGGATGTCTGATAATCAACACTTACATCCCAGTCCAAAGAGTCACGCCGTGCATGCACAGCCACCTGGGGCAACTGGTATTCTGTGATGACAATCTCAAAACTGTTGTAGTCAAGGAAATAACTGCCCAGTTCCTCAACGGCTATGGCAGCACCCCGGAAGGTGCCACGATAGGCGGTGGGCTCGACACTGGCATAGACCACACGATCGACAATGTTGACACGTATGTCCTCAAAGCCTTGCTTCGTGAGGATATCGGTTATGTTGGCGGCGGTGGCCTGTAGCAGGGTTAGCAGACAGGCTGCTGCTAAAAACAATCTCTTATTCATCGCTTGAATCTAATGGTGTACTGATAACTAACGGTGGCGCTGATGCCCTTGAATTCACGGGTAAAACAGGTGAGGTTCAGATGGCGGAACAGGTGTGCGCCGACGCCGATGTTCACACCACGGGTGTCGTATTCGCCCATCACCCGTACCATCGGGGCAAACTCGGGAGAGAAGCTGGCACCGCCAAAGGGACCGTCATAGAGGACACCCATGCGAATGGTTTTGGCATAACCAGCAGTCACGGAGAACGTGCCTATTCTCTTGAGAGGGAGCGTCTTGGTTACTACGCCATAGACGGCCGCATAATAGCTGTCGCCATGGGCCGAGAAGAAATCATTGGCTCCTACGAGCACAGAGGGCCACCACTTACCTTCCTTTTCGCGGATGGGCCGTACCCGGATACTTAACGAACGGTCTTGCTGGTAGAATCCCATAGTCGGGTCTGACGGTGACTTCTGTGTTTTTACCAGCGTTTCACGTAACGTGATGTCGAAGAAAGAAACGGGAGCAAAGTTAACGTAGTATAGCCATGTGTTGTAGTTCATAGACTCTGACTGCAATTCGTTTTGCATCAGGCTGACACCTCCGTCGAAGGTACAGCCTTCGCGCACCTCTGCCGTCGGGATGTTCATCAGTCCCGGGGTTCCGATGACTGTCTGGGACAGGGCGGGAACGAAAACGAGAACGTTGATGAAAACGAGAATGCTAACTTTAACGGGAAAGCTAACAGGATGACTGACTTTAGGCATACGCATGTTACGATTTCTTTTGGTGTTTGTGCTTGTGTTCACTGCCACTGCCATAGTAGCCATAGCCATATCGTTTTCCGTAGCCATAGCGACCGTAGCCGTAGCCATAGCGATGGTAGCCGTAGTGGTGTTCGGCATCAGTGCCATTGAGCAGCATAGCCATGTTGTTGTACTTCTTCTCGTCGTAAGCCTTCTGTAGTTCGGGCAGCATGCTGCGTTCCAACAAGCCGGCACGAACCACGAAGATGGTGACATCTGCCTCATGGCTGATAATTGTTGCGTCGGCCACAATCTCCACTGGCGGGCAATCCACGAAAATGTAGTCGTAGTGCTGACGCAATTCGTCGAGCATGGGCTTCAGTTTCGGAGAGTAGAGCAACTCTGTGGGATTAGGCGGTATCTTACCCATAGGCAGAATGTCTAGGGTCTTAACGGATGAGGCATCACCGTCTTTCTCTTCTGTCAAGGGGTGGTGGATGATTACTTCCTGATAGTCTGCCAGCTGTCCGTTCAAGTAGTTGGTAAGACCTTTCTTGGGCTTGCCTGCGTATTCGGACAGGGAACCGCGGCGCAGGTCAAGGTCGATGCAGACAACACGACTGTCGCGGATGGCAAAAGATGCTCCGAGGTTGGCGGTGATGAAGGTCTTTCCGCTACCGGGGTTAAAGGAGGTAAGCATGATAATCTTGCACTGCTTTTCCTGGTTGGTCATGAACTCCAGATTGGTACGTACCACGCGGTATGCCTCGTTCGTGATGTCACGACTATGCTGACGCACTACAAAACGATAGCTGTCCTCGCTTGTTTCCTCACCCTTCTTGGGCTTCCACAGCGGCAGTTCGCCAACGTATGGGACGGTGAGGTTCTCCAGATCCTTGCGCCCACGTACTTTCGAATTGCTCATCTCTCGCAGGATGAAGAAGGCCGCGGGAACGGCCAGTGCGATGGCGAATGCCATGAGCAGGATGCGGTTCTGGTCGGGGGAACTCGGAGTGCCGCTGCCCCAAGGGTCGGCAATGATACGTGTGTTGTAAGCAGTGAATGCCTGCGAAAGTTCGTTTTCCTCACGTTTCTGCAACAGGAAAAGGTAGAGCGACTCTTTCACCTTCTGCTGGCGCTCGAAGGAGAGCAAGTGGTTCTGTTGCTGCGGGGCTGCAGAAAGCTGGCTGACAGCCTGACCGTGAGCAGCCTGAACAGAAGACAGCTGGGCATTAAGAGTGGCCTGGGCATTGTCGAGAGACTTCATGATAGCACTGCGCAGATTACCCAGATTAACATCGATGTCACCCACCAGCGGGTTCTGCTCGCTGGAGTTGGATACCAGGTTGTTACGTTCCAAGACACGGGTGTTATAGTCAGCTATCTGTGCCTCAATAGCAGCGTTGCCGATTCCCGTACTGGCAGGCATGAGTTGCTTGGCATGGGAGGGGTCGGACACATAGTTGCGCACATAGCGGATCATGTAGAGTTGGTTGTTGATCTGCTGACGTTCTGCATCGCTGGCAGCCTCCTTGCCGATGGCCTGGCCTGCCGCCTGCTCCACACTGAGCATGCCGCGAGAGCTTTTGTAAGCGGCGATATCTCCTTCCACATCACCCAACTCTCTCTCAATGACAGCCAGACGTTCCTTGATAAACTCGTTGGTGGAGACGCTGACCTGATTGCGGTTCTGCACCCAGTTCTCATTGTAGATGTTGACGATGGTCTTTAGGATGTTGTCTGCACGAGGGATGGAGTTATCTACACAAATGATGTCGATGATGTTGCGGGTATTGGGCTGGAGGGCAGCGGTGATCATACCACCATATCTGCCCGCAGTGGCAACAAATCCGGTGCGCTGGACCAGGATTTCCCCTTGCATCCCTTTATTATAATATAAGGTGGGCTTTACAAGGATCGCACCAAACGGTGATTTGACCTTCTTTCCTATCTTTATATGACAGAGACTATCGACAGGTTCTCCGCGACGGACGATATCTGACAGTGTGGCAGTCTCATCGCCATTGAGGGTGAGTGTGAAACTGGCAGTGGCATTGTCATCCATGTCGGGCAGTTCGACTTCTACAGGCAGCGACTCGGCATAGAGCGGCTCGTCACGGAAGAAACCGGGACGGTAGTAGCTGAAGTCGAGGTGCAGCCGCTTCACGAGGTCATAGACGACGGCCGGGGAGTGGATAGCCACAATCTCGTCTGAGATATTTGAGGTGATATTGTTCACACCCAGATCTTCTATCAGCTTGATGTCATTGGATTTCTCACCGCTGCTCTTCACCAGGATGGAGGTGGTGCGCGTATAGGACTTGGGAGTGTGAAGAAGGTAGAGGGTGGCGGCTCCCATACAGATGAACAGCGAGAGCACGAACCACGGCCAGTGCCGGAGACAGAGCATCAGCATGTCAAGGATGCTCAGCGAGTCTTCGGGCATAACACGGCGCAGAGCCGAATTTGCTGTATTTGTCTTAGCTGTTGCCATATACCTATTGATTATTTGAATAATGCCCAGATAAGCGCTCCGACAGATGCAATAGAAGTAATCATGCCGAACCAGAATCCCGGCTGGTAGGCACTGCTGCCCATGACGGTGCTGCCACGCTTAGCCATATTGTTGGGTTCCACATAGATGACGTCATTCTGACGGATATAATAGACGGGGGAGTTATAGACGCTCTCAGCACTGGTGAGGTCAACGCGGTAGGGGACCTGTTGGTCGCCCTCCTGACGCATGACAAGGATGTTCTTGCGCAAGCCGTTGATGTCCAAGTCGCCCATCGCAATGGCCTCCAGCAGCGTGATGCGGTCTTTGTTTATCTGTTTGACACCCGTTCCTGCATTACCAAGAACTGAGAAGTTCATGTTGTAGAAAGCCACCGTAATGATAGGATCCTTGCACAGACTCTGGGAAATCAACTCGTTCTTAATCTTCTTCTGTACCTCATCACGCGTCAGTCCTTCAATCTTTACAGGTCCTAGAACAGGGAATTCTATCTCTCCATTTTCATCAACCGTGTAGGGGGCATAGTTCTGACCGCCCGCCATCATCATATTCGTTCCACCATTACGTCCGGAAAGGTTGAACAGCTCCATTAGCTTTTCATCACGGCTATGTACAAAAATACTCAATTTGTCGCCCGGCATGAAACGGATATAGCCGTCTCCCTGGGTCTTAATCGGGACATTCGCATAGACATCCTGCAAATATGTGATATTCGTCGGTGTCTTACACGAGGTGAGCAATGCAACACCCAATAAAATTAAATAACAATATCTTTTCATAATTCTAAACTTTTTTGTATCTTCTATCTTTAAATTCTTGTTTCTCCTGCTCTTTAATCGCCTTCACTTCCTCGTCGGTAAGATAGCGCAAACAGCTATTTGGAACATCGACGACGGCCACTGCCATTTCCTCGCCAATAGGCAACACGACACAGCGAAGTCCTTTGATTCGCTTGATACGTCCGATGACACCGGTGAATTCACCAGAAATAATCTGTACCTCCTTGCTGACTTTGCCAGCAAACTGCATGTTTTCAAGGAATACAATCTTGTCGTTCTCTTCCTGTGTGATGCGCATAAAGTCGTGCATGCTCTTGTCTGACAAGAAAAGCGGTTCGTGGTGACGTTCGAAATTCTCATCGCTGACAGGGTGCATGACAAAGCGGAGAGGTTCATACTTTTCCTGATTGTTTTTAATCTTCACCAATTTCTGAAAAGTCGAACGGACAAAGATGTAATTCAGCAGGCAAGGGGCAAAGTCCATTTTCGTCTTGCTCACCTTGATGTACTTCGTGGGAGCGTATGTCTCTTCTACATCATCTTCCCTATCAAGGCGTTCCATCATGGTCTGTAGTCTGGCAATGCTGGAATGGCGGATGCGCATGACGTGCCAACGGGTTTCCTCTTCCTTCAACATAAGTTTCTCTAGGAAAGACAATATCTTGGGGTCACCATATTTTTGAATATGGAGACAACGGAGAGTCCGTCTAAAATCATTGCCCGTAACGTACTGATCTCAAGTGACATTGCAAGACAAATTTTTAAAATCCCCCTTGAGGGGATTGAAAATCGTGTGCTAAGTTACGAGAAATAATGGAAATAACCATTAAACAAACGTTAAAAATAGTAAATGTTTAGCAATTTATTGACTTTTGTTTAGTAAACATTACAGTAATCCCGACAGAAAGAGGAACCTCTGGGGACATTGTCTCGAGTGGTTCCGCACCATGCAAGAAAGCTATATTTTAATTATCTGGATTATTCTCGTAGTGATAGGTGTTAATGTTGGTGGTGTCGCCTATGTAATCGTCAGGCACGATTGTTGTCTTGATGAGACGGTCATCGTAATTGCCACGAACGGGACCGAAGTCTAACACCAGGTCGTTATAGTGTACCGTCGAGATGACGAAGCCAAAGATGCCAAGGGCTACGCGGACACCCTCAGGATGGGTGCTGTTGCTCACACGGGCTGTGCTGTAAAGGCTATGACGGAACACGTCAATGGTATTGTATTTCGCAAAGGCTTCCAATGATTCCTTATTGTCAAGTGTGGAGTCGGCTACGGCAAAGCTACGTCCGATGTTCCATACAATCTCGTCGACAATATCGCCTTTCTTCTCATAATTGTCTTGTATGCACTCACGGATGTTGTCTTCGGTTTCGTTGAACATCTGTTCCTCTGTGGGTACGGAGATGATGGCCAAGACACATAGACCGAGAATGATGACACCCATGATGACGAGCTTGCCCAGACAACTGCCGGTAAACTCGTCAAAGAGGCCCTGCTTCTTGTAAACGTTTTTGTTGAACTGATCCATAATTATATGGTTTTTAGATTTTATTGCTATGAATTAGGTTCATAAACTCTTGGCGGGTCTTGGCTTGGTTGAAGGCACCGCTAAAGTCGCTGGTGGTGGTGATGCTGTTCTGTTTCTCCACGCCACGCATCTGCATGCACATGTGACGGGCTTCGACAACAACCATAACACCCAGAGGCTTTAGGGTTTGCTGGATAGCTTCCTTGATTTGAAGGGTCATGCGCTCCTGCACTTGCAGGCGATGACTGTAAATGTCAACTACACGGGCTATCTTGGAAAGTCCGGTGATGTAGCCGTTGGGGATGTAAGCCACGTGTACCTTGCCATAGAAGGGCAGCATGTGGTGTTCGCAGAGCGAGAAGAAGTCGATGTCTTTCACGATGACCATCTGACTGTAGTCTTCTTTGAATAGCGCATCGGTCAATACTTTATGAGCGTCCATGCTGTAGCCTCGGGTGAGCACCTGCATAGCTTTTGCCACACGAAGGGGCGTCTTCTCCAACCCTTCGCGGGAAGGGTCTTCGCCCAGCAACTGCAGGATGTCTTTATAATGTGTGGCCAACTCGTCAAGACCTTCGCGGAATATTTCGTTTTCTGGGTACACGGTGTTTCTTTATTTTTTATGCTAATATAGTGTATGGAAAATCAATAGGATACGGTGATTTTTCCTTTCACAATGGTTGCCTGTGTGTAGCCTAACTTACGCAGACTTACCAACATCTGGTGAGCCTCCTCGTAAGTGCGGTAGTTGCCCACACGGCATATCCAGCGGGGTGAATAGAAATGGACATAGACGGGCACATCGGCAAATTGGGCCTTGATGTTGTTGCCTGTCTGTTCAGCTTTGATACGGTCGGCACGCGAATTGCCACCAGCAAAAGCCTGCACACGATAGCCTGCCACTTTATAGCCACTGCGAATCACCTTCTTAGAGGTGTCAATGGTGTCGGGGGTAAGGCTGGTGGAATTAGATGGGCTAGTTTGAATGGTTTGACTAGTTGAACTAGCCTGACTAGTAGATCCAGTTTGGTTAGCTGGCTTTTGCGAAGCTGGTTTGGATGCTGCCGACGTAGACTTGATGCCCAACGTGGCATTGTTTACCAAACGGTCAATGACAGAGTCTTGATGAATGGTCACCGTGCCTTGTCCAGCAACAGGTTTCTGGATGCGCTGGGTAAAAGTCTGTGCATCGGCATTCATGAAAATGCCGATACACAGGATGATGATGGTAATGAGG
>Ga0310695_10014140_pt1 | contig 10839 bp, 12 predicted proteins | sample RumenRJG_04DNA_FD_203882 | JGI IMG/M metagenome (GOLD analysis project Ga0310695, IMG submission 203882) | Bovine rumen microbial communities from Lethbridge, Alberta, Canada - RJG_04 (v2) (version 2) | ecosystem: Host-associated > Mammals > Digestive system > Stomach > Rumen | place: Canada... | reverse complement strand
TCCAAGAGAGGTACTTCCACATGAGCGAAAGGTAGTTCAAAACAAAATGGTGTCTTCGGTCTTTCAAGGAAAGGCATTTTAATGCCAAGGTCTGTTATCCTGAGATTGTTCCTATAAAACCAAAGGTTAACCTTTGGTTATTTTACAGCAAAGACCATGCCAAAGTTTGAAAATGTGCTAACAAAATCAAAATTTCATCAAATTGTCGCCAATTTTGGCAAAACCTTGTGTCATATAGTGACACCATAAACTACAGAGCGGAAGCAGATAAGAAAACTTGCTGGAATGCAAATCGAAAAAAATACCACTTTTAGTAGTCTGAATGTGAATGCATTTCTCTTTAAAAGACTGGGGTGCTTTGGCAGGGGTGCTTCTGCAGCAATAGTCTGACGGAAGCTGTAATGGTTCCGGAACCATACACCTATCACCGGGGCCAGGCCCCACTGATAGGTTTGGGGGAGAAGAAGAAGGGGTATGTAGAATGATTGTGTGATATGAAAACGCTGAGAACTTTATTTGAGGGTGTTGAATACAAGGAAGTATCTAAGTCTTTTGAAGGTTTAGAACAGACGTTCTTGGCGTTAACGGAGAATATCAATATAGAATTGCCTGGGAATCCGACAGAACAAGCTATACGGACTGAGCTAGAGAAAAATGCAGAGCAGTGGGATGCTATTATCTTTAATAATCATGAGCTTGGTGAGAAGTATCGCTCACAAGCAATGGAAATAATCAGCGCAGTAAACTATAGTTGGGAGAAATTGATAAAGAATGGCGAGATAAATGATAATGAGACGATAGAGCCTTTACGCACATGGTTCTATCAACTTCAGGCTCCTTACAGTTTCTCCAATCTGCTATATACCCATCAGCGGTTGAGACAGCTTAAGCAGATGATAGAACAATATCAACCAAACACGGATTTGGAAACCAAAACGAGCTGTCATCTCTTTGAACGAGGCGCAGCATTGTTGCACACGAATGGACCTCGTTATCTACGAAAGGTTTTCGACACTGGCGAAAAGAAAGAATATGATAGAACGATTAGTTTCTTGTCATCTCTGAAGGATTGGATATGTTCCAATTCAATTGTCCCTCGGATAAACTGGATAAATAAGCCAACATTGATAAAGGCTGCTGCAGAGAGATTGTATCAACATCTAAAGTATGCAGACTTGGCTTATAGGAACCATACCAAGAAAGGAAGACTTGTGGAAACGCTAAAGCCCTATACACTTCATATTAAAAAGTATGGAGGGATGAATGTCAAAGGCCGCTTTCACCTGCAAGGTAATATGAATGGATTTGTGGGGTACAAAGATGATAAAACCATCGTAGTGGGCTTTTCAGGAACAGAGATCCTCAGTAGAAAGAACTGGAAGACGAATATATGCCAATACTTCGGGAGATTGGATCCTGTTTATATGCAAGCTGCTGGGTTGGTGCACTCCATTTTGATGGGGAAGAGCCATAAGAGGGGATTTAAGGATTCAAAAGTGATAATATGTGGACATTCCTTGGGTGGTGGCTTGATGCAATTTGCCTTGGGGTTGAATCATCGGCATAACGAGATAGAGGGGTATGGTTATAATTCTGCAGGATTGTCATGGCCTAATATGCGTGATATGGAGTTTTGTAAGCCATTGAATATTTTGCATCTATATCAACCTGTGGATGTAGTGTTTGTACTGCCATTTGTGTGCCAGCTTGGGATGGCTGTGAAGAGCAAGGGAATGGTCTTCGGCCCAATCCGTGCCCACCTAATCAGCGCCTTAAAAAAATATGCCGGCCGTCATAAAAATACTATCGCATCCCTACCTATCACCGGGGCCAGGCCCCACTGATAGGTTTCTTCCGCCACCTATCACCGCCACCACCTATCACCGGGGCCACTATCACTGGTGCCAGGCCCCACTGATAGGTTTCCCCAAATTTAAGATGAAGATATGACCCAAGACGAGAAATGGCAAGCTAAGTATAATGAGGTGATTGCTTTCATCAACAAGAACCATCGCAACCCATCGAAGTACGTAGATGAAGAAAGAGGGCTCGTGAACTGGTGTAAGCACCAGAGAAAGGTCATCAATGCAGGAGGCATGCCCCCTGATAGGCTTAAGAAGTTTGAGCAGCTTCAGGAGCTCGCCGATAAGTAAACCTATCACTGGTGCCAGGCCCCACTGATAGGTTGCCCCCGGTGATAGGAATCATGCATCATTGACCACAAGCATGATTTCGCAGGTCTGGAAATTGATCTCCCAGTTCCCCTTAGGATGACTCTCCCATCCGTATTTCTGGGATTTGTCATCCCACCATTTCTGGAACTTGATACCTGTCTCACCCATGTCTTTTACCAACTTCTCATATAATTCGCTGTTATCAGCCGTGAGAATCTTGGCTAATTCTGTCAAACCGTTTTTACGTTCGAAGAGTGCCTGGATCTCGAGACATTCTTCAGGAGTAACTTGCCCTACTTTTTTTCTTGTTACCATTCGCTTCTTTTTTCAAAAGGATCTAAATAATCTATTTCTGAGATTTCCTTGTCTGGTAGGAATTCACCATGTTCTCTTATCGCATACAATAAACGGCGCGAGGCGTTCCGCTCGATGTGGGCTGAAATACACTGCTCGCGAGAGGGTGTATTGACTTCATGGGTCAACCGCTTGTTTAACCATACGCACCTTTTGCATTGATAGGCGTCGCAATGACGGCAAATAGGGGCATATCTAATACTGTACAATCTTTGATTCTTTATTTCAACCCCTTTTTCTAAATCCCCGATGTATTCTTTCGTTGGTTCATAATAGAAAGCCGGGCAAACATAGAATTGACCATCAGGAGCTAGCGTGATGGTCGAATCACCCGCATTGCAATTATTCATACTTGAAAGGACCATGCGATCTGTCAGAAGATTGATTAAAGGTGTTTCGCCTTTAATATACAGGTCCTTCAATTCCTCGGAAAGAGCATTTAAGACTGATTCGTAGGTCTGATAGTCTGGATCGTCAAAGGTGTCAACATCGCGGAAAACGACATTGAGATTGGGTACAGCACTGATTAATGGGATGAGCTTGGCCGAGTTTTTAAAGAATTCGTTTTTGCTGACTCTAATAGTCGTAGGCTTCTGAAGATGGATGGCGCGCTCGAGGTCCCAATTGTCAACAATGACGATATCCGCACTTTCATCAGCCATGGTGACAGGCATGATCTTACAATGGTCAACAGTCGCTATCTCTTTCTTCCATTCGTCGGGTATCTCGTAGTCAGGATAGACAAACTGGATCTGGAGCCCCTGCTTCATAGCAAAGAGGATGCCTTTCTTGAGATCATCTATACTGATGAGCCGGTGTTGACGTGATGGCACGTCATAGTGACAAAAGGATGTTGATGTATCGTCTAATAGGATGACTAAATATCGGAGCATATGCTTTCTAATTCAAAATCAACTACGCTTTAATAATGTGGTTCAATTTGGCCCAATAGTAATTATTCGCACGTACCCGAGCTTTGTGCATCTTGCAGATGGCCGTACTCCTTTGATATATGGTGTCAGTGGCTGCGGCATCATAGTTCTCGCCCTGGCACCATGCACAGCCAGAGGCAACGTCACAGTCTAAACATTCCTGAGGTGACTGGCTGAGTCTGTCGAGGGTGAGGAAAGGACGGAGCAGATTCTTATTGATGCCATCTTTTACATTCCCGATGATGATGGGTTTCTTCGAACGCAGAGAATAGGCGGCAAAGCGCGTGCAAGGGTAGAAGTACCCCCCAGCATCTACAGCCAGCATCTTCCCGGCACCGCACCAGTTCTGGTTCTCTAACTCTAAATCTAATGGTTTCCCAATGTTTTCAGAGAAAAATGAACAATCGTTGCTTTTATACAGTCCTTCGTCTATGATGGCGTCTGCAAGTTCCATCAGTTGCTCTTCAAATACCTGGTCATCACCTTCTTGCCATACATCCTCAAATACACAGTTGATATTGACTTCATGGATGCCAAGGGAAAATAAATGCAAAACACTTTCTTTAATATAAGGGAGGTCAGGACTGGAAATCGTGACTTTGGTTCCGCCGTCAGGGAATTGACTGAGCCAAAGAGGTATATTCCTCACAACATCATCGTAACTGCCTTTTTGAGATTCCTTATAGACGCGATTCAGGTCATGTTTCTGTCGTGTACCGTCAATGGTGATACCAATACTTAGGTGACTGTGGTTCTTTTTGATGAAGCGTTGGACCTTCTCGGAATCATAATTAATGCCATTCGTGGAGAAACTAAAACGATAAGAATTAAACCACGGATGGTTGAGCCGGAATGTCTGTTCCTTGATATAATCACATATCTGGTCGATTAAATCGATCTCTAAAAATGGCTCGCCACCAATAAAATCCCAGACAACAGATTGGTCATCAAAGTCTTCCCGGTGAGATAGGATATAGTCAACAGCCTGTCTGGCGATGTCAAAGGACATACGCTCAGAAGCGTTTTTGCCAACGAGGTAGCAATATTTACATGCCAACTGACAATCCTTGGTGACTATAAATGTGATGTTCTTTGCAACGCCATCTTGCCATATGTATGAACTCTGGTATGTCTTTCCCATGATTTCGTACTATGATGACACGCCCCGACAAGAAAACTGACAGTCGCCAGAGCAAGAGGATGTACAGCTGCCAGAACATTGAGTGACACAACCACCGGAACATGATGAAACACAATTGGAAGAACAGTAGGCACAGCCGCTGGAGGTGCCTCCGCCGCCACTCTTGCCGCCGCCACGTTTGGTACCACCAGTACAACCGGTTTCACACGTGCCTTTACATCCATTCTCACAGGATCCTTTACATCCTAACTGGCAATCCCCCTTACATCCGTTCTCGCAGGAGCCACTACACGTGGAGGAACATGCATTAGCACAAGAACCTCCACAGGTGCTAGTACAAGTGGCCTTACAGGTGTCTTTACAGTAATGGTAACAATCAAAAAGACAACTGCCAACACAACTGAATCGACAGCCGTATTCGCAGAACTGAGGCGATTCTGCTTTTGCCTTCAGTATCATATCAGGAATGAAAAGCGCACCAAGCATAGGTAACGCGCCTTTCGCTATCTTCTTGAGGAACTCGCGTCTAGATTGCTTTTCCTCGTTTTTGTTGTTTCCTTCCTCCATTGTATATCACTTTAATAAATTTCCCAATCCTCCTACGCCCCGCCACACATCTGTGAGGGTTCTGGCTTAGTCGGCTACAAATATAAGCAATTTTCCCCCAAATCCACTCACCCCGCCCCCTCTTTTTAGCATATTTTCACAACCTATCACCGGTGCCAGGCCCCACTGATAGGTTTTCCCACCACCTATCACTGGTGCCAGGCCCCACTGATAGGTTTTGGGGGAGAGGACTTAAAACTGTATCAAGTGATCTGAGAGTCTGGCGGCCCCTGATGGAATGGCAGAACCGAAATAATCTGATGGTACCATTTCGAGTGGAGTCGGGTGGGGCATCTTTAAAATCCGAGGTTTAGGCAGAAAACTGGTTGATTTGGGTAAATAATTGAGATTTTTCTTGGTGAATCAGAGAAATATATGTATTTTTGCAGTCGTGGATGTGATTTAAACATTCGTTGATCTTTGACTTAACAGCCTCATTACATTGTCGGCGGTTTATGATGACCCTATATTGAGTTTGCTGTCACTCTTGAGTGCAGTGATGAGATTGATTGGAAACAGTTTTAAATTCTTAAACATTATAGGAGGTAAGTATATGAGAAATCTGAAAAATATGATCAAGACAAAGTTGACATTGGGTATTGAAATACTTTTGGTTGCGGGGAATACGAGGGGTCCCATTTAGACCTGCCACCAAGTAATGAGGTATGGGTGTGTTCCCCCTCGCCAAAAATCCCAGTTCTCATCATATGCCCTCCTCATCCCCCCCGAGGAGGTTTTTTATCCCCACCTATCACCGGGGCCAGGCCCCACTGATAGGTTTCCCCTCCTCCCGCCATCTATCACCGCTGCCATCTATCGTTGCCACCACCTATCACCGGGGCCAGGCCCCACTGATAGGTTTTTAAGGAATGCCACCGTTTGCCATGTCGATGAGAATCGCTGTGGCATTTTACTTTAAGAAATGTTCCCTTTAACACAAAAATGAGAGAAAAAATTGTGAAAACATGCTAAATTGGCTTCAAACACACATTTTTATACCTAAAAATTTGTTTTATTCGAAAAAAAAGTCTACCTTTGCACCTGCGTCTAGGATGAGTCGCCAAGCGTCTCTATCATGGGTAATTTCCCTGAAACTAGTCGCTTTTTTTGTATATGTACTATTAAAAGCGTTTAAAATATGATGTACTTCTGCTATATTGACGAATCGGGAACCCCTGAAATCCCAGGTACTTCAAGCCATTATGTACTATGTGGTATTTCCATACCAATTGAGAGATGGAAAAAATGTGATTCACAGATTCATGCAATAAAAAAGAAGTATGGTTTGGAGGATGCAGAGATACATACAGGCTGGATATTGAGGTCATATTTAGAGCAGACTAAAATTCCGGATTTCGAGAGTATGGATTGGACGGCCAGACGGGGTGCGGTCATGCGCGAAAGAAAGAAAACTATCTATTCACTTCAGCATTCTGGAAACAAGAACTTGTACAAGCAGTCTAAGAAAAACTATGCCAAGACAGAGGCATATATCCACCTGACTTATGCGGAAAGGGTCTCTTTCATCAAAGAGATAGCCGACAAGGTGGGTAGCTGGAATTTTGCGAGGATATTTGCCGAAGCTGTGGATAAGACGCATTTCAATCCTGCCGTTGCCAAGCGAAGCAATAAAACCTATCACCGGGGCCAGGCCCCAGCGATAGGTTCCACCGCCCCCAGCGATAGGTTCCACCGCCCCCAGCGATAGGTTCCAATAACCGATGCAAACAATTGCATCGGTTTTTTTGTATGTTTACTGAAAAGGTAATAAATATGAGCCGGATATTATGTACCTTTGCACCTCGATATGACAAATGCAATACTAAACATCAGGTCATTCTACCATATTCAGTCCGATTTGCAGCACCTGTTCCGATATGTCGAACCCGCTGCTGAGAACCTGAATACCTATTCCTATGAGATACAACAATTGCTCATAAGAACATGCGTAGAGATAGAGGCCAACTTTAAGGAAATATTCCACAACAACCAGTTTACCCTGAAAGCGGAACATAACTGGACGATGACCGACTACAGTCGGGTCAACGTGTTCCTCCACCTGAGCGATTACAAGGTGGAATACCCGCTTTGGGAAGTACCTAACTATCAGTATGCGCCGCCCAGGCTTCAACCTATCAGTGGGGCCTGGCCCCACTGATAGGTTTTTAATATCAAATAATGATAGTCAAACTTCGGGCTGGCTTTCAGTCGTATTAATAACCCAAAGTACGGAGCGTCCTTATACTATTATTTGTCACGATCTATCACTGGTGCCAGGCCCCAATGATAGGTTTTGATGAGAGGCCCTAAATACCGAGGGGATATGGTATACTTACAATTATTATGGTGGTATACTTTTCAATTACTATATTGGGTGTTTCTAGATGATTTTGTGATGATTAGCGTAAGAATTGCAAAAAAAGTGGCAAAGATAGAGCAGATATGAATAAAAATACGTATATTTGCAAGAGGATTAGTAGAGTTGAAAATAATAGGTTATAAGAGAATGATAATAAGGATAGGGCAATGAAGAAATCGAATATTTTTTGGCAGACATATTTGAACCTTGAGAAAGAACTAATCGAGGTCTCAAAGTTTATATTCATTACTGATGAGAAGACTGTGAATGAGAAGGGAGTAGAGAAAGTGCAGCCTTGTAAGACTCAACTTGAGACGTACTCTCCACACATAGCAGATTTGTTGGTTCGCACCTGCGTACAAATAGAGGCGATCTCGAAGGAGCTATATTTTGAACTAAATGGTGAGAAACAGAGAGGTAATAATGAAATAAAGTTTGATGAGGATTGTCTGAAACTAATAGATATAAAGTGGGAAACGCATAAAAAGAAAGTGCTAGTGGTTGCTCCTTTTTTCAATCTGACAATGGATGAGAATACGATATTACGGCCATTGAAGGAGGCGCATAAACGTCAGGGAGCATATTGGGAAAAATGCTATCAGGCGGTGAAGCATGATAGGTATGCATGTCTTTGTTGTGGTAATGTTAAAGCTCTTATTCATGCGATGGCAGCTCTTTATTTGTTGAATATTTATTATCGGAAAGATTCATGGCAAGTTAGTTATAAGGATTTAAAGAAGCAAGATTATAGCATAGGATCTTCATTGTTTGCAGTGAAAGTACCGCAAACAGGGCAATTATGGTATGGTAACCAGCCGCTTGATAGTGAAAGCCCTTATGTGGTTACTTATCATGATGATGCTTATAAGAGAATAGAGGAGGCACAGCGTTATGAAAAAGAAGCTCTTGTTGATTACTGGGCACAACAACCCGAATTACATGAGTCAGATTTCATTGCACAGCTGAACTTGGAGCTTGAAAAGCAAAAACAGAATCCTACCTATCGTGTCATGTATATCTGGGAATTGGCAAAATACCGTCTGAATAAGTTAATCCCAGAAACGTTACCATTTGAAGATAGAAAGAATCGGCTTATAAACAGCGAGGCATGGAGAGGGAGAATAAACCAGCAGAATCAACACTTGGCTCCTGATGAGATTACAGAAGAGAACATTCAATCAGAAATAGAATCAGCAGCCATAAGATGGGGCATGGAATTTGAGTGGAGTTTCAAAAAAGAAGAATGGGAGTTATATGCTACGAGTAGTGCAATGTGCAAAGTTTTTATACCATGAAGTAGATGAAATGCTACCTATCACCGGGGCCAGGTCCCAGCGATAGGTTTTATGATGAATGCTGGGAAGACAGAGAAATACTGGAGAGTCAATCTATATCGATAATTGTGTGAAGAATTCGAGAGGAAAATAAAGGAAACGCAGGTTAGTGATGATCCAATCAGTTTTTTTTGTTTTTGTCGTTGGTGGTATGAGAGAAAATGTGTATCTTTGTGGCGAGAAATTTGAAAAATAGAATGAAAGAAAGTCAAACATACGACAAGAAATCGCTAAGAGCTGTAACTGGGAGTAATAAAGCGAATTTCGATGAGATAGCTAAAGACTGTGTGGCTTTTGCCAATAGGGATGGTGGCCATCTGGCTATTGGCATAGAGGATGATCAAAATTTACCTCCATCATCTCAGCGTATCTCAGAAGAATTAAAAGAGACAATTGTTAAGCGTTTAAATGAAAGGACCATTAACGTTGCAATTGTTGCAAATGTAGTTGAGGCAGAAAATGGTGGTGAGTACATCGATCTGGAGGTATTGCGGTCTGCGGTATCTATTGCATCAACAACAAAAGGGGGCTATTTTATTCGTGACAATGATGAGAGCAAACCGATTGCTCCTGATGATCTCTTGCGGGCAATCACTGACAAACCCTCGTTTTCATGGGAGACAAAGGTCTCTTTAAAGTACAAACTGGGACAATGTGATCATGAGAAGTTGGTCAATCTTATTGAGAAGATCCGAAATTCGGATAGAGTATCGTCGTTTGTGAAAGCAAAGACTCTGGAAGAGATACTTGAATATTATTCCCTCATTAGTGAAGATGGCTATTTGACAAATTTAGGCGTTCTATGGCTTGGAACCCAGCCCCAGAGAGCCCGGCTTTTATATAGCCCCACCGTCCAATTTATTAGGTATGATGCTAGTGGAAACAAGGTTTTCAAACAAGTGTGGGATGACTATACTCTTAATCCAGATGAACTGTTAGAAAATATTTGGACTAGCATACCGGATTGGAGAGAGAGTAATGAAATCTCAGATGGTCTTTGGAGGAAGGAAATACCTGCATATGACGAGAAGGTAGTGAGAGAGGTGTTATGCAACTCTATAGCTCATAGGCCTTATACAACTAGAGGGGATGTTTTTATCAATATTTACCCAGACAGGATGGTAGTTGTAAACCCTGGCAGATTACCACTTGGAGTTACACCAGAAAATATTCTCAGAACTACAGTGAAGAGGAACAAAGAGTTGTCGAGATTGTTTTTTGCCTTGCATATTATGGAGGGTGAAGGATCAGGATATGACTTAATGTATGAGACGCAGTTGTCATTAGGTAAATCCATTCCAGAAGTAAAAGAGGGGGATGATTATGTGGTAGTAACAATAGAAAGAAAAATAGTCTCAAAAGAGGCTTCTCGTATTTATGACTATATGGAATATGCATATCCTGAGATTATACACAATCAGAAAGCGATGATTGCATTTGGTCTTATATTGCAGGAAGAAATCATACCATCGGATTCTTTATCCAAGAAGCTACAACTATTAGAAACAGACAGACTTCGTTCTTATGTAGATATTCTCTGTTCGAAGAATGTGGTTTTGACTCGTGGAAGGGGTAAGGGAACCAAATACTATGTGAATCCTGAAATCATCTCAAATTCAAGGGCTAATATTAGAACGACGCTTAAAACTATTGAGCCTTACAGGCTGAAAGAACTCATCCGACAGGACTTGAATTTCCATCCTAAAAGTCTTGTTTCGGAGATGAGTGTCCGTCTGCCAGATATCTCTTATATAGAATTACAGAAGTATGTGAGGAAAATGGCCACTGACGGGGAGATCGTTTATGAAGGCGGTAGGAAATATAGGCGTTATAGCTTGCCATAGTCTTTTTCTTTTGAAAATTGGCAGAAAAAGGGGTGTGTTATAGTTGGGGATAAAAGAAAGAGTATGTAACTTATTGAAAATTAGGCATTTCTTTT
>Ga0310695_10014136_pt1 | contig 10841 bp, 6 predicted proteins | sample RumenRJG_04DNA_FD_203882 | JGI IMG/M metagenome (GOLD analysis project Ga0310695, IMG submission 203882) | Bovine rumen microbial communities from Lethbridge, Alberta, Canada - RJG_04 (v2) (version 2) | ecosystem: Host-associated > Mammals > Digestive system > Stomach > Rumen | place: Canada... | reverse complement strand
CACCTGTTCCCATTCCGAACACAGAAGTGAAATGTTGTTGCGCCGATGGTAGTGTAGCATTCGCTATGTGAGAGTAGGTCATTGCCAGGATCCCGTGTTTAAGTCAAGGCACCTTTTTCAAGGTGCCTTTTCTGTTTCTGTATTCCCTTTTTTTCTATTCCTGCGGTACTGTCGGTTGATCCGGTTCATGTCTGTTAACAGTATTCACTATGTTTTGATTATCCTGGCATGCATTTCAAATCCGGGATATCTGAAATTTAATTTATATTTTTTACCTCATTTGTTTGGCTAAGCTTAATAAATATAATAATGCAGAAGTGAAAAAAAATCGCTTGGGATTTTTTCCCAAACGAATGAATTAATAACAAATAAATTATTGTGAAAATTAGTGAATGTTAGGTGTTTTACGATATGATATTTCAGCTGTCCTGATAAGTTGCTCATATGGTGCAAATGGTGATAACCCGCAGAGTACTCTCCGTATCATGTCCAAAGCTGCAAACGTTATTATTTTCTTTCTTTGTTTTGGTTGAGGGTTTGAAGGTTTTAAAGTTTGCACAAAACCGGTTATCCCATTCCAGTATGCTATGGAATAACCGTCACTTGTTTCTGGACCAACGGCAATTGTTCGATTTGTTTCCTTTTTTATAAATTCTAGAAGTTCATCTGCATATCCAGGTAATTGGAAATATTTTGCTGTAATATGCGGCATTGCCGTGGCTATTTGTTCTATTAGCATTCCTGTTGTTCCGCAATCGAATAATTGTAATGGAACAGCTCCTGTTAATTTAGATATTTGAGATGGTATATCCAACTCGTTTTTAGCAATTAAATAAGGATTGATTAATGAAAGCAGTAACTCTTCAGCTTGATCTATATCTTCTGGAGTTGCATTTTTGCTTATTAATTTTACCTCTATTGTCGGAAAGTTTACCCTATATCCAAGAACTATGTTTTTAGGCCATGTTTGTTGATCCAGGATTTCGCTTAATTTTGATTCGCTTATTGAAAATACAAAATATCTCTTAACACTAGTGGATTCAGTTTTGGTAACCTGCTTTAATTCAGGAATAATTTTTTGTTCGACCATCATTTTGAATTCTGATGGAACTCCAGGAGTGAAATAACATAATGCGTTATTGATTTTTAATTTGAAGCCACAAGCTGTTCCTATCGGGTTGTCAATAATCTCTGCTCCTTTCGGCAACATTGCTTGTTTAATATTGGTTTCACTCATTTGCTTTCCTTGGATTGCATAATACTGAGTAATTTTATTTAACCATGCTTCATATTTTTCCAACTCTAGACCGGCGGCCTGAGCAGCTGCCTGGGTTGTGTTATCATCTGATGTTGGACCTAACCCGCCGTTCACTATTATAATGTCAGCTACCTTAGATCGTTCTGATATTACCTTAAAGATATCTTCTAACTTGTCTCCTACTGTATTTCTTCTCTTTACTTGAATTCCAAGATCAAGTAATTGTTGACATAACCAGGCACTATTAGTATCAACCACAAAACCGGTTATTATTTCGTCCCCGGTTGCAATTATTTCTATATTCATTCTTTTATCCTGCATATCAAACTAAAACACGATAACATGTTATATTCTTTGTTTAATGAATTATCAAATAAATATAAATATACGTCAAGGCTCTGTTAAATAATAGTTATTCGTACTACTTAACAATTCTGTAAGCTTATGGAATTTAATTGTGTATAAATGTCTATGAAGGTTTGCCAACTTAACATGCTGTATTATTGCAAAAATTAAGGAATTGCCTCACTGATAGGCACAATTCAGATCTGTATTCTTGCACCTTGATAAGGAAATTCATTATCAAAGAATTCTCATTTAGAAATATTAGACTCTTATGATCTGATTACATTTATAGCTTTAAAATTTGCTTCTTATCTACGTATAGATAATTTTATTAAGGTTATCCTGTCTTGACATGTAAAATTTCAAATTCACTGTTTCATTCATGCTTGTTACAATACCTATAATGACATTGATAACACATATTTCAGATAAACATTTTTTATTTATTCAGTGCCAAGATAAGTATCTTTCATTAAAACAGTTTTAAATTTTTTAAAAGTATCAACTGAAGACAGAAGATTATTTAAACCTATATCTGTACCTTTTATTATTCTTGTTTTTTTAGGTTTGTTAATTATAATTACGAATATGATCCAAAGTCATTGTTATGAAATGTTTTATATAATTAACAATTTCATTATTAATTTATACATACATTTTATCTTCCATATTTATAAAATGGGAGAATCTGTAAATTGATTATTAAATAAAATAAGTTATATAGGGAGACATCTATGCCTATCAAAATTCCTGATTCTCTGCCTGCAAATGAAATATTAAAAGCAGAAAATATATTTGTAATGACAGAATCCAGAGCAGTTCACCAAGATATTAGACCATTACATGTACTTATTTTAAATTTGATGCCTAAAAAAATTGAAACTGAAACACAGATATTAAGAAAATTATCTAATACTCCATTGCAAATTGAGGTAGACCTTTTACGTATTGATGATCACGTGTCAAAGAATACACCTAAAGCACATATTGATACGTTTTATCAAGATTTTGATCATGTTAAAGATAAATATTATGATGGACTGATCATAACGGGTGCGCCACTAGGAAAAGTTCCTTTTGAACAAGTGTCGTATTGGGATACTTTGGTAAAGATTATTCGTTGGAGTAAAGAGCATGTAACGTCAACGATGTTTTTATGTTGGGCTGTACAAGCAGCTCTCAATGTATTTTATGATATTCCGAAAATGACATTACCTGAAAAGTTGTCAGGTGTATATCTGCACAATACCAGCAAAATTCATGAACCATTAATTCGTGGTTTTGACGATATATTCTGGGCTCCGCACTCTAGATATGCTGCTTTTGATATTGATGTCATAAAAGAAAGAACTGATCTAACCATTTTAGCATCTTCTCCTGAGGTTGGAGTTTACTTGGCTGTCAGTCCTGATTCCAAACAGGTATATGTAACAGGTCACTCTGAATACGATGCTGAAACATTGAATAATGAATATATCAGAGATGTAAAAGCCGGATTAAATCCAAAAATACCTGTTAATTATTTTACTAATGACGATCCTTCAACTACACCTCATTCTACATGGCAAAGTCATGGATTTTTGCTCTTTAGTAATTGGCTCAACTACTATGTATATCAGAATACACCGTATAATCAAATTGTAAAACAACAGTAGAAATAAAGTAATTTAAAGCATGGATACCATAATTAAAACTAAAATTAGCAGAGCTTTGCAAGAGAGAATTTTGATCATTGACGGTGGCACCGGAACTATGATTCAGTCTTTTAATCTTAAGGAAAAAGACTTTAGAGGTGACACCTTCAAAAGTAGTTTGAAAAATTTGAAAGGTTGCAATGATTTGCTCTGTATAACCAGACCTGATGTTGTTAGAAGTATCCATGAACAATACTTAAGTGTTGGTGCCGATATAATTGAAACAAACAGTTTTAATGCTACAAGTATTGCTTTAGCGGATTACGGTGTGGAGAAGTGGAGCTATGAACTTAATAGACAATCTGCAGTTCTGGCTAAAGAAATGGCTGAACTGTTTACTGAAAAAAATCCGGATAAGCCAAGATTTGTAGCAGGAGTTATAGGTCCAACCAACAGGACCTGTTCCATTTCCCCTGACGTTAATGATCCAAGTGCCAGAAACATAACGTTTGATCAGTTGGTAGATGCCTACAAAGAATCAGTTAACGGTTTAATCGATGGCGGGGCTGATTTGCTGTTAATTGAAACAATATTTGATACTTTAAATGCTAAAGCTGCAGTATATGCAATTGAGTCGGTTTTTGAAGAAAGAAATGATGAACTTCCGATTATGATATCCGGTACTATTACCGACGCTTCCGGAAGAACATTGTCAGGTCAAACCTTGGAAGCTTTTTACAATTCTTTACGTCATGCAAAGCCGATTTCATTCGGTTTAAATTGTGCTTTAGGACCAAAAGAACTGGTTGCTCATGTTAAAGAGTTAAGTGAAATTTGTGAAACCTTTGTTTCCGTGCATCCTAACGCAGGTCTTCCAAACTCTTTCGGAGGATATGATTTAACTCCTGATGAAATGGGAGTTTATGCTAAGGATTGGGCTGAGAACGGTTATATTAATTTGATGGGAGGTTGTTGCGGTACAACTCCTGCACATATCGCGGCCATTGCAAAAGCTGTTGAGGGTGTTAAACCAAGAACTCTTAAAAAGCATTCCATTGAATGCAGACTTTCTGGACTTGAGCCTTTAAATATTAATGATGATTCAATGTTCATTAATGTCGGTGAGCGAACAAATGTAACAGGTTCCGCAAAATTCAAGCGATTAATTAAAGAAGAAAAGTATGATGAAGCTTTAGATGTGGCACGTCAACAGGTTGATGGTGGCGCTCAGATTATTGATATTAATATGGATGATGCAATGATTGATGCTCACGCATCAATGGTTAAATTTTTGAATTTAATTGCTGCTGAACCTGCAATATGCAAAGTGCCTATTATGATTGATTCATCAAAATGGGATGTTATTGTAGCCGGTTTAAAGTGTGTTCAGGGTAAACCTATTGTTAACTCGATTTCAATGAAAGAGGGTGAACAGTTGTTCCGTGAGAAAGCCAGGGAAATATTAAAATTTGGTGCTGCTATTGTTATGATGGCTTTTGATGAAAAAGGTCAGGCAGATACATACGAACGCAAAATATCAATTTGTACCAGAGCATATCATATTTTAGTGGATGAAATAGGATTCCCACCTGAAGACATTATTTTCGATCCTAATATTTTTGCAGTAGCCACGGGTATGTCCGAACATGATAACTATGCCTTGGACTTTATTAACGCTGTGAAGACAATTAAAGAAACCTTGCCTTATGCAAAGATATCCGGAGGTGTATCCAATGTGTCATTTTCGTTTAGAGGAAATGAAAAGGTTCGCCAGGCAATACATTCGGTGTTTCTTTATCATGCCATTAATAATGGTATGGATATGGGCATTGTTAATGCGGGACAGTTGGCTATTTATGATGATTTGCCTTCGGAGTTAAGGGAAAAAGTTGAAGCAGTAATTTTAAACACTCATAGTGGCGCCACTGATGAGTTGATTGAGATTGCGCAAAAATATAAAGGTGATAATTCAGGTTCAAAGGTAGAGCAGAAACAGGATGAGTGGAGAAGTCTGCCGGTTGAAAAACGCCTTGAATATGCTTTGGTCAAGGGCGTAACTGAATTTGTAACAGCTGATACTCAGGAGGCTTTGGATAGTTTAGGTTCTCCGGTTGCTGTAATTGAAGGTCCGTTGATGGACGGAATGAATGTTGTCGGTGATCTTTTCGGTAGCGGAAAAATGTTTTTGCCGCAGGTTGTTAAATCTGCCCGTGTAATGAAGCAAGCTGTTGCATATTTGCAACCATACATAGAACAATTAAAACAGGGAAATGGTAACAGCAATAATGGAACCATTATTATGGCAACTGTAAAAGGCGATGTTCATGACATTGGAAAGAATATCGTTACCGTTGTATTGCAGTGTAATAATTTCGAAGTTGTTGATCTTGGTGTTATGGTTCCTTGTGAAAAAATCTTAGATGCGGCGGTAGAGCATCAAGCAGATTTAATCGGTGTATCGGGTCTGATTACTCCGTCATTGGAGGAAATGGTTCATATTGCTTCAGAAATGGAAAATCGAGGTATGAATATTCCGCTGATAATAGGTGGGGCAACAACTTCTAAAGAACATACAGCCATTAAGATTGCACCGATGTACAGTCATCCTGTGGTTTATGTTGCCAATGCCAGCCGTGTCGTTGGTGTTGCTCAGAGTTTATTATCAGCAAAATTGCATGATGAGTTTGTTTCAAATTTAAATGAGGAATATCAGAAAATTCGTGACAAATTTGATGGTAATGAAAAAAATCCTCAGGTTAAATTGCTGTCTTATCAAGAAGCATGTAAAAACAGGTATAAGGAAGAGCATTACCAGGTTTATGAACCAAATTTAAGTAAAGGAAATGTCTATATCCTGGATTATTTTGATAAAGCTCGTCTTGTTAGTCTAATCAATTGGGATTTCTTCTTTATCGTGTGGAAAATAAAAGGCAAATATCCTGAACTGCTAACGGATGCAACGTACGGGGAAGAGGCTACAAAACTTTACAATGATGCACAAGAACTGATTAACAGGCTGATAGATGAATCGCTTATTAAAATTAAAGGTGTTTACGGTATTTTTGCTGCCGAACCGGTGGGAGATGATATTGAATTAACATCTGTTGACGGTGAAAAGAGTAAGATTTTCTGTTTAAGGCAGCAGACTTTTCAGAAAAATGATGGTCCGAATATGTGTTTGAGTGATTTTTTAAATCCTCATGGAGATTATTTGGGATTATTTGCTGTTACATCAGGATTAGGATGTGACGAATTGGTTGAACGGTTTAAAAAGGAAAATGATGAGTATAATTCCATCCTTGTTAAAAGTGTATGTGATCGCCTGGTTGAGGCTGCTGCTGAATATATGAATAGATTTGTTTTTACAGACAGATCATCACCGTGGTTCAATGAGAATAATGAAACATGCTTGGGAATAAGACCAGCTCCAGGATATCCTGCATGCCCGGATCACAGTGAAAAATTGCAGATTTGGGAATTGCTTGATGTTGAAAAAAATACAGGAATGAAACTCACCGAATCGTATGCAATGTGGCCATCGTCCTCGATTTGCGGTTATTATTTTGCAAATCCAAACGCAAAATATTTCACTATTTCCAAAATTGCTCAGGATCAATATGACGATTATGTCCAGAGAAAGGGAATGGAAGATCGCCAAGCACAGGAGTTATTAGGTAAACTGTTATAAAAAATCAAATGCTACAAAATAGCATGGGAACTGTATGAGCGTAGATTGGATTTGGTGGTTAGGTCAGACTGTTGGTATTTTAGGATTATTGCTTGGTATTAATGCGTTTAGACAAAAACTTGATATAGACTTTAAAAAACACATGGTTGTTTTCTGCATAGTAGAGTCTTGTCATTTTGCCATTATGTCTGCCTGGTCAGCGTGTTTCGGCTGTTTGCTGAACGGATGCAGAGCATTTGCATCCATAAAAACCAGAAGCAAAACAGTCATGTGGATTTTTCTTCTGGTTTTATGGTCCGTCGGGATATTGTCTCTTGTGGGTTTTAATATCAATTTGATTGTGCAGACATACAAATCCAGCGGCATATGCGAAGTTGTGAGCATATTGCTGAAGGAACCTTATAGACTTTTCCCTATTCTGGGTTCTACCATCGGTACTGTTGGTTTATTTTTATTGTCTGGAATCAGATTACGTGCAACAGTTTTTATATGCAGCTTTTTGTGGTTGATTCATAACTTAATAGTTGTTTCAATAGGTCCATCAATAATGGAATTATGTTTCATGTATATGAATTTCAGGACTATAAGAAAGTTAATGAGAGAGCAGAGGAAACAAGAGTCCACAAAATGAATGCTTTTTCCTTTCTTATCGCTGATCGCTCTTGTCTTGACGACATTCTTCTGATTGAGAGATATTCGTTTTATCCGGAGTTATATAAATCACCAAGATACTATAAGCGGCAAATAAGCTTTAAGCGATTAAGGTTGTGTGTAGTTGATGGAGAGGTGGTAGGTTATCTTTGTTTTCAGCCACATAAGCAATACGTAAGTATTTCCGATCTGGCGACAAAAATCGGATACCGGCAAAAAGGTGTAGCCTTTTATTTAATTAATTCGTTGTTAAAGGAATTGCAAAATTCATATTCTAAAGTAAAAACAATTAGATTAATGGTAGCTGCCGATAATGATGTTGCACAGAGCCTTTACCGAAAATTTTACTTTATCCCAAAAGCGGTAAGAAAGCAATATTACGGAATGCATGACGGAATCCTTATGGAAAAAATCGTAACAAATTGCTCTTTTTATAACAGAATTGTGACTAAACACTAATTTTATTAGTGTTTTTTTTAACTTGATCAAGTCAATAATTTTTATAAATCAATAAAATAATACGAATATGGATATTTATTAATTATCCTACGAGAGGTTTTTATGGATTTTATTAATGGATTAAAAATTAAAGGCAAATTTTCATTTGTTGCCATAGTATCTTGTATTCTAATGATTATTGTTTGTGTTTTTGCATTTGTAAAAATCAAGCAGATGGTTTCGTTAGCAACACAAATACAAATACAGACGCAGACTAACCTCTCTATGACAGGAGATGTTAAAAATCAGTGGAATGAAGTTGTGATGAACTCTGTCGGACTGATGGTTGCAAAAAATGCGGAACAACAGGGGATTGCGCAGGAAAAATATACTGATTCGTTCAGTAAATTGCGTGGTACGTTGCAGGAATATTCAAAATTATCCAAATATACAAGCGCTGCAATAATAAATCAGATTATCAGACTCGTAAATGATTATGACGAAGAGGTAAAGGGAATACTGGTCATTGCTGTAGCTCACAACGATTTGGATTTGTATATAAAATTCAAAAACGAGAATATCAAAGCCTATAGTGAGAAAATAAGATCTTTTCTGTTTAATTTAACTCATGAACAGGAATTAAGTATGGCAGATGATTACGAGGCATTGAGTGATTTATCAAATTTAACATGGCTAATATTTGGAATAGTATTCGTTTCAATTATCAGTGTTATTTTTGCTGGTTTGGTTGGATCTAATATGTCCAAGAATGTGAAATTCATTAATAATAAGTGCCAGAGAATCGCTGATGGCGATTTAACAATGAGTCTCGAGGCGGTACGAATGGACGATGAAATTGGTGAACTTGCTAGAACAATGCAGAAACTGGTAGTTAGAAATCACAGGAGTATTTCCGATACAGTAGTTGTTTCTGATTCTTTCCTTGATTCAACAAAGAAGATCAGTAAGATTTCCTCCACAATTAATCGTTCGGCAAAGGAAGTTGTTTCTCAATCCATGGCGGTATCGGCTGCAAGTGATGAACTTGTTAATACTACTAACAATATAGAAAGCAATTGCCATGAGGCTAACAATAACTCAAATATCGCAAAGAGTGTTACTCTTCAGGGAATGGAAGTTGTTAAAGACGCTGTTGAAAAAATCAGATCTCAAAGTCTTAAAAACAAGGAAGATTCAGCAGCAGTGTTTGCACTAGGTCAGCAGATCGATCATATTGATGCTGTTGTCACCTCCATTCAGGAAATTGCGGAACAGACCAATCTGCTGGCATTGAATGCTTCCATTGAGGCGGCAAGAGCAGGCGAACATGGTAGAGGATTTGCCGTGGTTGCCGATGAGGTTCGTGCTTTGGCTGAAAGAACTACTCAGTCAACGCAGGAGATTACTGAAATGGTTAAAGCTATTCATGAAGAAACGGAATATGCAACAAAATCGATGGCAGATAGCGTTGTTTCCATGGACGCTGTTGCCGATTATGCTGAACATATTGAGGATTCATTGGCTGAAATACTGGATAAGGTGGACCGTGTAAATGTTCAGATTAATCAGATTGCCAATGCTTCCGAACAGCAGAGCTCCACAACCTCTGATATTTCTAATAACATGAGACACATAACAGAGGCTGTACAAATGATTGCCAATCATTCCAATATGCAAAATTCAGATGCTTTGAATTTATGTAAGACTGCTCAGAATTTACAAGTGTCATGCAGGGCTTATCACTTGTAAACTGATTAAACTTTGAATGTGAATGGAAGTCGGGTTTGGAATTTTCCAAACCCGACGTTTTGGTGTGCTCGGCATGAGTATAATCTTTAGGGTGAAAGTCCCGAACTCAGCATCTAGCGGCAAGAGTTAGCGAATCGCAAGGTGGTCGCAGTAATGTGATAGCAGAAAGAAGCGATAGTAAAACTTCGTACTGACGAACAGAAATCATCTCAGGCTGGTATGGTGGATAAGTGTGCAAAACAACATGAAGTCCAATAGCTAGACGGAACCATAAACGTAAAGATGGCAGGGATGAAGTGAAAGAGTGTGTACTTACCCGAGGAGATCCTACTAGCAGAAAGGTAGTAACAACGAATAGTAGGAAGTCAGCAGAGGTCGTAGTAGCAAGGAGTATTTGTGAAGGACCGAACAAGATGAATGTGAAAGTAGGAGGAACGCAACCCAAGCACTGAAAATAAGACATAAGATAGAAGCGAAGGTCGACCGAAAGGGATAGTAGTGGAGTACATGAGGGTACCTAGAGGGGAGTGCGTTGAGGGCGTAGCGATATAAACATATGAGTAACATAAACGAATTCGAACCGATAACTCTAGAGAGAATACTCAGTCACGGGACGATGGTTGAAGCTATAAAGCGAGTAATTGCAAATAAAGGCGGAGCCGGAGTAGATGGGATGAAAACCGGAGAAATTCTGGAATACATCAGAAGTCACCCGTACGAAATCTCAGAGTCGGTAAGAAAAGGTACATATAGACCAGAACCAATCAAGCGTGTATATATTCCCAAAGACAATGGTGATAAGCGTCCGTTGGGTATCCCGACGGTAATCGACAGATTTATCCAACAATCCATAGCACTAGTACTGTCAGAAGAATACGAAAAGATATTCTCAGACAACAGCTTTGGTTTCAGACCAGGGAGAGGATGTCGAAATGCTATCGACAGAGCCATAGAGTATGTAAATAGCGGTTTGGAATGGGTTATTGACTTGGATTTGAGCAAGTTCTTTGATACTGTAAATCATAGTAAACTACTTCAGCTTCTGTCAGACAGAATAGCAGACGGTAGGGTTATCTCA
>Ga0310695_10014134_pt1 | contig 10843 bp, 11 predicted proteins | sample RumenRJG_04DNA_FD_203882 | JGI IMG/M metagenome (GOLD analysis project Ga0310695, IMG submission 203882) | Bovine rumen microbial communities from Lethbridge, Alberta, Canada - RJG_04 (v2) (version 2) | ecosystem: Host-associated > Mammals > Digestive system > Stomach > Rumen | place: Canada... | reverse complement strand
GTTCTCGATTGGATGAACAAAGGTGCTCAGCCGACCGATACCGTCAAGAATCTCCTGAGCAAGCAGGGCATCATGGCTAAGTTTGCTGAGAGCAAGAAGACTAAGAACTAAGAGGAGAACTGAAACATGAAAGAAATTGTTGAGGTTATCGCTAAGTCCTTAGTGGATCATCCGGAATCCGTACAGGTTACGGAAAAGCAGGACGGGGATCAGCTCTTGCTGGAACTCCGTGTGGCCGAGGATGATATGGGCAAGGTTATTGGCCGTCAGGGGCGCATAGCGAAAGCCTTGCGCACCGTGGTCAAGGCTGCAGCCACCCGGGAGAACAAGAAAGTCACGGTTGAGATTATTTGAAGAAAAGCGGCAGGGCCCCTTTTGAGGCTTGGCCGCTTTCTTTGCTATCTATAAAAGAAAGAGGTATGGACATGGATTCTATTTCCCTTAAAATGCCTGTGACCATCAAGGCAAAGCTTACCGAGAAGCTCCGCGAGAAGATGATCAAGGAACTGGATGAAGGCATCAGCCGTGCTCAGCTGGAAGTGCAGCAGATTGAGATCCAGGCCAAGCGCGCCATTCAGGAAAACGAAGTGCCTGAGCCTACGGTGACGGATATTCAGCGTCTGAACATGATCAAGCAGCATTTCGGTGAGGAGCGTCAGAAGCGTCTGGAATTCATTGCTGAGTCCCAGCAGCGCCGTGAGGATGCACAGAAACTGGTCCTGGGTGCCGAGATTGTCCAGGGTACGCTGGAACGTCAGGTAGAAGTTCACGTAGGCGATGACATGCGCGAGCTCATGAACGTGGAAGTGCTGGTGGAAGATGATAAGATCGTTGCCATCAGAGGCTAAGTCTAAGAATCGTATCACCATCGGCAAGGTGGGGGCTGCCCACGGCATCAAGGGCGAGATGCGCATCATTCCCCTGACTGACTTCACGGAGCGCTTCAGCACCATGAAGGAAGTCATGGTGGGAAATGAACTGCTGCACATCGAAAGTTGCAAGTACCACAAGCAGTATGTGCTGCTGAAGTTCCGTGAATATCCTCAGCGGGAGCAGGCCGAAGCCCTCACGGGCAAGATGCTCACCATTGACCGCCAGGAGGTAGCTCCCCTTAGCGAGGGCGAGTTCTACACCTTCGACATCATCGGCCTCAAGGTGCTTGACCCTGCAGGCCAGGAACTGGGCACAGTGGAAAATGTCCTGCGCACGGGCAGCAATGATGTGTACCAGGCCAGGAAGCCCGATGGGGGAGAACTGCTGATTCCTGCCCTCAAGGCTGTGGTGAAGGATATCAATATTCCAGGCGGCACTATGACGGTGGAAATGCCCGAAGAAATCACGGCAGGCGGCCAAGAAGCCGCAGGAGACAGCCATGCGCATTGACATGGTGACCCTTTTTCCGGAGATGTTTCTGGGGCCCTTTGGCGACAGCATCACCAAGCGGGCTATCGAAGGCGGCATCCTGGATATCCACTACCTCAATTTCCGTGACTATTCCTTCGACAAGCACCATCATGTGGACGATTCCCCCTTTGGGGGCGGGGCAGGCATGGTATTGAAGCCGGAGCCGCTTTTCAGGGCGGTCAGGGCCTTGAAGGAAGAAACAAAGGAATTTGAGGGAAATCGGCGGGTGCTCTTGATGGACCCTTCCGGGCCTACTTTCACTCAGGCCAAGGCCAAGGAACTGGCGGGCTATGACCAGCTCATCTTCATCTGCGGCCACTACGAAGGTTTTGATGCCCGCATCACGGAGAATCTGGCAGACGAAGCCATTTCCATCGGTGACTATGTGCTGACGGGCGGGGAACTGCCCGCCATGGTCATCACGGACGCCGTGTCCCGCATGCTGCCGGGAGTGCTGGGGGATGAGGAATCTGCTCCCACGGACTCTTTTTACGAAGGGCTGTTGGAGTTCCCCCAATATACCCGCCCTCGGGAATTTGAGGGCATGGAGGTGCCGGATATACTTCTTTCCGGTGACCACGGCAAGATCAAGGAGTGGCGGCGGCAGGAGTCACTGCGCATTACCCTGAAGAATCGTCCTGACCTTTTGGAAAAAGCGCCCTTGACGGATAAGGACAGGGAGTATCTGGCAAGGCTTAGGGAAAACTCGTAAAAGAACCAGTTTTTTCTTTACATGCAGGCATTTTCTATGGTATACTGCAAAAGATGTCAATGACATCAGGGAACCTCAGCCCAGATAGCGATTCTCCAACGCACTCTTGGCTGCAGGCGCTGAATTTAGTTTTTTAGGAGGAATTTTTCATGCTGACTCAGGAAGCAAAACAGGAAATCATCAAGAAGTACGCTGTGCGCGAGGGCGACACTGGTTCTGCAGAGGTGCAGATTGCTGTGCTAACCGCTCGCATCCAGTACCTCACTGACCACCTGAAGGAGCACAAGAAGGATCATCATTCCCGTCGCGGCCTGCTGAAGATGGTCGGCCATCGCCGCCGTCTCCTCAGCTACCTCTACAAGACGGATATCGAGCGCTATCGCTCCATCATCAGCAAGCTGAACCTGCGCAAGTAATTGCCCCTCAGCTTCGGGAAAAGCGGGATTATATCCCGCTTTTTTCTTTATGGGAGGATTCGCGGATTTTTCCTAGAATATACATAAATGTTATGTGAAAGTTATCGAAGATTCAGGAGGGAAACTGATGCATAGTTTCGAAATGGAGCTGGGCGGGCGCAAGCTCATCATTGAAAATGGCAAGATGGCCAAGCAGGCCAATGGTGCAGTGCTGGTGCGCTACGGCGATACGGTGGTGCTGGTGACGGCTACCGCCTCGGCAGAGCCGCGTGAGGGTGTGGATTTCTTCCCCTTGACGGTGGATTATGAGGAGAAGATGTACGCAGCAGGGAAGATTCCCGGTGGCTTCATCAAGCGCGAGGGACGTCCTTCCAGCGATGCCATTCTCTGCGCCCGTCTCATTGACCGTCCTATCCGTCCTCTTTTCCCTGAGGGCTTCCGCAATGATGTGCAGATTGTGGCCACTGTCATGTCCGTGGAGCAGGACAATGCCCCGGAATTGGCAGCCATGATTGGCGCTTCCTGCGCTCTCACCGTGTCCGATATTCCCTTCCTGGGGCCCATTGCCGGTGTGCGCGTAGGCCGGGTCAATGATGAGTTCGTCATCAACCCCACGGAGGCTCAGCGGGAGGTTTCCACTCTGAACCTGACGGTGGCAGGTTCGCATGATGCGGTGATGATGGTGGAGGCAGGCGCCAATGAGCTGCCTGAAGAAGTTGTCCTTGACGCTATCCTCTTCGGTCACAAGGAAATCCAGCGTCTGGTAGAGTTCCAGCAGGGTATCCAGAAGGAGTGCGGCAAGGAGAAGAAGGAAGCCAAGCTTTTCTCTGTGCCTGAGGAGCTTTCTGCTGCCATCAGCGATTATGCCAAAGCCCGTCTGGACGAGGCTACCCGCAATCCCGACAAGCTGGAGCGGGATGCCAACATTGCGGAGATCAAGGCCGACACCATGGAGCATTTCCTGGCTGAATATCCCGAGTCCGACAAGGAAATATCCTATATCCTCTACAAGCTGGAGAAGGATATCGTCCGCCACATGATCACCCATGAGAAGATTCGTCCTGATGGTCGTGCCCTGGACGAGGTGCGTCCCGTGTCCTGCGAGGTGGGCATCCTGCCCCGTACCCATGGCTCCGGCCTTTTCACCCGCGGCCAGACCCAGATTCTGAATGTGACTACCCTTGGCGCTATCGGGGATGAGCAGATCATCGACGGCCTTGGCCCCGAGACTACCAAGCACTATATCCATCACTACAACTTCCCTGGCTACAGCGTAGGTGAGGCCAGGCCCATTCGCAGCCCTGGCCGCCGCGAGATTGGCCATGGCGCTCTGGCAGAGCGCGCCCTGGTGCCGGTGATTCCTTCCCTGGAGGAATTCCCCTACACCATCCGTCTGGTATCCGAGGTGCTGGAGTCCAACGGCTCCAGCTCCATGGGCAGCGTCTGCGGCAGCACCCTGTCCCTGATGAACGCCGGCGTGCCCATCAAGCGCCCTGTGTCCGGCGTGGCTATGGGCCTGGTGAAGGATGGGGAGGCGTATACCATCCTCACGGACATTCAGGGCATGGAAGATGCTTTGGGCGACATGGACTTCAAGGTGGCAGGTACGGAAAAGGGTGTCACTGCCATCCAGATGGATATCAAGATTGCAGGCATCACCCGCGAAATACTCCACTCTGCCCTGGAGCAGGCCAAGCGTGGCCGCGCTTTCATCCTGGGCAAGATGCTGGAGTGCATTCCTGAGCCTGCCAAGGAGCTTTCTCCCTATGCTCCCAGGGTGGAGACGGTCACCATCAAGGTGGACAAGATCCGCGACGTCATCGGCACCGGCGGCAAGGTGGTCAGGAAAATCACCGAGGAAACCGGCGTGCAGATGGATATCCACGAGGACGGCAATATCTTCATCACCTCCAACGATGCAGAGGGCATGAAGCGGGCCAAGGAAATGATTGAGGAAATCGTCCATGAGATTGAAGTGGGCGAGGTTTACACCGGCAAGGTCACCCGCCTGATGAAATTCGGTGCCTTTGTAGAGCTGCTGCCTGGCCGCGAAGGCCTCTGCCATATCTCCCAGCTGGCCAAGCGCCGGGTGGAGAAGGTGGAGGACGTGGTGCAGGAAGGCGACCAGCTCCAGGTGAAGGTAGTGGAGATTGATGACAAGGGCCGCGTGAATGTCAGCCACAAGGCGCTCCTTTGATTTATGGAAATAAAAGTGCGTGTGCCCGGCTCCTGCGGCGAGCTGGTGCAGGGGATTCATAAAGGCAAGCCTTACCTTGTTACCTGTCCTATTGATGCTTACACTATCGTATGGGTGTCAGATGCTTGGCAGGGGCAGGAGGGGCTGGGAGAAAAATCCTGTCTGGCGTTGAAACTCACACTGGATTTCCTTGGCAAGACATCTTTTCCCTATGGCATCAGACTAAAAAGCGAGCTGCCTCACGGGAAAGGCATGGCTTCATCAAGCGCGGATATTGCCGCTGTAAGCGCAGCGGCAGCGTCCGCCTTGGGAAAGCGGCTGAGCCCAGAGGAAATCTTTCGCATAGCTACTGCCATTGAACCTACAGATCCTGTATTCTTCCCCGGACATGTCTGTGCAAATCAGCAGGATGGCAGCATCTATGCTGAGTATGCAGACTGGCCGCAACTTAAGATTGCAATCTTTGATACGGGTGGTACAGTAGACACTCTATGGCTGCATAGTAAATTTGGCATGGTGGGGGCAGAAATGCCGCCACCTGTATTTTTGTCGGATGCTGTGTCCATGGAGCAGCAGATTGCCGAAGCTGCCACAAGAAGTGCTCAGGCCAATCAAATGGCATTGCCCAAGCCCTGCTTTGAGGAATTGCTGAACCATGCTCTATCAAGGGGAGCGCTGGGGCTGAATACTGCTCACAGCGGTACGGTTTATGGAGTGCTATGGCCTGCAGATATGCCTTGGGGTGATGTGGATATGTATGCCAGGGAGATGGCTGTCTGCATGCCGCAGCTTGATTATTTAATGTATGCTCAGATGATTTCTGGTGGAATTATATACGAGTAAGGCCGCTGCCTCTTAGGGGGTGGACTTGAAAAATTTCAAAAAAACGTATATAATATGAAAGAATAAGAAATGGGATTCAAATGCCAAGTACGAGGAGGCGGCAATTATGGGTCATATTTTACCTTACAACTCCATCATGCCGAAACTGGGCGAGAATGTCTTTGTAGCTCCCACAGCCACCGTGGCAGGAGATGTGACTATCGGTGATGATTCGAGCATCTGGTTCGGTGCCGTGGTGAGGGGGGACTTCCAGCCCGTCATCATCGGCAAGGGCACCAATGTGCAGGATAATGCCATCGTCCACGTCATGGGTGACAAGCCCACCATCATAGGCGATGGGGTCACTATCGGCCATGGGGCCATCATCCATTGCGGGCGCATCGGCAACAACTGCCTGGTGGGCATGGGGTCCATTGTCCTGGGGTACACGGACATCAGGGATAATGTCATCATCGGTGCTGCCAGTCTCATTACCCAGCACAAGAAGATTCCTGCCAATTCCCTGGTCTTTGGCAATCCAGCCAAGATTATCCGCGGCCTCAGAGATGATGAGATTGAAGCCTTGCGGGAATCAGCCGAGAACTATGCCAAGATTGCGCAGAAGTATAAAGCAGAGCTTTTGTAATCAGCAAATAAAACAGCAAGGAGTGTCTCCATGGAAAAAACTTTAGTTCTTATCAAGCCGGATGCCTTTGCCAAGCACTACAGCGGCGATATCATCAAGCGTTACGAGGAAGAGGGCTTCCGCATCGTCGCCATGAAGCTCATGAAGATGGATGAGCGCCTGGCTTCCATCCACTACGCCGAGCATATCGGCCAGTATTATTATGAGGATCTGGTGGGCTTCATGACCTCGGCCCCCCTCATCGCCATCGTGCTGGAGGGGGAGGATGTCATAGCCAGGGTCAGGAAGCTCCACGGCAAGACCAACCCCAAGGAAGCCGAGGACGGCACCATCCGTAAGCTCTACGCCTCCAGCGGCAGCCGCAACGCCGTCCACGCCTCTGACAGCCCGGAGAATGCCAAACGGGAAATACATATCTTCTTCAATGAGACAGAAATTCTGGATGGCGAGTATCATCCGAAAGACTGATACAGTATAAATGAAATGTCCATTAGCAAGTTCGAAAGATTTGCTGATGGACATTTTTCTATGCAGATGTTTTTTCTGCATCTATGAAGATATTACAGTAATTCTGAGGAAATTTTCCTATCCCAAAAACAATGCTTCTACTATTGCCATCACTATTATAATGCTATTATGGGTAAAAAAATTGCCTGTTTTTTTACTAATTGCAATTTGGTAGAAGGAATATCCGACATTTTCAGAGAATAAGGAAATATGCAACATATCGGAGAATCACATCTGGACATAGGGCTTAGAAGGAGGAAGATTCGATGAAAATGTACAAGAGCACGAACATAAGGAATGTTGCCGTGGTAGGCCACGGTAAGACAGGCAAGACCAGCTTGCTGGATGCCTGTCTCTTTGATACCGGGGCCGTGAAGAGGCTGGGCAGTGTCGAGGAGGGCACCAGCACACTGGATTATGAACCTGAGGAAAGCAAACGGGGCATGACCATCAGCACCAAGCTGGTTGCCTGCGAGTGGGGGGAGTTTAAGTTAAACTTCCTGGAGACTCCGGGCTATCCTGATTTTGTCGGGGATGTGAAAGGTGCTCTCGCAGCGGCTGACAGCGCGTTGATTCTCATTTCTGCCACATCTGGCATTGAGGTGGAAACAGAGAAGCTCTGGCAGTATGCCGAAGAGGCAGAACTGCCTCGAGCCTTTTTCGTGAACAAGATGGACAGGGAACACGCTAACTTCAAGCGCGTGGTGGATGAGCTTCGGGTGCGCTTTGGTGACGGTGTGGTGCCCGTACAGGTGCCTATCGGCAAGGAGGCAGCCTTCCAGGGTGTAGCAGACCTCTTGACCCTGCACATGAAGATTGTACCTAATCGCAACGAGCATGAGTACATCGTGGCAGAACTGCCAGAATACATCAGGGGCGAGGTGGAAGAAGCTCGCCAGCAGTTGATCGAGGCTGTGGCTGAGTTCAATAACGAGCTCATGGAAAAATACATTGAAGGGACGGAAATCACAGAAGTTGAAGTGGCTGCCGCTTTGATTGAGGGCATTCAGGCAGGGAAGATTTTCCCAGTGTTCTGCGGTTCTGCCAAGCAGAATGTTGGTGTCAAGAACCTGATGAATGGCATTGTTGAATACCTGCCTACACCGTACTTCAAAGTTTCCATCGGCACCAGCCCTGCTGATGGGGAAATCAAAGAGAGAAAGACTGAGGATCCCTTCTCCGCACAGGTTTTCAAGACCATAGTGGATCCCTTTGTGGGTAGGCAGAGCTTTATTCGCATTCTGTCCGGGGATATGAAGGGCGATGCAACCTACTATCATGTGAATAAGGATGAGCCAGAGCGCATCGGCACTTTGTTCACCATGCAGGGCAAGCAGCAGTTCAACCTTGCTCAGGCTGCGGCAGGTGATATTGTGGTAACTTCCAAGCTGCAGGATGTCAAGACTGGTGATACTCTCTGTGACAAGGCTGATCTCATCCAGTATGAGGCTATTTCTTACCCAGAGGCTATGTTGGAAATGGCAGCCTCTGCCTCCAAGAAGGGGGAGGAGGACAAAGTTTTCTCTGCCCTGGCCAAGCAGCAGGAGGAAGATGCAACTCTTATTATCTGTAAGAACAAGGAAACACGTGAAACTCTCCTGCGGGGGATTGGCGAGGTGCATCTGGAGATTTTGGCAGAGAAGTTGGAGCGTAAGTTCGGTGTAAAGCTGAAGCTGACGCAACCCAAGGTCGCTTACCGCGAGACCATCCGCAAGAGCGTGAAGGTACAGGGTAAGCACAAGAAACAGAGCGGCGGTCACGGACAGTACGGCGATGTATGGCTGGAAATCAGTCCGCAGGCAGCCGGTGAGGGCAATGCTTTCACAGAAAGCATCTTCGGTGGCAGTGTGCCACGCCAGTATATCCCAGCGGTAGAAAAAGGCACGGAGGAAACCTTGGCTGGCGGTGTCCTGGCAGGGTATCCTGTAGTAGATGTAAAGGTAAACCTTTATGACGGTTCCTATCATGCGGTGGATTCCTCTGAGGCGGCTTTCAAGACGGCTGCGGCCCTGGCCATCAAGAAAGGCATTATGGAAGCCAGACCCATTTTGCTGGAGCCCATTGACAAGATTACCGTGACGGCACCCGAGTATTACATGGGCGATGTCATGGGCAAGCTGAACTCCAAGCGGGCACAGATTATGGGCGTAGATAGCAAGGGTAAAGATATGAGTGAGATTCAGGCCAGGATTCCTGTGGCAGAGCTTTTCAAATTTGCTACTGATTTGCGTTCCCTTACCCAGGGACGCGGCTCCTATAGCTTGGAATTCTCTCACTATGAACCTATGCCAGAGAAGGCAGCAGAGAAAGTTATAGCCGAAGCAGCAGCTAAAGAATAAAAATTAAATCAGTTACAAGAATCGCAGGTCAGTGTCAGGCCTGCGATTTTTGATGGATTGAAGTTATAGACAAAGACAAATAAAAATGGTACAATGTCGAAAGAACATATGTGCGTAAGACAACGAAAGGATGTTCACTTTGCAGAAGAAAAACAAGACCTCTGCTGAGAGGCAGGAACAGATATATGAATATTTGAAAAAATTCCAGCGTGAGCATAGCTATCCTCCTTCTGTTCGGGAGATAGGAGCGGCAGTGGGATTGAAATCTGCCTCCACGGTGCATGGTTATCTGCGCTGCCTGGAGGAACGCGGACTCATCGAGCGACAGCCGGACAAACGGCGGGCACTGGATATAGTGGGGGAGAAGCCACGCCAGGATTTCGTGAGGGTGCCGCTGGTGGGCACGGTAGCTGCCGGAGTGCCGATTCTGGCAGAGCAGAATCTGGAAGATGTCTACGAACTGCCCAAGAGCATGGTTCATAATTCTGAAGATGTGTTCATGCTGCGTGTGCATGGTGACAGCATGATAAATATTGGCATTTTGGAAGATGACTTTGTCATCGTCCGTCAGCAATCCGATGCCAGCAATGGCGATATTGTGGTGGCGCTGGTGAATGGAGAGAGCGCCACGGTCAAAAGATATTTCCTGGAGTCCGATTGCGTAAGGCTCCAGCCGGAAAATGACAATATGGAACCGTTTTACGAGCGCAATGTGCGCATTTTAGGCAAGGTAATCGGAGTTTACAGGCAGATGTAGCGATAATGACCTTTAGCAACGGCTGACTGAGCCACTTTGGGCTTGGTGTGCCGTTGCTTTTTTATTGTGGTATGATTTAGCTGTTTGATTGACAAATGCTTTGAGTGCGGTAAAATTATACTTATACAAATTGGTGATTATATTAAAGAAGCGGGTGAAAATTTCTTTTGCAGCAGGCTTTAGAAAAAATCGTATATTTTCAGGACAGATCAGAGGCATATGCCCTTTTAGGAGCCCAGGATGAGTTCCTGCAAATGCTGACTGAGGAGTTTGCTTGTCAGATGGTCAGCCGAGGGGATCGGTTGGAAATTCTGGGAGAGGCTGCGGAGGTGCAGAGGGCGGCTAGTGTCATGGAAGAGCTGCAGTACCTATACCGTCAGGGCACGGCTATCACCAGCCATGAGGTGCGCTACAGTATCATGATGGTGCGCCGTGGTGAAGAAGGGCTGCTGCACGAGATGTTCGGAGAGACCATTCTCGTGACAGCCCGAGGCAAGCAGGTGAGGCCCAAGACCTTGGGACAGCGGCTTTACCTTGAAACCATCAAGAAAAACTCCGTGACCTTGGGCATTGGTCCTGCGGGTACGGGCAAGACTTACCTGGCTGTGGTTATGGCTGTGGCAGCTTTGCGCAACAAGGAAGTCAAGCGCATTATTCTCACCCGCCCGGCGGTAGAGGCCGGAGAGCGTTTAGGATTCCTGCCTGGAGATTTGCAGGATAAGGTTGACCCGTATCTGCGTCCCCTTTACGATGCCTTGCAGGATATTCTGGGCATGGATGCCTATCAGAAACTTATGGCCAGGGGAACCATAGAGATTGCCCCTCTGGCCTATATGAGAGGGCGAACCCTGTCTGATGCTTTTGTCATTCTCGATGAAGCCCAGAACACTACTGCCAGCCAGATGAAGATGTTCCTCACCCGCCTGGGCTTCGGTTCCCGCATGGTGGTGACAGGAGATTTAAGTCAGGTAGACCTTCCCAGAGGTATAAGTTCCGGTCTTCGTGAAGCCAGCAAGGTGCTTGCTGGGGTGAAGGGGATAGGC
>Ga0310695_10014132_pt1 | contig 10843 bp, 5 predicted proteins | sample RumenRJG_04DNA_FD_203882 | JGI IMG/M metagenome (GOLD analysis project Ga0310695, IMG submission 203882) | Bovine rumen microbial communities from Lethbridge, Alberta, Canada - RJG_04 (v2) (version 2) | ecosystem: Host-associated > Mammals > Digestive system > Stomach > Rumen | place: Canada... | reverse complement strand
CCCTGCACCGGGGATGGTGATGCCCAGCACTGTGTGGGAGGGGAAGATGAGGAGCCAGTTGAAAAGCACGTCGAGCACACACATGAGAATGTTGACGGTGCTGGGCGTACGTGTGTCGCCCGAGCATCGCAGCATGCCGCTGCAAAGTGAGTTCATCTGCATCAGGGGGATGCAGAGACAGAAGACCATGAAATAGATGCTGGCGTCGTGCCTGATGCTTTCATCGCCGCCGAGCCAAACGGGCAGATAGGGACTGATGCCGACGCCGATGACAGCCAGCAGGGCGCTGAACTGCAGGCAGGAGCTGAGTCCCTGGCGCAGAATGTTACGGGCCTCGGCCCATTCGTTGGCACCGATACGATGTGCCACTTGCACGTAGAAGCCCTTGCTGAAAGCTGAGCATAGCCCGGCAAAGAGCCATATTGTGGTGGAGACGATGCCGATGGACGCGCTGGCGTTGGCACCCAGACTGCCCACCATGGCAGCATCGATGTATTCCATCAGTATGGCGCTCAGCTGTGCCAGCATCGAAGGGATGCTGAGTGTGGCTGCCAGGCGCAGTTGTTCGCGCCCGCCCAGATGCTGCCCGTCCCGAATCTTCTGCAGCAGAAGGTCTTTCTGTTTCGTCTGGCTCATGCGTGAGGATTAATGAAGGTTCTGAGACGCTGCAGTGCGCGGATGATGTTGTCGCGCTGTGTGGCCAGATTGATGCGCACAAAGCCTTCGCCCCCCGTGCCGTAATGCGAGCCTGCTGCCAGCCACAGGTGCTGCTCTCGTCGCAGGCGGTCGCAGAAATCCTCCACGTCCTTCGTCACCGAAGATACGTCCACCCACATCAGGTAAGTGCCCTGCAGCTGGCACACGCGGAGCATGGGCATCTGTGAGTCGATGAATTCCTTGGCTGCGAGATAGTTGTTCCAAATGTAGAGGCATAGTGCATCAAGCCATTCCTCACCGCCGTCATATGCAGCTGTGGTGGCTGTGATGCCGAAGGGGTTTACGTCGCACACCTCATGGATGTTCACTGCCCGGTCGATGCGTCGCCGCAACGAATCGTCGGGGACAATTATCTGGGCGTTCTGCAATCCTGCGATGTTGAAGGCCTTGCTGGCACTGGTGCAGATGCAGGCATGCGCCATGTGTTCGCTGCCCAGCGAGGCGTATGGCACGAAGCGGTGTCCGGTCATTGTCAACTCGCAATGTATCTCATCGGCCACGACAAACACATTGTTCCTCTGGCAGATGTCTGCAATCATCTGAAGTTCCTCTGCACTCCATACTCTGCCGCTCGGGTTGTGCGGGGAACAGAGCAGGAGCACCTTCACGTCGGGCTTTGCAGCACGTCGCTCGAGGTCCTGAAAGTCGATGCGGAACGTGTCGCCGTCCCTCTGAAGGCAGCTCTCCTCGGCACGGCAGCCAAGGTTGCGTATGCTGCTGTAGAAGCAGTTGTAGACAGGGCTCAGCGTGAGCACCCCGTCGCCCGGACTTGTCATTGCCCTCAGAATGGCGCTGATGGCGGGGACGATGCCGGGCACCGTAATCATCCACCGACGTTGATATTCCACCCCATGTCGCCGTGCATGCCAGCGGATGATGCTGTCGTAGAAGGCGTCGTCGGGCATCGCATAGCCGAAGACACCATGGGAGAGCCGCTGTGCGAGGGCATCGCGCACGGCCGGACAGGCGGGGAAGTCCATGTCGGCCACCCACAGCGGCAGGTCGACCGATGGGTCTTCGTCCCACTTCATGCAGCCGCTGCCACGACGATCGACGGGGGAGTCAAAGTTGAATCTTATCATTTTTCCTCAATTGTGCAGTCGGCCGGTGCCTTGCGGTTCTCGTCGATGATGATTTCTCCCACATGCCCATCGACCACGATGCTGCCCGATGTGGGGTTCTTGATGCTGTGCACATTTCCGCGGAGGGTGGCTTTGATGGTGCTGTACTCGAAGGCAAGGTTGGCATCGTCGCCCATCGTGCAGTCCTCCATCACGAGGTTCTCGCAATAGCACAGCGGCTGTTCGCCGGTGATATGACAGCGCACGAGGCGCAGGTTCTTGCTGTACCATCCCAGGTATTCGCCATTGATTTCGCTGTCATAGACGGTGACGTTCTCGCACTCCCAGAAGGAATCTTTTGAGTTCAGGAGCGAGTTGCGGATTACGACGTTGCGCGCATACTGGAAGCTATAGTTCCCCTCGAGATGGAAGTGGTCGATGTCCACATTCTCGACGTGCATGGCCAGATAGTCGGCATGGTCCATGCGCGTGTCTCGTATCACGATGTCGGAGCAGTCCCAGAGTGTCTCCTGGGCCAGCGGGAACTGGCATCGCTCGATATGGATGCCCTTCATGCGGCGGAACATCTTGGGCGCCTCCACGCGGCAGTCGGTGAGGCTTCCGTCCTCGGAATACCAGAGTGACGAGCGTGCGCTCTCGCGGAAGAGGCATTCCTTTACGCGGAAGCCTCGGCACTCCCAGAAAACATACTTGCCCTCGAAAGTGCAACGTTCGGCTTCGATATTCCCGCTTTCCTTGATGGAGGATTCGCCCAGATGGATGGTGACGTTCTCCAGTCGTGCATCGTGCAGTGTGTATAGCGGCCTCTCGCCGCCAAATTCCTTATCTTTGATATGTTGCATAACTCGTGTCTATGTGTGTAGTGTAATATTGTTAATTGTGGTGAAGAGATGCGTGCCGTGGCAGAGGGGAATCAGTCGTCGGTGAGCTTGCGGTAGCGTATCCGGCGCGGTTCCTCGAGTCCGAGGCGCTTGAGCTTGTTGGCTTCGTAATCCGTGTAGCTCCCCTGGAAGAAGTACACTGTGCCGTCGCCCTCGTAGGCCAGAATGTGGGTGCAGATGCGGTCGAGGAACCAGCGGTCGTGGCTGATGACTACGGCACATCCGGCAAAGTTCTCCAGACCCTCCTCGAGAGCTCGCAATGTGTTCACGTCAATGTCGTTCGTGGGCTCGTCGAGCAGCAGGACGTTGCCTTCCTGCTTCAGCGCCATGGCCAGGTGGAGGCGGTTACGTTCTCCGCCGGAGAGTACGCCACACTTCTTCTCCTGGTCGGCACCGCTGAAGTTGAAGCGGCTCAGGTAAGCACGGACGTTGATGTCGCGTCCGCCCATGCGGATGAGCTCATTGCCCTGGCTTATCACCTGGTATACGCTCAGCTCGGGCTTGATGTCGTGGTGGCTTTGGTCCACATAGGAGAGTTTCACTGTCTCGCCCACCTCAAACGTGCCGTTGTCGGGCTTTTCGAGGCCCATAATCATGCGGAAGAGCGTGGTCTTGCCGGCTCCGTTGGGGCCAATGACTCCCACAATGCCGTTGGGCGGAAGCGAGAAGTCCAGGTCGCGGATGAGGACATGCGAGCCGAAGGCCTTGCAGAGTCCGTGGGCCTCGATGACCTTGTTGCCCAGTCGCGGGCCGTTGGGGATGTATATTTCGAGCTTCTCCTCGCGCTCCTTCTGCTCTTCGTTGAGCATGCGGTCGTAGCTGTTCAGTCGTGCCTTTCCCTTTGCCTGCCGAGCCTTGGGTGCCATGCGCACCCACTCCAATTCCCTCTCCAGCGTCTTGCGACGTTTGCTGGCTGTCTTCTCCTCCTGCTCCATGCGCCTGGTCTTCTGTTCGAGCCACGAGGAGTAGTTGCCCTGCCAGGGTATTCCCTCGCCGCGATCGAGTTCGAGGATCCATCCGGCCACATCGTCGAGGAAGTATCGGTCGTGCGTCACGGCAATGACCGTGCCTTCATATTGTGTGAGGTGCTGTTCCAGCCAGTCGATGCTCTCGGCATCCAGGTGGTTCGTGGGCTCGTCGAGCAGGAGCACGTCGGGCTTTTGCAGCAACAGACGGCACAGTGCCACGCGGCGACGCTCGCCGCCGCTCAGCTGGCTGACCGGCGCATCGGCCGGCGGCAATCGCAGTGCGTCCATCGCGCGTTCCAGCTTGCTCTCCAGATTCCATGCGTCGGTCGAGTCGATGATGTCCTGCAGCTCTCCTTGACGGGCAAACAGCTGGTTCATCTTTTCCTCGTCCTCGTAGTATTCAGGCAAGCCAAATTTCTGGTTGATTTCCTCATATTCCGTGAGTGCATCCACTACCGGCTGCACACCCTCCTTGACCACCTCGATGACGGTCTTTGCCTCGTCCAGCTTGGGGTCTTGCTCCAGATACCCCACCGTGTAGCCGGGACTCCACACTACGTGTCCTTGGTAGCTCTGGTCGATGCCGGCAATGATTTTCATCAGCGTGCTCTTTCCGGCTCCGTTCAGTCCGATGATGCCTATCTTGGCTCCGTAGAAGAAGGAGAGATAGATGTTCTTCAGCACTTGTTTCTGATTCTGCTGGATGGTCTTGCTAACGCCCACCATCGAGAAGATAATCTTTTTGTCGTCGGTTGTTGCCATGTTTATATCAGTTCATAGTTTTATAATTCAATGTGAAGGGGCTCATAATAGGAGCAGTGCGCTGACGCTCAGCCCGAAGGTGAGGATGGCGAGGGATGTGGTGGCCAGCACCTTGTTCAGCCTGCGTCCCATACGTATCTGCCGCATCAGCCGCCAGTTGGTGATGTGGAAGGCGAGGTAGGGGAGCATGAACACAGCGTTCGTCCGAAGGCTGGGCAACGTGAGTGCCACTGCGATGATGCCTGTCATGAGGTAGAGCACCTCGGTGGCTCGAGGGCCGATGAGCGTGACGAGCGTCACCTTGCCCACATGGGCATCTGTCTCGCGGTCGCGATAGTTGTTTACCAGCAGCAGGCAGTCAATCACCAGCCCGGAGGCCAGGGAGAGCAAGACTACCTCACGCGTGAGCGCGTGTGTCTGTATATAATAGGTAGCACAGACGGGTACCAGACCGAAGAATACCAGCACCAGCACATCGCCTAATGCACGGCGACTGAACAGGAGGGTGTACAGGAAACAGCATACCACGCATGCCAGCCCTACCCATACCATCTTCCATCCGCCCCACACTACCAGTGGGAGGCCCGTGGCAGCGCTTAGCAGCGTCACCAGTGTGATGCCCCATCGCATGGCTCGCGGCGTCACCCATCCCTGAGCCACTGCACGTTCGGGACCCAGCCGTTCTGCGGTATCCACTCCGTCGGCCCAATCGAAATAGTCGTTGACCAGATTGGCGTCCACCTGCATCAGCAAGGCAAAGAGCAAGCATAGCGCTGCTGGCAGCCACAGGAAGTCCGACGGAGCTTCATGCCACGCAGCGCTCAGTGCAATGAGCACGGGGACGGCAGCTCCGGTAAGCGTCTTGGGGCGTGAGGCTAACAGCCATGCACGCGGCGAGTTGGTGCGAATCTCCACAATATCTTAATGCTTGGGTTTCAATTGGCCTGCAAAGTTAGCTCTTTTTCTGTAGAATAAAGAATACTGGCTGATGATTTAATGTTTTTTTAGTTTTCATCCGTCCGAACGACGTGTCTCATGAGCCTTCTTTCGCCGACTCCGGGCGTTGCTCTGAGACTCGATGTGCCCATTGTTGTGTGCCGCGTGTTCCGAGATGAACGACACTTGGGAGGAAGGTTTTCGACACTCGGCTGTTAATAACTTTATAATAAATATCTGCCGACGCATGCTGTCTATGTGAGTCAAACTTCATACCTTTGCAGAAAAATAGCTGAAGTTTCGAAAGTGGCATCGAAGGAAGGCATGCGAGCTGTCCCCGCACTGGGGGAAGCCCGGCGGTACATACTCCGCCGGCGGGAGGAACGTGCTCCGTCGGCGGAAAGAGCGTGCTCCATCGGCAGGAGGAGCGTGCTCCGTCGAGGGGTGGAGTTCTTGAGGTGTCAAGCGCCGCAAAAGGCGTCGAGCGGGAAGCCCTGAGAATCAGGCATGCCGTCTGCCCGCCGTCATCGCCCGGAATGGGGGCGGAAGAAGAACCACCCGGCCCGAACCGGATACTGCCACGGAATCCGGACTCCCGAAACTCCAGTCTGCGAATTATATCAATGTAAAATGGCGAGTTAAGAACTCCCAAAACTTAAGAATAATTAGTTTATGCCCGAGACAAGTAATAAACGACGTTCATCGTCGCGCACGAAGATTGTGGAAGTGCCCAGTGTGGACAGCTACGGACACAAGCAGCCGCAGAACCTGGAGATGGAAGCGGCCGTGCTGGGAGCGCTGATGGTGGACCAGGAAGCCTATTCGCAGGTAAGTGATCTGTTGAAACCCGAATCGTTCTACGACAAGCGTCACAGCTATATATATCAGGCAGTGCAGTCGCTCAGCGCCGAACAGAAGCCCGTGGACATCATGACCATCATCGACCGGCTGGAGACCATGGGCACGCTGGAAGAGGCTGGCGGACCTGCCTACATCATGCAGATAAACTCCCAGATAACGAGCAGCGCGCATCTGGAGTACCATGCACAGGTGGTGGCACAGAAGTTCCTTGCCCGCCAGCTCATTACGCTGAGCAGTTTCGTGCAGACAAAGGCGTTTGACAGCACTGTGGATGTGGCCGACCTCATGCAGGAAGCCGAGAGCCAGCTCTTTGCCATCTCGCAAGCCAACCTTCGAAAGGATTACACCCAGATAAATCCTGTTATCGACCAGGTGTATGAGAACCTTCGCAAGGCCGCAGCCCTGGATGGCGGTATGAGCGGCATCGCTTCGGGATTCGAGAAACTGGACAAGATGACCAACGGATGGCAGAACAGCGACCTCATCATTATCGCTGCACGCCCGGCAATGGGTAAGACCGCCTTCGTGCTCTCCATGGTGCGTAACATGGCAGTGGACCGCAAGATACCGGTGGCGATGTTCAGCCTTGAAATGTCGAACCAGCAGCTGGTGCAGCGTCTGATGGTCAACGTGTGTGAAATCGAAGGCGAGAAACTGCGCAGCGGCCAACTGGCTCCCTACGAGTGGAGTCAGCTTGACTCTCGTGTCCGTATGCTCGTCGATGCCCCTATCTATGTGGACGACACGCCGCAGCTCTCTGTCTTTGAACTGAGAACCAAGGCCCGCCGGCTCGTAAGGGAACACCAGGTGAAGTGCATCATGATTGACTACCTGCAGCTGATGAATGCCAGCGGAATGAACGTGAACAGCCGTCAGGAGGAGGTGGCCTTGATAAGCCGTTCGCTGAAGGGACTTGCCAAGGAGCTGAACATCCCCATCATTGCCCTGAGCCAGCTGAACCGTGGCGTGGAGGGGCGCGAAGGTCTCGAGGGAAAGCGCCCGATGCTGAGCGACCTGCGTGAGTCGGGTTCTATTGAGCAGGATGCCGACATTGTATGTTTTATCCATCGTCCCGAATACTATGGCTTTAAGCAGGATGACAACGGACGTCCCCTGACGGGCGTGGCCGAGTTTATCGTGGCCAAGCATCGTAACGGACAGGTGGGTGACGTACGCCTCCGCTTTAAGGACCGCTTCGCCCGCTTCACCAATGACGAACATCGCATTCCGCTTCCCGGTGAGAATCCCGCCGTCGAGGGTCGCATCGCATCTGCGCCAATGACGGACGAGGAGAAAGCACAGGCCGACTCCCTTGTTGACAACATTCCCATTGCCGATCCCCTTGGCCCCGCACCAGAGAACAGCGCGCCCCCCTTCTGATTCCCTTTACGCCATACCCTCGATGGGCAAAAGATAAGCATCACCCGCTTCCATACAAGAGAAAAAATTCTTTTTTTCTTGCCCATTCCACTCATTTGCACTATCTTTGCACGCACAATAGGAGAATGATGGGTGATACAACTCAGTATTTAGGCTCTTCCGACTCTCTTTTTTCATACGCGAGAAGAGAATGCGGAGGACAATAGAAACATACATTAAAGACATGAGCAAGAAATTTGCAGAACGAAACAAGTTGAACCTCAGTGAGGTGAATAAAGAAGTACTGAAGACGTGGGACGACGAGGATGTCTTCCACCGCAGTGTGACGGAACGCGAGGGGTGCCCCTCATTTATCTTCTTCGAAGGTCCCCCAAGTGCTAACGGACATCCCGGTATTCATCACGTGCTGGCACGCAGTATTAAGGACACTTTCTGCCGCTATAAGACCATGAAGGGCTTCCAGGTGAAGCGCAAGGCAGGATGGGACACACACGGACTGCCTGTGGAGCTTGGTGTGGAGAAAGAGCTGGGCATCACGAAGGAGAATATCGGAAAGACCATCTCCATCGAGGATTATAATGCCCGTTGCCGGCAGAATGTAATGATGTACACCAGCGAATGGACCGACCTGAGCCGCCGAATGGGCTATTGGGTGGACATGGAGCATCCCTACATCACGTATGACAACAAGTATATCGAAACACTCTGGTGGCTTCTCAAGCAGCTTTACGAGAAAGGACTCCTGTATAAGGGCTACACGATTCAGCCCTATAGCCCTGCCGCAGGCACCGGTCTCTCGAGCCACGAACTCAACCAGCCCGGCTGCTACCGCGACGTGAAGGACACCACGGTGACAGCCCAGTTTGACATCCTCGACCCGCGTCCCGAGATGACTCAGCACGGCAAGCCCGTCTTCCTGGCATGGACGACTACGCCGTGGACGCTGCCCTCGAACACCGCATTGTGCGTGGGCCCGAAGATTGACTACGTTGCAGTGCAGTGCAAGAATCCATACACCGAGGAGGACATCACGGCTGTCATGGCCGAGGCTCGCCTCTCGGCATACTTCAAGTCGGAAGAGGATTATGTCATCGTGGGCCGTTATAAGGGCACAGAACTCGTGGGCATGCATTACAGCCAGCTCTTCCCGTGGGTGAAACCGACAGAGGTAGAGAACGGCAGGTTCACAATCAAGGAGGCGGACGCCTTCCGCGTCATCCCAGGTGATTATGTGACTACTGAGGACGGTACGGGTATCGTACACATCGCTCCCACGTTTGGTGCCGACGATGCCAAGGTGGCCAAGGACGCTGGTGTGCCTGCTCTTTATGTGATGGACAAGGCTGGCGACCCGCGCCCCATGGTGGACTTTACCGGCAAATACTTCTTGCCGGCCGATATGGACGTAGCATTCTATGAGGCTTGTGTCTGCAAGGAAGCGTATGCGCTTCACGAAGGAGCCTATGTGAAGAATGCCTACGACCCCAAGTATGCTTCGCTCAGCGAGAAGGAACTGGCTAAGACGGAAGACCTCAACATCATTCTCTGCATGGAGATGAAACAGGCAGGCCAGGCCTTTAAGATAGAAAAGCACGTACATAACTATCCTCACTGCTGGCGTACGGACAAGCCCGTGCTCTATTATCCGCTGGATAGCTGGTTCATCCGTGCCAGCGCTGTCAAGGAACGCATGCAGGAGCTGAATCGTACCATCCTATGGAAGCCGGAGTCCACCGGTACGGGACGCTTCGGAAAGTGGCTGGAGAACCTGAACGACTGGAACCTGAGCCGCAGCCGCTACTGGGGCACGCCGCTTCCTATTTGGCGTAATAAGGACACACGCGAGGAGAAATGTATCGGCTCGGTAGAGGAACTCTATGTCGAGATAGAAAAGGCTGTCGCTGCCGGCGTGATGCCCAGTAATCCGCTCAAGGAGCGTGGCTTCGTCCCTGGCGATATGTCGCAGGAGAACTATGACCGCATTGACCTGCACCGTCCCTATGTCGATCAGATCTGGCTTGTAGGCGAGAGCGGGGCAGTGCTGAAGCGTGAGCTCGACCTTATCGACGTATGGTTCGATTCGGGTGCAATGCCCTATGCCCAGCTGCATTATCCCTTCGAGAACAAGATGCTGCTTGACGGCCACACTGCATTCCCGGCAGATTTCATTGCAGAAGGCGTCGATCAGACACGTGGCTGGTTCTACACCCTTCATGCCATCGCTACGATGGTTTCCGACTCGGTGGCTTACAAGGCTGTTATCAGCAACGGACTGGTGCTTGACAAGAATGGCATGAAGATGAGCAAGCGTCTCGGCAATGCAATCGACCCGTTTGGCGCTATTGAGAAATACGGATCGGATGCCGTACGCTGGTATATGATTACGAACAGCGCTCCGTGGGACAATCTGAAGTTTGACGAGGAGGGCGTGCTCGAAGTGAGCCGTACATTCTTCGGCAAGCTCTTCCAGACGTACAGCTTCCTCACCATGTATGCCAATGTGGACGGATGGTGCTATGAGGAGGCCGATGTGCCGATGACCGAACGTCCGGAGATGGATCGCTGGATTCTCTCAGAACTCAATTCGCTCATCCGTGAGGTATCTGAATGCTATGAGACTTATGAGCCCACACGCGCCGGACGTCTCATTCAGTCGTTTGTCGTGGACAATGTGAGCAACTGGTTCGTACGTCTGAGCAAGAAACGCTTCTGGGGCTCGGCCATGTCGCTTGACAAGCTGAGTGCCTATCAGACGCTCTATACATGTCTGGAGACGGTGGCTCGCCTGATGGCTCCTATTGCCCCCTTCTATGCCGACCTTCTCTATCGCGACTTGAACGAGGCAACGGGTCGTTCGTCGCAGCAGTGTGTTCACTTGGCTTCCTTCCCCGTAGCTGACGACAGCAAGATTGACAAGGAGCAGGAACTGCGCATGGAGCTGGCACAGCAGGTGACCTCCATGATTCTCTCCTTGCGCAAGAAGGAACAGATCGTCGTAAAACAGCCTCTGAAGCGTATCGCCATTCCCGCTATCGACGCCGAGCAGCAACAGCGGCTGCAGGCGATGAAGCAGCTTATCCTGGATGAAGTGAACGTGAAGGAGATGGAGTTCGTGGATGCCCAGGGCATGTTGGTCAAGAAGGTGAAGTGCAACTTCCGCACTATGGGCAAGAAGTTCGGTAAACTGATGAAGGATGTCAACACAGCCGTGACAGCCCTCTCGCAGGAACAGATTTCACGCCTTGAAGCCGAACAG
>Ga0310695_10014131_pt1 | contig 10844 bp, 7 predicted proteins | sample RumenRJG_04DNA_FD_203882 | JGI IMG/M metagenome (GOLD analysis project Ga0310695, IMG submission 203882) | Bovine rumen microbial communities from Lethbridge, Alberta, Canada - RJG_04 (v2) (version 2) | ecosystem: Host-associated > Mammals > Digestive system > Stomach > Rumen | place: Canada... | reverse complement strand
AAATAAGCGCATTACAAATGCTTATACTCAATCCTGCTGGATTGCAAATCCAGCAGAACCATGCTGAATAATTCGCTAACTCTCTGATTGTCAATCTATACAATTTTATCGAACTCACGTTAACCTACAAGTTTCGCAAGTTGCGGAACTTGAGTTAATAGATTGCTTTGCTGGTCTTGTTGGTGCCGTCGCTGTAGGTGGTGACGATGATGTTCACACCCTCGAAGGGTTGCGAGCTCATCATGCCAGCCAGATTGTAGTAACGGACAGACTCGACACTCCGAGCAGCACGCGTCTCGCTCACGGCAGTCACCACACCACCGGTCGACTCATCGTTAGTGATGTCGATGGGCGACACGATATACTTCGATGTCGTCACATTGTACTTGTAGGGTTGTGACGGCAGTGATGGTTCGTGCTGGGGTGCTTGTGGGGCACGCTGTGGGGCATTGCTGGCAGTGGGGACCGAAGCGTCGTCGGCCAGACGGATAATGGCATGGAACTTATAGGCTTGACCAGTGTGCTCACCATTCTTGTTGACGCCTTCTTCCATCCAATCGGGTTTGGCCATTAAGTCCCAGGTCACAGGGAAGTAACCATCCAGGTCGGCCTCGTTCATGAAGGCATGCTCATGATTGCTGGTGGTGTAGGCCTGTCGGATGGGCACAAAGAACTGATTGTTTCCACCATAGACAGCCCAGGTGATGGTGGCATACTCCTGCGGCTTGGGCGTGACCAGGAAGTAGCGGTTGCCATCGAGGTAAGAGACCTCACTCTCTTGTGTGCCGATGAAGTTGGCTGTGACAAACACGTTGGGGTCGTAGGTGTAGTCTGTGCATTTGTCCACTGCAGGTAGTGCATCGGCCAAAGCCAGACGCATTTCGGGATTCATGTTGTTTACCAACTGTGCATGCACTGTATTCTTAGGCAAGAGCTTGTCCTCGTAATTCTTGAGCAGTGCAATCTGGTCTTCCCGGCTTAAAGTTGCGATATTCTCGGGATACAGGGTCGACAGGGTCAATTTCACCCAGTTGCTCTGGTCGTAGCGCGTCTTGTCGCCCATGAGCGAGGTGAGGTCTAACACATAGTCAATCTCGCCATTCTGCTGCAGTGACTTCTCAACATAATTCGTTGATACAAAGTTGTTGATGTCCTTGCAGTAGAGCGCGCCATAGACTGTGTGTTCGACACCGTCAACCATGATTTTAGTCTCGGCGAAGGGGTCAACATAGACACCCACCAGGTCTTCCTCAATGGTGTAGACAGGTCCCTCGACAATGCCGTTGCGGATGATGTTGCCCAACGAACGGCCAAGCACAATCACACCACAATAGTCATAGCAGGTGCCAGTGCTATAGACAAAGTCGCTGGTCTGCTCCTTGAGCATGCCCTCGGCGGCCGGTTCGCCGGTGGCAAAGTCAAAGAGTACAGTCTGGGTGACACCATCGACAGTGACGCTTTTGGTTTGGATGCCGTTGTCAAAGATGATGCCCACGGGCATGGTGGTGATGCCATAGGCTGTGAGATCGATTCGCCACACCTCATAACCATCTTTGTCATAGCCCACCATGTCGCAAGGTGCGCCAGGGAACCAGGCGTCAACAGCGTCAGGATCGGTATAATCATTCTTGAGCAAGTCGTGGTTGACACCATTCTCGTCGGTATACCAAGCGTGGCAGAACACATGCTCCCAGCCTGGCGTGTTGGTAAAGTAGGCATAGAGGTGTCCCTCAATCATCACGGCACAATCGGCGGCCTCCTGGGCTGCGGCGGCATAGTAGTCGCGGGTGTAGTCCTCAAGCGCGGTGCCCGTGTTGGGCCATGTGAAGAAGAGCTCGCCTGACTTGCGCCACTGGATGTCGGTCATGTCTGCATTCTCGTCATCAGGGTTTGTGGCATCTGGATTGTATTGATAAGATCCGCGGGTGAACCAAAAATCGGTCATGGCGTCTGGAACTTCCCAAGTCCACCATGTGCGGCCGCCCACAGTGGTCACTTTATGGGGGGGCACACCCACAAGCAGTTTCTTGCGGTTTGTGGCAATCTCATCGCGGCTGGGACGATCAACGTGGATATAGTCGGTGTCACCAACGTTGCGCTCTTTGTCGTAGGCCCATATCAACGGGTTGGTGGCATTGTTGTTCTTCTCTAGGTGGATAATGGTCTTGCCGCTGAGCATCGTGGCCATATTATAGAGCGTGACACTCTTGTCGGTGAGGTTGACCACCACACGGTAGGTGCCATCAGTCTCTTCGCCCATCACAAAATCATTAGGGGCTGCATAGGCCAGGGCATTGCTCAGCACTTGATTCAAGTCGTCGCTGCTCAATGTCCTGCGTCCATCTTTGGCACCCAGACGGTATGATGCATCAGGCCATGTGCTGGCTGCTGTCCCCAGGTGTGTGGTGAACTGGAATGTGTCACCCGACTTAAGCTCTATGTTCGACAAGGTGTAGGTGTCGCCATCGCTGGTCATCATGTTTACACCGCCATTGGCATTCCATGTCGTGCTGCCCGAGTGCCCATAGTACATATATAGGGCATGATAGGCATGGGTGAGTTTGACGGTCATGACCGTCAAGTCGACCTCGATATCGTAGTAGCCGCCTGAACTAACCAAGAAATTCTTCTCAGCACCATTGTCAACACGCAAGATGCTTTGTGGTTGGTCTAACTTGTCTTCGGTGAAGAGCCAGGTCTTGTCACTTGCATTTGAACCATAGCGATGGGTGTTGAGTGTGGTCCAGTCATCGGCATTGGTGGCAAGCATGGTGGCAAAAGCAAATCCACTGTTGCCGGGAGTGAGCAAAATTCTCTCGGCTTTGAATGTGGTGCAGGCCTCATTTGTAGCAGTCATTTCAATGCCCACATTCGGCTCCCAAGGATTACCATTAGCATATCCTACAATGTAAAGCTTACCAGTGTTGATGCTTGTTGGCCAGTTCAATCCAGTGACTGGTTGGTCGTATGTTTCGGTAGGGTCTGGACCTTTGTAGAAAAGTCCTTTTTTATAGGTGTTATATTGTGTTTGGTTGTAGTAGCTATTGTTGGCATATCGGTAAAAGCTTGCTCCGGTAGGTGTTTGGTTGGTTGTGCTCGTCCAGAGAAAAACCGAATTACCACCCTTTTTACCCCCGACCTTTGTCATTTCAGCCTTCGTAGTGATTGTGCTGCCAGATGTATATACATCTACAACCGTTTTGGCATTATCATTGTACCACCATGATTGATTTACCTCAAAGAAGCAGAATTGTGTGGCCCCCTTAGTGGCAGTTAAGTCCAGGTAATAACCCTTACCATTGTAGTAATAGTAGTGCGTGCCACTGGTAACACCATTGATGTCAGATGTTTGATTCTCCCATTCATTGTTGGTGGTGAATGCTATGTTGGCCGATGTTGTGCCTGTCAAGGTGATTGTGTACCACTGAAGGCTTCCAGTGGCTAGGGTGCCTGTCTCAGATAGGGCCCTCCCGCTTTGTGAATTGGCATCTCCGTCACTGCCCCAACATTGAATGTGAGGCGCTGTTGAGGTTCCATAAACATAGATGGTGACATCGGCTTGAGCCGTTGTCCAAATCATGGACAAGAATAGCAATACGAAGAATTGCCTAGTTAGTCTAAATCCTTGTTTCATAGTTGTTTGCAAAATATTTTTTGATTGTTTTTTCTGCTAACAAAGGTCGCTATTATTAATAATGTGTGTCCGTGGTACGGCAGAAAAATCAGCAAAAATATTATGCAAACGTTTGCATTTATGCCAAAAAGGCTGTTTCCAATAGCGAAAGCGCGTCGATGGCTCACGCCATTAGCTCCCCCTTTAGAGGGTAGGGGGGCTTGAGAGCGTCAACCAATAATCTCCTCAATCCAGCGGCCCACACTCAAGGCGAGGGGCCCGGCTGCTGTGCGGGACATGATGCGATCGTTCAAATCATGCAGCAGCGGGGTGGCGTCACTATCGCCACATTGGGCAATGATGCGTTGTGCCTCGTCGTGTGCTGCACTGGCTGCGGCTTCGGCCCATGGTCGCAGCAGGTAGCTCTTCCAGAACAGCCAGTAGGCGAGGTCGTAGGTGCGGTTGGCGTCATTCTCGTCATTGGGGTCGACGTCGAGCAAGAGTTGCAGGTCGACAGGAACGGGAGCGGTGACATAGACCTCGTCGAGCAGCGTGAAGAACACTTGTGCCAGAGCCAGCAGCTGTGGGTCTTGAGGGGCGATGTGATGATGCAGGCCCAAAGTGTAGTGCAACACCGTGCGCAGGTCATCGACATTGAGCTCATAGTCCACATAGTCGTCGCTGCGCTGGTAGTGGGGTAGCGGGGAGCCGTTCAGTTGTGAGTGAAGGCGGGTGAAAGTTCGCCAAAGACCGGCGTCGGCCACGATGTCCTGGAAGTAGCCCACTACGGCAAGAATCCCGTCGCGGCGGGTCTCGTCGTCAATCTCATCCAGTAGCAGGCTGTCGTCCCAGGCTCGCGCCAGTTGGCGCGACAAGGCCAAGTAATAGCGGTCGGTCGTTGCCACCATGGGCCACGTGGGCTGACGCTCCATGAAGTCTCGTGCACTGATCTCAATCATTGTCTTCTTTTTTTAGGGTGTTTTCTAGACCAACTAGATGCTCTATGCAGAGCAAGTGACCGCTCTTCAGGCAGTGCTGAAAAGCGGTCATGCTCGTGAGCCGCGAGCGGGACTCGAACCCGCGACCTTTTCGTTACGAATGAAATGCTCTACCAACTGAGCTATTGCGGCTGATGCAATGCGTCATCAAGCATTGCGGGTGCAAAGGTACTAAATAATTAAGAATTGAGCGTTGAGAATTGAGAATTATTTTTGGCAGCACCTTGCATTTTAACGTTCGTTAGCGGTTGGGCTACATCATCAACTTGCTGTAGGTGATCTTAACCTTGGCCTTGTCCAGGCGCAGGCGAGCGATGGCTGGCGTCGATACCTGCGGGGCAATCTTAGTCACTACTGTCTGGGCTGCGGTGTAGTAGGTGGCTGCTGTTGTGTAGGTGGTCACGTCCACTGGGGTTACGGTCAGGTTGATGTCATCCTCGGTGGCTACGCCATTCTGGTTGTTGATGATGTTGAGCAGATAGGGGCGCAGACCATTGAAGACATAGCTGCGTGTGGTGCTGCTGTAGACGGCATAGAACGAGTCCTTGTTGTTGGTTAGGCTGTCGCCGGCAATGAACTTGTCCTTCTGCGAAGTCTTGACCATGAGCAGGTTGGTCGGAGGGCTGATGTTGTAGGCTGTGCCCGTGTCCTCGACAGGTATGGTCAGTTCCAACTTGTTGATCACACCCAGGTCGTCGCCAACGTTGGCCTTGAAACTGTCGATGATATCCTGGATGGGGAACCGCAGTTGCACTTCATAGCCTGCAGGAGCGACGATGATGGCTTGTCCATCGTCGATGCGTTGCTTGACCGATGCGTCAACGTCAAGGGTGATGATATTGTCTTGCAAAGTCTCGGGCGAGGCGGCCATGTAGGTCGAACGGGTGCTCGTGATGGTGTCGACCTCGTTGACTGTGGTTGACGCCTTGCGGTAGAACACTTGAAGCTCGGTCTTGTTGAAGTTCATCACGCGACCGCTGCCATAGCTGTTGCAGATGTAGATGCCTGGGAAGAATTTGGCAAAAGCGCTGGGCGAACTGAACGTCTCGGGATGCTGACGATACTCCTGGTGGATATCGCGAGCCAGGCTCACCGGCATGGGCACAAACACGGCTTCGTACGAGTAGGTCTGGCCACCGCTCTCTTGATAGACCGTGGTGGTCGACAGGGGCGAATAGGCCGTCGAGCCCAGCAGGTCGTCCTCGTCATAGTAGCCTGTAGGGTCGAAGTCGCTGTACAGTGGTGACGGCAGCTGCTTGTTCAGACGATACACTTTCAGCCGCATGGGAGGCTTAGAGTCGCCAGTGAAGCCATCTCCGGTGATGGCCAGCATCAGACGGCATGAGTCAATCATCTCGCTACTCACACCCATGGTGTCGATCAGGGCTGCAGGGATGAACTGGGTCACGACCTCGCTGCTGAGCGTGCCATAGCCGTCGGCCTTGAGCAGACCCACCAACTGGGTGCTGGTGCGCGCCTGGACGCGCTGGTTGAGCACGCTGTGGCCTGTGAGGACAAATGATGAGTCCTCGATGATGGCCGACCGTGTGTCGGTGAGCGATGTGCCGATGGTCTCGTCGGTGCACGACTGCAGTCCCAGCAGAACGGCCAGGACAAGCAGTGTATTGAAGATTTTTTTCATGATGCCGATAAAAACGGAATTTTATAGCGATTCATAGAATTGTGCCACTGCCTCGACATTGTTCTCCTCGCCGGGATAGGGCATGAACGGTAGACCGCTCTCTTGTACCATCTGCAGAATTTCGGGCTTGATGTTGGGGCTGCATTGCATCACGGCATCGCAGTGCTTGAGAGCCAGACGGGTCAGTGCAGTGTGGTCGACGGGCTGACCCATGATGTCATGCACTGTGGCCTCGTTGATGCCGTCCTGAACCAGCAACTCGCCCAGGCGCTCGTTGAGCGGCGCACCGAAGTCATCGTCCCACAGGCTATACACAATCTTTGCCTCGCGGAACGAAGGATCGTCGGGAAACAGCTCGCGCATGTAGAGTGGCGCCAGAGCGGTTATCCAGCCGCTGCATTGAATCACGTCGGGCGACCAACGCTGCTTGCGCAACGCCTCGATGACCGAACGGACGTAAAAGATGCTGCGTTCGTGGTTGACCTCGGGAGTCATGAGTGTCTCAGGCTCCTTGGGTAGCTCCTTGACTTTCTGGTCGCGGCCCACGCTGATGAAGTAATCGTCGTTGAAGATGAAGAACACCGAGATGCGCGACGGGGGCAGGGGGGCGGTCTTCATGATGAGTGGGTGGTCGGTGTCGTCGATGATGATATTCATGCCCGACAGGCGATACACTTCGTGAAGCTGGTTGCGGCGCTCGTTGATGCAGCCATATTTGGGCATGAACGCACGCACCTCGGCGCCACGTTCCTTGATGCCTTGTGGCAAGTCGTGGCCCCAAAGCGACATTGGGGTCTCGTCCAGATAGGGGGCTATCTCTTGCGAGATGAATAAAGCTTTCTTTACCTCCATGATGCTATTGAGTTTAATGTATGCAAAGTTACTGAAATTTCTGCAATTTGGAGATGTTTCTGCTTTTGTTACTGACATTTTTAGCAAAAAAGTGTACCATTTTAACATCTTGTAATCATTCGACTGCCGTTTTCGGCTATAGGCTGGCGATGCCTTGGTCTATACTTTTTCTCCCTTGGTCAATGTTTGGCAAGCATTGGTCTCTAACACCCTTTTGACTTCTTGCACAGTCGCAAAAACGGCATTAACTTTGCAGCGTCGACATTTGACAAACTAACATCATTTCTTTACTAAACAAAACAACAATGAAGAAGACATTTTTTGCAATCATGGTAGCGCTCCTGGCTGTGGCCAGTGTGTGCGCACAACCCCAAGGCCGTGGACATCGCCACGGTGGTATGAACCCCGGACAGATGATCGAGCGACGTGTGGCTATGCTCGATAAGGAGCTCTCGCTCACACCCGACCAGAAGACCGCCATTGCAGCCATCTACACCGAGCAAGCCGAGAAGATGAAGGCAAAGATGGAGCAAAGACGTGCCGACAAGGACAACCAAGTGCAGCCTAAGCCCGAGGACATGAAGGCTCGCCGCGAGGCCATGAAGGCCGAGCAGGACGAGGTCGACAACAAGGTGGCGCAGCTGCTCACTGCCGAGCAGAAGGCCAAGTTTGAACAGGTCAAGGCTAAGCGTGCCGAGCGCGGTCATGACAACAAGGGTATGCGTCGTCACGGCCCCAAGCATGAGGATGGTAAAGCTCCCCACATGAAGGGCAAGGCAGAATGCTGCAGCGACAAGGCAAAAGCTGACTGCTGCAACGGCAAGGCAGAGACTCCTGTCAAGTGACAGAAAAAGCTGACTGAACAGAGCAAAAAACTGCAGAGCTCACTTGAGCCTGCAGTTTTTTTTAGTAACTTTGCACGGCCGTTTGCAACGGCTGCACCATCTTATGGACGCATTTGTGCAATTCTTTGTCGACTGGGGATACTGGGGCATGTTTGTCTCGGCATTCATCGCCGGTAGCATCATCCCGCTCAGCAGCGAGGCGGTGCTTGTTGCCTGTGTGGGGCCGCTGCACCTCAATCCCTGGCTATGCCTGGTCGCTGCCACAGCTGGCAATGTGGCAGGTGGCATGACCTGCTACTGGCTTGGTACATTGGGCAACATGGAGTGGATTGAACGCTACGCCCATGTCAGCCGCGAGAAGCTGGACCGTGCCGAGCGATTCATCCATGGACGTGGAGCGTGGATGGCGTTCTTTGCATTTGTCCCTGTGCTGGGCAGTGCCCTAACCGTGGTGTTGGGCATGATGCGGGCCAACATCCCCATCACCGTGTTGGCCATGGCCCTGGGTAAGATCATCCGCTATGCCCTGGTCATCGGCGGAACGCTAGGGGTTGCAGCCCTGCTGTAATCACGATTCAACTGTCTATAGAACCCACTATAGTAAAATAACGAACTGCGAATGGCGCAAATTTGTCTCGCGCCATTCGCAGTCTGAGTTTGATAACAACGGTTTAGAACTCGGCGTTGTTGGGTGTGCGGGGGAAGGGGATGACGTCGCGGATGTTGGTCATGCCCGTCACAAACAAGACCAGACGCTCAAAGCCCAGACCGAAGCCTGCGTGAGGCACAGTACCGAACTTGCGAGTCTCCAGATACCACCACATGTCCTTCATTGGAATGCCGCGGCGCTCAATTTCGCCGATGAGCTTGTCGTAGTTCTCCTCACGCTCGCTGCCGCCGATGATCTCGCCGATCTGTGGGAATAGTACATCCATGGCGCGCACCGTCTTGCCGTCATCGTTTTGCTTCATATAGAAGGCCTTGATCTCGCGAGGATAGTCGGTGAGGATGACTGGGCGCTTGAAGTGCTGCTCGACTAGGTAGCGCTCATGCTCGCTCTGAAGGTCGACACCCCACTTGACAGGGAACTCAAACTTCTTGCCCGACTGCTCCAGAATCTTGATGCCCTCGGTGTAGGTCAGGCGCACAAAGTCTTGCTTGAGCACGCCTTGCAGGCGATCGATGAGCGTGTTGTCGTACATCTGGTTCAGGAACTCGATGTCGTCCTTGCAGTGGTCCAGTGCATACTGCACGCAATACTTGATGAACTCCTCGGCCAGGTCCATGTTGTCGGTGATGTCATTGAACGCCACCTCGGGTTCAATCATCCAGAACTCGGCCAAGTGGCGGGGAGTGTTGCTGTTCTCGGCACGGAATGTGGGACCGAAAGTGTAGATGGCGCCCAGCGAAGTCGCTCCCAGCTCGCCCTCAAGCTGGCCGCTCACGGTCAGGCTGGTGGGCTTGCCGAAGAAGTCCTTTGAGTAGTCGTTGCTGCCGTCCTCGTTCTTGGGCAGGTCACCCAGGTTGAGCGTCGTCACCTGGAACATGTCGCCTGCACCCTCGCAGTCGCTGGCGGTGATGAGCGGCGTGTTCATGTAGAAGAAGCCCTTGTCGTTGAAGAATTTGTGGATAGCAAAGGCCAGGTGATGACGGATGCGGAACACAGCTCCGAAGGTGTTGGTGCGCATGCGCAGGTGAGCCTTCTCACGCAGGAACTCCAGCGTGTGTCCCTTCTTCTGCAGTGGATACTCGTCGGGGTCAGCTGTGCCATAGACTTCGATGGTCTGGGCCTGCACCTCGACCGACTGCCCCTTGCCCTGCGAGGCAACGAGTGTGCCCTCGACGTGCAAACTTGAACCAGTGGTGATGGGTTTGAGCTCCTCGTCACTGAATTTCTCCAGGTCGATGACAATCTGGAGGTTCTTGATAGTCGAACCGTCGTTAAGTGCGATGAACTGCACATGTTTGTTGCCGCGGCGGGTGCGGACCCAGCCCTTTACGCACACTTGTTCGCCCACCAGTTCGGGCGAGAAGATATCGACGATTTTCGTTCTTTTCAATGCCATGATTTCTATCTTTCTTTTTTCAGAGTTGAGTGTAAGCCGAGGCATGCCTCGGCCTACTATAAATTTATTCAAATGACCCTTGACGCAAGTAGTTGACCTCTTCCTGGGTCAGATAACGCCAGCGGCCGCGAGCCAGATTCTTCTTGGTCAGACCGGCAAAGTAGACACGGTCAAGCTTGACCACGCGGTAGCCCAGCGACTCAAAGATGCGGCGAACCACACGGTTGCGGCCCGAGTGAATCTCGATGCCGGCCTGCTTGCGATCGGTCGTCGAGACATAGCTCACTGCATCGGCATGGATGGGGCCGTCGTCCAGCTCCACACCATCGGCGATGTGTTGCATGTCTTCCTCGCTGATGGGCTTGTCGGTCCACACTTGGTAGATTTTCTTCTTCACATACTTGGGATGTGTCAACTTCGAGGCCAGGTCGCCGTCATTGGTCAGCAGCAGCACGCCAGTGGTGTTGCGGTCAAGACGACCAACAGGATAGATGCGCTCCTCACAAGCACCCTTGACCAGGTCCATCACTGTCTTGCGGCCATTGGGGTCATCGCTGGTGGTGACGCAGTTCTTGGGCTTGTTGAGCAGGATGTAGCACTTCTTCTCGGTGGCCACGGTGCTGCCGTTATATTCCACAATATCCTTGGGAGTGATCTTCACGCCCAGTTCGGTCACGACCTCGCCGTTGACCTTGACTTCACCGTTCTGGATGAGCAAGTCGGCCTCACGGCGCGAGCACACGCCGGCATTGGCCATAAACTTGTTCAGACGAACCTCCATGTTGGGGTCGATGATGGGCTCTTCATACTCTACAGGCTTGGGGCGGG
>Ga0310695_10014130_pt1 | contig 10844 bp, 10 predicted proteins | sample RumenRJG_04DNA_FD_203882 | JGI IMG/M metagenome (GOLD analysis project Ga0310695, IMG submission 203882) | Bovine rumen microbial communities from Lethbridge, Alberta, Canada - RJG_04 (v2) (version 2) | ecosystem: Host-associated > Mammals > Digestive system > Stomach > Rumen | place: Canada... | reverse complement strand
GCCGTCCGCGACCTGGGCGACAGGGGGCTGCACATCGACCTGAATGTCTATGACGCCGCCGACGGCAAGCAACCCCTTACCGCAGACCGCATCGCCGCCAGCGACGTGATCATCGGCCCGGTAGATACCCTGGACCTGGTGCGTACCCTGACCGCCGCGCCCAACCGTTTCGTGGTTTCCCCCCTGGACCCGAAGGGCGTAGAACTGGTGGAAGATTACAGGAACCTCATCCACGCGCCCACCTCCGCCGAATGGCAGTATGCCGAACTGATCAACTGGCTGGCCGATGAAAAGCAGGCGGAAGACCGCATCATCCTGGTTACGGAGAAGGGCGTTTCGCCCACCGCTGCCGCGTCCTACCTGAAAGAATCCGGCCTCCCCTATTCTACGCTTTCCTATGGCATCCTGGAGGGTCGGAACATCGTGGAGACCCTGAACGGGATGATGACCAAAGAGGGCGTCAACCGCGTGGTCGTCGCCTGCGAGCACGAAGCGTTCCTGGTGGATGTGGTCCGCAACCTCAACCTGCTCATCCATCGCAAGAACCAGGTGGTGCTATACGGACCCGCGCGCATCCGCTCGTACGACAATACCATCGATATCGAGAACCTGCACAACTTGAACCTGCACGTGTGCACTTCCTATTATGTAGATTATGACAGCGAGCCGGTGAAAGCCTTCCTGCCGGCCTACCGGGCCCTGTTCCGCTGCGAGCCTTCCCCGTTCGCCTACCAGGGATACGACATCCTCACCTATTTCGTCAATCTGATTTCCCGCCAGGGAGACGATTGGCCGAGCGCGCTGGGGAAACGGCGCGAGGCAGGCCTCCAGGCCGATTTCCTGTTCGGTCAGGTAGAGAAGGGCGGCTTCGCCAACGAAGCGGTCCGCCGCATTATCTATGAACCGGATTTCACCATCCGGCTGGTTCGCTGATTATTCGCCCAAAAGAACTTTGGCGTTTTCGATGGCGGCTTCCGTGATACGGGAGCCGCTTAACATTCGGGCCACCTCCGTAACCCGTTCTTCCCCTTCCAGGCGACGCATGGCCGAAACGGGGCGTCCCTGTGCATCGTAGGTCTTTTCTACTACGTAATGGGCCTTTCCCTTGGCCGCCACCTGCGGCAGATGGGTGATGGCAAAGACCTGCATGTCGGCGCTCATGGCACAAATCATCCCGCCCATCTTGTCGGCCACGCTGCCCGATACACCTGTGTCGATTTCATCGAACACGAGGGTGGGCATCTCCGTAAAACGGGCCATCATTTGTTTGAGAGAGAGCATGATACGGGAAAGTTCACCGCCCGACGCCACCTTGGCGATATCGCGGGGTTCTTCACCGCCGGCCGAGAAACGGAAGGCCACGGCATCGCTGCCGGCAGGGCCGGCCGGCGCCGGCTGCACGGACGTTTCGAAACGGCAGCGGTCCAATTCCAGGTGCCGCAGCGTCTCCTGAATGGAGGACGACAACGCCGGCGCCGCCTTCCGGCGGGCTTCGGAGAGCTTCCGACACAGGGTTTCATGCTCCTTTGCCACGGTATCGATCCGTTTCTGCAAAGCCGTCCGCCGGCTCTCCAGCGAATCGGCATCATAGAGGACTTCCGACAAAGCATCTCGCACGGCAATCAGGTCTTCTACCGTATTGCAACCGTGTTTTTTCAGCAGGGTATATAGCAGCGACAGCCGCTCTTCCACCTGGGCGAGCCGCTGCGGGGAAACCTCCGTAGCCGCGCCCAAATCGCTGACACTGGCAGCGATATCGTCCACTTCCAGGCGGGCGGAATCCAGCCGTCGGGCCAGGTCCTCCGCCTCGGGGACGAACTTCGATACCCGCTCCAGCGAGCGTACCGCTTCTTTCAAGGAAACATCTACCGGAGGGAGGGATTCATCCTGCGGAGAGAGGGCGTTTTCCGCTGCGGCAAAGGCTTCCCGCACCTCTTCGGCATGGGCCAGCCGCTGCTGCTCGGCCTCCAGGTCTTCCAGTTCCCCGGCTTGCAGGGAGGCCGCTTCCAGACGGTCGAACTGCGCCTGGTTATAGTCGCGCTCCGCTTCGCTCCGGCGGATTTTTTCTTCCAGTTCCGTCCGTTCCCCTTCCAACTCCCGCAAGGTCTTCCACGCCGCCCGGCAGGCAGCGAGGGTGTCCGCATCGCCCGCAAACAGGTCCAGCACGCCCAGCTGGAACGCAGGGTCGGCCAGCCGGAGGGTCTGATGCTGGGAGTGGATATCCACCAGATGGGCGGCGATGGAGGCCAGCACGGGAAGCGTCACCGGCGCATCGTTCAGGAAGGAGCGTGACCGCCCCGTCCGGTTCACCACCCGGCGGACGATGAGTTCATCGCCCTCGGCTTCCGCCTCGTTTTCCCGGAGGATATCCCGCAGGATTGCATCGCCGGCCGGCATCGAAAAGACGGCCTCGACCACGCAGTTCTCCCCCGCGGCTCCGACGACGGATGCATCGGCCTTGGCACCGAGCACCAGGGACAAGGCGCCCAGCAAAATGGATTTTCCCGCTCCCGTCTGTCCGGTTATAATGATGAGACCCTCCGGAAAAGAAACATCCAGAGAGTCTATCAGAACATAGTTCCTAACCTGAAGGGAACGGAGCATGGAAGGCTACTCGACCGCTTTCTCCTGGTCTTCAGCCGTGCGGTAAATCACTTCACCGTCCTCGAATTCGGAGATCGCCACCAGGCCCGGCTTCGGCAGGCGCTCGTAGTATTTGGAGATCTCAATCTGCTCGCGGTTCTCGAATACCTCGTCCATGGTGTCGCGGTCGTTCTTGAAGTCCTCGAGTTTTTTGGTGAGTTCCTTTTTCTCTTCAGCGGCAATCATATTGGCACGCTTGTACAGGATAACGACCGATTCATAAATGTTGCCCGTAGGAGCGGCGAGGTTTTTAACGTCCCGCGTAATCGTGTTCGTCGGGACTTTCTTTTTAATGTCCATATTGTGTTTGAATTTTTGTTTCTATAAGTGGTACGGACCGGCTAGAGCAAAAAGTTTCATTTTTTTTCTTCTTTGCCCAGCAGCTTGCGCTCGCGTTCGAAATCCTTATCCTTTTCCTTCAAGTCTTCCTCGGTGCCTTCATAGCGTCCCAGGGCCCGCTGGGTGCGACGGTACATCACGTCCAGCTCGCGGCGGTACTTGGATTCGGGATTCTCGCCTATAAAATTATAATAGTCGTCCACAAAGGTGAGATAACGGTCTTTCTGCTTCTCGGGAACGCTGAAATACGCATACTTGTACGAGGACATGGCAATATAATACAGGATGTCTTCCCGGTAAATATTGTCGGCATTATCCTTGATGATGTTGCCGAAAGCCACGCGGGAGGCCTTGTAATCCTCCATCTTATAATAGAGTTTCGCCCCCTCATAGGCCTTGCGGTCCAGACGGCCGCTCAGATCCCGGAGCATGGTCTTGCAGTTCTCCATGTGCGGGTTGTTCGGCCGTTCGCGAATATACTCGGCGATGGCCGTAATGGCGGCATGGGTAGGTGTCGGATCCAGCTCGTAACGCAGCGTAGAGCGATATAGGCAGTCGATTCGCTGGAACTGGGCCTCCTCCGCGAACGGGCTTCCGGGATAGTTCTCCAGGAAGCGGGCGAAATTCGTCTCGGCCGTATAGTAGTCCTTGAAACGGTAGTTGCTCAAGCCCCAGTAGTACTGGACCGTATCGTCGCGTTCCGTACCGCTGGTAAGGACCGACAGCGACTCGAACAGTTGGGCCGCCTTGTTGTACTTGCCGCGGTTAAACATCTCGAAAGCGGCATTGTATTTCAAATCCGCATCGCTGCTGGACAGGATGGACTCATAACGTGACTTGCAGGAGGGCAGGAAAGCCACAAAGGCAAGGGCTGCCATGATAAACCCGCGCATTCTCATATCGCTCTTTGTTTTACTGATTCATTTTTTCCAACAGGAAGCGTTCGGCATCCAGGGCCGCCCGGCATCCGGAAGCCGCGGCCGTAATGGCCTGGCGGTATTTCGGATCCTGTACGTCGCCCGCAGCGAAAACGCCTTCTACATTGGTTTTCGTGGTCTTTCCCTCGGTGACAATGTATCCGTTCTCGTCGGTCTGCACCCACGGGGCAAACAGTTCCGCATTCGGATGATGGCCGATGCCGAGGAAGAAGCCGTCCACCTTGATATCAAAAACCTCGCCATTCTTGCGGACCAGGCGCACGCCGGTCACCCCATTCTCATCGCCCAGGACTTCCTGGGTGTTGCAATTCCAGAGGATTTCTATGTTGGGCGTAGCGAAAACCCGTTCCTGCATGGCCTTGGAAGCCCGGAAAACATCGCGGCGGACAATCATATACACCTTGTTGCAGAGGCCGGCCAGATAGGTGGCTTCCTCACAGGCGGAATCGCCGCCGCCCACCACCGCCACATCTTTGCGGCGATAGAAAAAGCCGTCACAGGTCGCACAGGCCGACACGCCCGCCCCGCGGAAACGGGTTTCCGACGGAAGACCCAGATACCGGGCCGTAGCGCCGGTAGCGATGATCAGGGTTTCAGCCTCGATCTCATGCTCACCGTCCACCGTGATGCGGAAAGGACGCTGGGACAAATCGGCCTTCGTAACGCTTCCGCGGCGGATATCCGCTCCGAAACGCTGGGCCTGGGCTCGCATCTGGTTCATCAGTTCATTGGCATCTACCCCGTCCTTGAAACCAGGATAGTTTTCCACGACGGTCGTGGTCGTGAGCTGTCCGCCGGGCTCCATGCCTTCGTACAGGACCGGAGCCAGCGAGGAACGGGAGGCATAGACCGCCGCCGTGTACCCGGCCGGGCCGCCACCAATAATCAGACAACGTATCTTTTCCATTGCGTGCTTGTTTTTCAATTTACAATCTTGCAAATATAATAAAAAATACGCCTAACTCTTGTATCGTCGAAAATAATTTGTAACTTTGCACTCCCAACATGGTGGATGTAGTTCAGTTGGTAGAGCATCGGATTGTGGTTCCGAGTGTCGTGGGTTCGAGCCCCATCATCCACCCCACGCCAACGCTCCCGGTATTCCGGGGGCGTTTCTTGTTTTCCCGGGCCCTTACTGCGCTTTTCCTTGCGCGCGTCGGCGGGTGGGATGACAAATAATCTGGATATCAATCGAGTCCACCCTATAGCCGCGCCAGCGGCGATGGTTTAGTCTCGATTCTACCAGACCCATCAATTCATCATCCAGGATGTCGCGATATTCGTGGTTGCGGATATCGTATAGATGGATGTGGTTATAGCTGTTCACATCGAAGAACATCTTGCTGCCAGCACTCATCCGGTGGCTGTAAATCCCCAGCAGCGCCAGTTGGGAGAGGATATTGTAGACGGACGCCACGGTGACCTTGGCCGTCCCCGCCTTCTTGATTTCTTCCGTAACCATATCGGCACTGGCGTGCCCGAGCTGCATCATGGCCTGATGGACCGCCAACCGCTGGTTGGTGGATTTCAAACCATGTTCCCTCAACAAGACACGAAACTCTTCCATGTCCGGCATTTTTCTCATCTGAAGAGCCATAATGGTGCAAATATACGTTTAATTTTGAATAATTCAAAATGATATCTTTCTCGGGCCGTTCAGAATAGGAAAGTCGAAAAGGAATGATTATCTTTGTAGGATTATTCAGGAAATAAAAGAACAGCATATATGGCAAAAGAAATCAAATTCTCCCTCGTTTACAGGGACATGTGGCAGTCCTCCGGCAAATACGTCCCCCGCGTGGACCAGCTTGTAGAAGTGGCTCCGGCCATTATCGATATGGGTTGTTTCGACCGCGTTGAGACCAACGGCGGCGCTTTCGAGCAGGTAAACCTCCTCTTCGGCGAGAATCCGAACGTGGCGGTACGCCGCTGGACGGCACCCTTCCACAAAGCCGGCATCCAGACCCACATGTTGGAACGCGGTCTGAACGCCCTGCGCATGAATCCCGTTCCGAAGGATGTACGCGACCTGATGTTTGTGGTCAAGAAAAAACAGGGAACCGATATCGCCCGTTCCTTCTGCGGCCTGAACGATCCGCGCAACCTCCGCGGCTCGGTGGAAGGGGCCAAGAAAGGCGGCATGATTTCCCAGGTAGCCCTGTCCATCACCCACTCCCCCGTCCACACGGTGGAATACTACATGGGCATCGTGGACAAAGTGGTGGAATACGGCGCCGACGAGATCTGCCTCAAAGACATGGCCGGCATCGGCCGTCCTACCTTCCTGGGTGAGCTGGTCCGCGATATCAAAAAGAAATATCCCCATATCAAGGTGCAGTACCACGGCCATACCGGCCCCGGATTCTCGCCCGCTTCCATGCTGGAAGTGGCCCGTGCCGGCGCCGACTACCTGGACGTAGCGGTGGAGCCGCTTTCCTGGGGAAAAGTGCATCCGGACGTGATTACCATCCGCGAGATGATGAAGGCCGACGGCTTCCTGGTGAAAGACCTGAACATGGACGCCTACATGGAGGTTCGCCGCCTGACCCAGAAGTTTATCGACGATTTCCTGGGATACTGGATCAACCCGTCCAACAAGGTCATGACCTCCCTGCTGGTGGGCTGCGGCCTGCCGGGCGGCATGATGGGCTCCATGATGGCCGACCTGAAAGGCTTTCAGGGTGCCATCAATGCGGCGCAGCGCGCGCACGGCCGTCCCGAAATGAGCCTGGACACCCTCATGGTCAAGCTCTTCCAGGAAGTGGAGTATGTGTGGCCGCGCCTGGGCTATCCGCCCCTCGTGACCCCGTTCAGCCAGTACGTGAAGAACACCGCCCTGATGAACCTGTTCAACATGCTCAGCGACAAGCCGCGCTGGACCACCATCGACAAGGACACCTGGGGCATGATCCTGGGCCACATGGGCACCCTGCCCGGTCCGCTGGCCCCGGAAATCATCGACCTCGCCAAGGAGAAGGGCCTGGAATTCACCACCTGCAACCCGCAGGACAATTATCCGGACGAGCTTCCCAAGTTCCGCGAAATGATGAAGGAAGAGGGCTGGGATCCCGGCCAGGACGACGAAGAACTCTTCGAGTTTGCCATGCATGAGCGCCAGTACCGCGACTACAAGAGCGGTATCGCCAAGGAGCGGTTCAACAAGGAACTGGCCGATTTGAAGGCCAAGGCAGGCGCCCCGATTGAGGTAGTGCGTCCCGTGGTGGAAGTGCCCCGTTTCGATATCGGCAAGTACACCGAGAAGTATCCCGCCGCCGTTCCGGTCCAGGCTCCCGCCAAAGGCCAGCTCCTCTGGCAGGTGGATGTGGACGATGCCTCTACCGCCCCCGCCGTGGGTACCGCCGTCAAGGCAGGAGACACCATCGGATATGTGCAGACCTGGTACGGCATGGAACCGCTCGTGAGCGCCATCGACGGCCACCTCATCGCCGTCCCGCTGGCGCAGGGCGCCGCTGTCGCCAAAAACGAAATCGTCGCGCTGATCGGGTAGATCACCCCATAAAATGAAACGATATCCCGCCCTGTTTCTATTGCTATGCCTTTTCCTTGCTCCCGCTTGCAGGGAAAGAAGGCAAACCGTGCGATTGCTGGACGGGATTCAAGGTTATGCCCAAGCGCATCCGGACAGTGCCCGGGCTGCACTGGAGAACATCTCTCCAGCCCTTCTGTCAACACCATCCCTCCGTGCCCGGCACGCTTTGATGCTTTCTACCGCACAAGACCGTATCGGGCTTAATGTCAAGCAGGATTCCTGTATCAACGTGGCCGTTGATTATTATAAACAGCACGGTTCCCGGCAAGATTGTTTCCTGTCATATTATTATCAAGGACGGGTATATGAAAATGCCAGAGACCATGAAGCGGCACTCAATTCGTATTTACTTGCCGAATCGTTTATCACAAATAAAACCCCTGATACATATCTAAGTTCTTTATATAACCACATCAGCGCCATCTACCAAAACGCTTTTGATTTTCCTCGCGCATTAACTTCCATACAAAAAGCAGAAGAGCATGCCCGGAAGGCCGGACTTACAGACTTCTCTCACTCTTTACAGATTCATACCGGCCGCATTCTTCTTCTGGAAGGATACCCTGAGAAAACCGATAGTTGCTTGGCGAGTCTGAAAGGAGCAAAGGTTTCTCCCATCATCTCCGCCCATCTTACTGCACTCATCCTGTTACGAAAATCTTTCCATCAGAAATCGAACCCTCAAATTGTAGAAGCTCTGGATTCACTTATAGCTTCTCACCAGAATCAAAGCATTCTTCCATGGAGCACGATTACCCAGGTATATGTCCGCAACGGGGCATCAAAAAAAGCCCTGGAGAGCCTTGACAAATTTGCAAATCAAAAGGGTTCTACGGACAATACGCGTTACTATGTATTAAAATCCGAAATTCTGGATAGCCTGGGGGATTATCGCAATAGCCTGGAAGCCTATAAACGCTACATTGACCTTTCCGATAATGAAGATCTCAAGCGATTCGGACAGGATACCCGCTTTTTGGAAGAAAGGCTTGCACGGCAACGACGGGAATCCAGACAGGCCCTTCTGATTTCGTTGCTGGCTTTTTTAGTATTATCCTCCATCATCGTAACCCTGTATTACTTCCGCAAAGCCAGACAACTCCATAAACGGTATTCCGAAGAATATGCCCACCTCACATCAGAACATGAGGAATTAAAAGCTTTGTACAATACTCTCACCGGCAACGCAGTAGACAAAGCCACCCGGGAAGCCCTCTCCAAACGGATCCATGCTATCGGGGCATTTATTTCACAAGAAAAACCAGATTCCTTGGATCGAGTTGCAGACCAACTCGATTCGTTAACCGAAAACCGGAAACAACTATTGGAGACCATCGGGCTTCTCTATGCTATCTATTATCCGGAATTTACCACCTGTCTCATTAATAAAAATCTATCCATTACAGAGATTGGCTTCTGTAGTCTGCTGGTACTGGGATTCCGCACGGGAGAACTTGGCGAGATTATCAACCGAAGCGGTTTTTATAATATTAGCAGCGCTATCCGGAAGAAAATTGGACTTGGTCCCAATGACACCAATTTGTCCATCTGGCTCAAACAAACTTACCAGAAAACCGGAGCATGAGACTTTTATAGCCGATATGAGACTTCCGTCTCGCCTACAAGCCATCCAAACATCTGATATACAATTAATTAAATGGTATTTAAAATGCTCATTTAATTAAACTTTTCATTTTTCGATGAGACTTTTTCACAAGTAATTTGCAAAAGTTTTTTTAAATCATTTGTGTAAAATGGATTGGACTCATGGTGTATGGAGATGACTATCCTTCCACGTATGTACAACATAATATTTGCGTTCCTGACAATGGTTTTGTATCTTTGGACGAAGACATGTTTGAGGGAATCCCAGATTCGGCATTCTGTAGTTTGTATGTATTGCGCGGAGACGTGGAGATGCTCAATTCAGATGGAGTATCTTTAAATGTCGTTGCTGAGACACATGACTCCTTAAACTTTGTCCTGATTAGAAATGTTGTTGAGAATGAAGAATAGCCTGCTTCTATTTTTAGGTGCCGTTTTCCTGCTGGCAGGATGCCGCAAGGACGGGGGCGACGAAACGCCGTCCCCCTTCCTTTCAATTCAGACAATATCCTCCCTTAAAGACAATAAGGATGTTTCCATCCGGCCGACTACCCATGATTTCTGGGTACAGGAGGGTCAACTGGTCAAGATTCATGTTCGCGATAATGAAGGGGACGGACAATCATACGCATTTCTCCATTCGGCAAATCGACTCACGCGACAATCATCGGATGGAAAGATTACGGATTATCGGCTGGACAATGAAGGAAATTGCATCGAAGTGGAGTATCCGGATGGAAGAATCGAGCCCATTGCTTACAACAATAATCGCCATCCGGTCCAATACGGCGAAGACGCTTATGAATGGCAAGACGGGAACCTGATTCGGGCCACCTGCCACACGGATTATGGCGTTATTTCATGGGATTTTTCCTATGAAAAGGAGAAAGTTAATCCGGCCGGTCCCCTCTATGACTGGTACCATATCTTCAACTATTTCTTTCCGACGGAGTTATTCGTCGCAGGCATCGGCGGACAGACCAATAAGCAACTGGTGTCAAGGGCCATCAGCAGTGAAGGAGACGAAATCACCTGGTCATATACTTTTGACAGCAAAGGTCGCGTCTCGACCAGCACCCTGATTTGGAATGAATTAACTGAAATCAATACGTACACTTATCACGATTAAACTCCTTTCAGATAAAGTCATGAAACCCTTGAATTTTGCCACTTGGTTACTCTTCCTCTTGCTATCATTCGCCAGCGGCCATGCGCAGGAACGCAGCAGCGAGTTTTTCGGAGGGCAGCGCTCTGTGCACTTGTCCTACAACCTGATGCCCGGAGATCAGGAACTCCTGTATTTCGGGCATGTCGGGCTTTCGTATGCTCTTTCAGAAATCCTTGGCCTCGGACTCGATATGGATCTGGGAAGGACACGTTTAAGGACACAGACAATTTCTAAACCGTTTCGCTGGGTATCTTCCTCCCACCGACCTCCAATGGCCGGTTCCAATTGACCGTAGGATTGTATGGCGGCATAGCGTTGGCAAAAGATTTTCAGAAAGTCTCCTTCCTCGGAGTGAAAGTCAATGGCGAATGGGTTAATCCCGTTGATTATATTAATGGGACCATAAATACATCAACAATTAATACCACTCAAGGCAGTATTGATAATATTATATGTCGTTAAATTATATTGATTATTTAAGTTTCGCAAGTGATTTAGGCCGCCAGTTGTAGGGCCTCGAAGGCTCGTCGGACGGCATTGAGTTCTTTGTTATTGTTGTTAATGATGGCACGCATCATCTCGTCCTGGTCGAAGTTGAAGG
>Ga0310695_10014128_pt1 | contig 10845 bp, 10 predicted proteins | sample RumenRJG_04DNA_FD_203882 | JGI IMG/M metagenome (GOLD analysis project Ga0310695, IMG submission 203882) | Bovine rumen microbial communities from Lethbridge, Alberta, Canada - RJG_04 (v2) (version 2) | ecosystem: Host-associated > Mammals > Digestive system > Stomach > Rumen | place: Canada... | reverse complement strand
TTTTTCTTTTCATCAGAAAGCAATTCGTCCCACTGCTCAAGGCCGTAAAGATGCGGAGCATCTGCATTGAGCATATTGAGATACAGTTTTTCAAGATCGATATCCAGAGAGATATCGGATGATTCGTCGATCTTTTCCAGATCGTCTTCTGTCATCTCATTCTTGAGAGAAGTCGTGATGCCGTCTAAAAAACCCATGAAAAGAACAGGCTCGACCGCAAACTGCTCTATCAGTTCACCTACATTTCCTTCAAATTTATCATTTGGATGCTCCAGAATGTGTGAATACAGTTTTATCTCTGTATCGCAATAGCGTTTCCAGAAATCCTCTATCGTTGCATCAGTCTGACTGTTCGTAAGATCCTTCCATTCAGTAAATAAGCTCATTTTTTATTTCCCTCCATTAATTCATGCATTGTTTCTTTCAGCTCTTCTGTTGCTATCTGTACGATATCGCCCGCAACTGCGCTTCCCGTGGGCAGAGGACCTGCACCCTTTCCATAGAACATCAGATCATCCACTGCATTTCCCTTGAGAAATACTGCGTTGAATTCATTCTTTACACCAGCCAGCGGGTGATCTTTCGGAAGCCTCATCGGCTTTACACTGTAGTCAAGACGGCTGCCGCGGTTAGTTGCACTTGCGATCAGCTTTATGACTTTGCCTTCTGCATCAGCTTCTTTTAATTCTTCCTCAGTGATCTTAGTTATTCCCGTAGTAGGTATGTCCTTTGGATGTATGTGGTGGTCAAATGCCAGAGCCATAAGTATAGACAGTTTGTTTGCAACATCTATGCCTTCGACATCAGCTGTCGGGTCTGCTTCTGCAAAACCCTTTTCCTGAGCCTGCTTTAAGGCTTTTTCATAAGACAGACCATTTTCGGCCATCTGTGTCATTATGTAATTTGTGGTTCCGTTAAGAATTCCGAGGATCTCTTCAAATCTGTTAGCACGCAATACTGACGTTATTGAACTGAGCACCGGAATTCCTCCTCCGACGGATGCTTCCATACGAAATTGCACATGATTGTCTGTCGCCGTCTGATGCAGCACATCATAGTTCGCGGCTACAGCTGCTTTGTTAGCTGTTACTACATGCTTGCCGTATTCCATGGCACTGAGCATATAACTGGTTGCCGGTTCGATACCTCCGAGCACCTCCACCATTATATCGATATTCGGATCTTTGATTATGTCGTTCACATCGGATGTATATTTACTGAACGGTACATCGATCGTTCTCTTTTTGTTGATGTCATTGACAAGGATCTTGACGATGTCGATCTCAGTTCCGACTGCAGCGGTGATACGGTCACGATTCATCATCAGCGTTTCATATGTTCCTGTACCCACATTGCCAAATCCAAGCAATCCTACATTTATAGAATCCATGTGTTCGTAAGCGATCCGCACAGCGCGGATCACATCTCCTTTCTCTGATATTTTCTTACCTCTGCAATAAAACGCATTATAACGTATTTTTGCCGTTTTGTCTTGTAATATTTTTCTTTCCGGGCCAAAAGAAAACCGCTCAGGCAGGCATGATTTGAATAACGTTTAACCAATTGTATTTCTTAAACAGATCCATCCCAGTGAAAAAGAATACCAAATCAAATATAAATATCGGTTTTTATCGCAAAAATTCCTTTATATATTGACAAATATTCGTGCTTCTATATAATAATTGTTGAAAAATCAAACTAATCCAGTCGAAGTAATGTGGAGATTTGTATTTTACAAAACCGAAGGTGAAAACACAGACAGTACCCGTTGTCTTGTGAAGCTCTCAGGTAACAGGACACATTGCGGATGGAACTCTGGAGAGACCCTCAAAAAAGGACGGGCACCGAAGAATAAGAGATTTCAGGTACAGCACAGAGCTTAAGGGCACGTGGTTTATAATATGCCAAAGCTCTGTTTTTTTAAGAGCTACATTTTTTAGAAATAACGTGATCTGTTAACGAAACATTTAACGATGAAAGGAGAAGTAAAATGCAATTATCAGACAGAGTACAAAAGATGCAGGGTTCGCCGATCAGAAAGTTCAATCCGATCGCTATCGCTGCCGAAGAAAAAGGCAAGAAGATCTATCATCTGAACATAGGTAACCCGGACATCCAGACACCTCCGTGCTATCTGGAAGCCATCAAGGCTTATAACGCTAAAACTATCGGATATGCCGAGTCACCGGGAGATGTCAATCTTCAGGATGCTATCATCGACTACTTTGCACAGTATGATATCAAACTTACAAGACAGAATGTACTCGTGACAAACGGCGGTTCAGAAGCTCTGAGCATGGCTTTCAATGTAATACTTAACGAGGGTGATGATGTTCTGATCCCTGAACCGTATTACACAAATTATCACACATTCGTAACAGCCAGCGGCGGCAGCGTTGTTCCGGTCCAGACAACTCCGGAAAACGGATATGAATGGGCTACTGAGGCTCAGCTCGAAGCAGCGGTCACACCAAACACAAAAGCCATTGTCTGCATCACACCGGGCAACCCGACAGGCCGTGTAATGACACTGGACGAAATGAAGATCGTTGGCGAATTTGCCAAAAAACATGATCTTTGGATCATTGCAGACGAAGTTTACAGAGAGTTTGTTTTTGACGGCAAAAAACCCACATCACTCGGAATGCTGGACGATATCGCAGACAGAGTCCTGATCGTTGACTCTATCTCAAAACGTTACTCAACATGCGGCGGCCGCGTAGGTATTCTTGTTGACAGAAACCCTGATTTTCACGATGCTGTCATGAAGATCGCCATGGGAAGACTCTGCGTGCCGACTCTGGAAATGATCGGAGCAACAGAGCTGTATCGTCTGCCGATGTCATACGTCGACAGCGTAAGAGCTGAATACGAAGCCAGAAGAGATGTCGCTTATGAAGAACTCATGAAGATCCCGGGCGTTGTATGCCAGAAACCGGGCGGCGCATTCTACATGACGATCAAACTTCCTGTAGAAAGTGCTGAAGACTTCCTGATATTCATGCTCGAAGAATTCGAAGACAACGGTGAATCAATGATGTTCACACCTGCTGCAGGATTCTATGCTACACCGGGCAAGGGTATTGATGAGATCCGTATAGCTTATGTTCTGTGTCAGGATGACATCAGAAGAGCTATGGAACTGTTGAGACTGGGCATCGAAGCTTACAAAAACAGATAACAATCAATAGTACCTATTGTCAGAATACCAACTCTGCACACCATAACAAACTGACCTCCTGAACGTCAGACCTGTTCTCTGACCGAAGGAGGTCTTTTTTAGTATCGTCTGTTCGCTCATTTCAAAAAAATGCTGTTCTGTACATATGATTCATGTTATCATTTCATTCGTCCGGTAAATCAGAATGTATTCATAATAACTAATTTATATCAGAAAGAGAAAATAATGGCACTTCACATAGTAATGGTCAATCCGGAGATCCCTCCGAACACAGGAAACATAGCCCGCAGCTGCGCGGCGACTGGCAGCGTGCTTCACCTCGTAAAACCACTGGGTTTTTCGATCGACGACAAACATCTTAAAAGAGCCGGCCTCGACTACTGGCCGTATGTAAAACTCGAAGTCCATGACTGCCTTGATGATTTCATGGAGCAGTATGACGGCAGACGTATGTTTCTGGCAACGACAAAAGGCACCAATATGTATGCAGATGTCAGCTACATGGATGAGGATATGATATTGTTCGGCTGCGAGACAAAAGGCCTGCCGCGTGAATTTATCTCAGAGCATGAGGATATGAGTATCCGCATCCCCATGAGTGAAGAAACCAGGCTGAGATCGTTCAACCTGGCAAATTCCGCAAATATTATTTTATTCGAAGCGCTGCGTCAGCTGGGCTTCCCCGGACTTGAATGAACGTGGTCTTTCTTCACATCATGACCCTTCCGGCTATGAACAGCACAAAACCGGCCAGCAACAGCGCCATAGCTATTTTGTTGCTCTTTTTTCCTCTTTCAGCCAGCTGAGCAGGATCATAAAAAATGACTTTTGTCGGATCGAGCGGGTCATAGTAAATATCTATTTCTGTTTCCGCGCTGCCTGCGGCAAGATGATCTGCATAAGCCTCCTCAGTTATAACGCCTGCTCCTTCATATTCATTATCCTCATGAATAACTCTGACCCTGATATCATAACTCTGGTTTTTCTGCCCGCTGTGATATTCAGCTGACGATTTATCCACCTCAATTATCTCGCCCTTTCCCTTTTTGCCATTCTCATTAAAATATACGGCTTCCATCGTCTGAAACCTTATCGTCACAAATATGATAAAAGCTGTTGCTATCATGGCGATACCGCACATTACCAAAATAATCATCTTTACTATTCTCCCAGTTTAAAATCATCTTTCTGTCTTTTTATTTTTCTGCGATACAGCCTGATCACCATTGTCAGTATGTAATCATATACAATGAACATCGCGATGCCGCCTGCAGCCAGCAACCAGACAGATGCATCAGGCAGTGTGATACTCTTAAAGAAAAGTTCTCTGAAGAAAGCATAAGCAACAAAGAACACTCCGCAGAACAGCGCGATCTTGACAGCAAACTGCGCGGCGCGGCTATGTATCCGCTCGGCATAAAATTTTATCAAAGGATAAGCGCCAAAAAAGAATACAAACGGCAATAGACCAAACTTGTTCGGAAGAATCGCAAAACCCAGAAGGCATGCCCCTGCATATACAAGAGCGCCGCCGGCAACTCCCCTCTCATCTGTCATTACGCAAACAAAAACGGAAGCCAGCGCATAAAGTGACAGCTCGGCTCCCGGCACAAACGAAGCAAAGTACAGAGAAATCACCGTCAAAGCTAAACATATCCCGCCAGTTGCTATCGTTTTTGTGTTACTGTTCATTCTATACTATCCTGCAAATCCATCCGCCGGAAAACACATTTTTTCCGGCTGCAATTATTACCGAACTTATATGCAATCACAGCAGCAGTCTGCACAGATGTAGCACTGGAAGGCCTGGCACAGCAGATCTTCATTCGTCTGATATCCGCGTCCGTATGCCTGTGTTCTGTATCCCTGTGAACTCATCATCAGGGAATTATATGCTCTCTTGTATTCTTCATTCATCGGATCCATGTTCATAGCCTGCCGGATCTTTGAAAGAGCATTGTCATACCATCCGCGCTTGTAATCAAGCATTCCGTCGAGGAATATCCATTCGGCATTCTTTATCGGGATGCTGCGCAGTTTCATCTCTGCAGCCGCAAGATCTCCTGCATCTAAATCACGCCTGATAGCCTGAAATTCTGCAGCATGATCACCTCTGTACTGACCTCCTGCACCGCCGCCCGCACTGCCGAAACCGCCGCCTGATCCCATGCGGCCGTTCATTATTTCATCATAAGCTTCATTGACCTCGCGCAGCTTTTCTTCGGCCAGGTCAGCCAGCGGGTTGTCGACATATTTGTCCGGGTGATATTTTTTCACCAGTTCTCTGTACGCATTTTTTATTTCTTCTTCGCTGGCATTAGGGCTGACACCTAATACCTCATATGGATCGTTCATTGTCTGGTCTCCTGTAACCTGCTATATAACGCTATCTTACATTGTTTATGTCTCTGCTCAGATCATACCATCTGTCGCTGAATAATTACTGAAATAATCCGGTTTATTCTTCCTTCGGCAATTCCGGTTTCGGGAGGCCTTTTCTCAGCAGTTTTTCCGTCTGCCTCAGCAGGCCCATATGGATTATGTTATCTATTATACTGGAATTATCGTTTGTTTCAAGTGCATCAGCTGCTCTTCCCATCTGATCAAGGTACATGAACAGATTGAATTCGACATTGCCCCTGATCCTGTTCCGGAAATCATCGTAGGGCTCTGCATCAAGATACTCGTGTCTGTATCTCAGCGGATTATAAACCTTGTTTTCAATATCGTCAATGACATCATCCCAGGCATCCATCAGATATATCCACTTACCCAGGTGATATCCCAGATCTGCCAGTTTTCTGTTGGTTTCGTCCGGGCGCTCCCTGCCGTCACAGGTGAAGATCGCCTCCATGATTTTCGCGAATGATTCAGCGACCTGATCGATATTGCGGCACCTGTCCTTTTCAAGTGCAGCCAGCTCAGCGAGCTGTGTTTCGATCTTTTCCACCAGTTCGGGATACATGTTCTTCAGTTCTGTGAACTTTCCTTTCATGAGTCCCGTTGCCGCCTTTGCATATATTTTGCCTTCATCTCTGGCATCATCCAGCAGATTGAACCACGCAAGGATCAGCATGACATCAGCAGCATAATCGATGCCTTTATTCCTTACGATCGTCTTTTCAGCTATGGGATGAATCAGACAATGCTCACGGGATATCTCATTCTTGTCATCGTTCACTCCGGCCATCACCAGCCCCAGAAAAGCAGCATCATAAGAAAGCACGAATCTGGGCAGCTGTCCGTGCCGTCTGGAAATGGATTTGCAGACGCCGCAGTAATAGCCGCTGTACAGTTCGAACTCTTTCATTTTCAGTTCCGGTTTTTCAATCGTAACATATCCGAGCATGTAGTTATTCTATCATACTTTTGCTCTGACCGACACAACGATTACAGATTTCTGGCCTTGCGGTTCACCACGCCTCTGATGTAGTTTCCAATAGATGTAATGCACAGCAAAGTAACTACCAGAAAGATACCCGGAATGAGTATTATCCACCATGCACCGGACAGCAGAGCTTTTTCGGAAAGGCTGAGCATACTGCCCCAGGTGATTATCTCGACCGGAAGACCAATCCCCAGAAAACTCAGTGTTGATTCCGAGACAATTGCAGAGCGCACGTTCATGACCACCATGAACATGATCGTGCTGATGAAATTCGGAGCAAGATGTCTGCGCAGGATATGAAAGAAGCTGCCGCCCATCATCTTTGAGATCAGCACAAATTCTTCATTTCTGATCTTGCGTACTTCAGTCCTTACCATCTTTGATATATTCATCCACCCCGTAATACCGATTATCAAAGTTATTCCTATAACATTTCTCTGCCCGATGGCAGCCTGCATAAAAACGATCAGCAGGATAGACGGGATGCTCAGCAGTATCTCGGTGAACCTCATCATTATCCCATCCACAGTCTCGCCGGCCATTCCGCTGATGGTTCCGTATACTACAGCTATGAATGTTGATATTACCGTTGCCAGAACACCTATGATAAGCGACCTGAGTCCACCGTACCATATCAGTGACCATATATCGCGCCCCAGTGTGTCTGTTCCGAATATGTGGCCGCTTCCCGGAGACATAGAGAGCTGATCAAGATACATCCTCGCAGGATCGCTTCCGGAAAGGACCGGCCACGCAAGGCAGCCGAGCATGATCATTGCCATAACTATGACAGATACCCACGGGAATTCTTTTATATCACGCATCGCGGATCACCTCGCTTTCGCCCATACGGCGGTCGATCCGCTCACTTATTGCCTGTCCGGCCATGTTGCCAACGATAACGATCACACCTGTAAGTATGACCAGCACCATCAGCATATTATAGTCATGGTACTTGGCACTTTCGAATGCCAGAGTACCTATCCCGGGATATGAGAACACCATTTCAATGATATATGTACCTTCAATGATATGGTTGATCGAGATGGCCATGATGCTGATCAGTGTCGGCAGCATGTTCCTGACGCAATGGCGCCACATGACCTGACGCCGGCTCAGTCCCTTGGCTCTGGCCAGTAAAACATAGTCTTCACGTATCTCATCGAGAAGTTTATTGCGCAGCATGTACGCATAATACCACAAATGGCTCAGCACCAGAACTGTCAGCGGCAGTATCATATGTTCAGCCCTGCTGGCTATGCTGTGTTCCTGTCCTATTGCATAAGCTCCGCTGCTCGGCAGCATATGAAGCGTCACGCCAAAAATCAATATGAGAACGAGAGACAGCCAGAATTCAGGTATGCAGCTGGTTATCGTCCCCGTTTTTATTATTATCCTGTCAAGAAGGCTCCCCTCCTTAAAGGCACATATCACTGCCACCAGCACAGCCAGGGCAAACGTCAGTATATATCCGATCCCTCCCAGCAGCAGAGTATTTATAAGCCGTCCTGAAATGACTTCTGTTACATCCTGCTTGTACTTGAATGAAATACCAAAATTTCCATGTACCGCCTCGTCCAGCCAGTCACCGTACTGCGTCACAAGGGATCCGTCCAGCCCCAGCCGATGAACGGCATGCTGTCTTTCTTCTGTAGACATCCTCTCGACCCTGTCTCCGTAATATGACGCAAGAGGATCACCCGGAGCCAGTCTGGACATCGCGAAAGTTATCACAGACAGCACGAATACCGACACTATCACTATGAGAAGCTTTTTGCCAAATGAATTTACTTTATCAGACAATACCGGGACCTCCCTTCATACATTCATGCTGCTTGCCCGGCATTAAAACAAAATGCCCTGATGACACTTCTGTCCACCACGAATCACACAGAGCCTCTTCATCCGCCCGGAACTTATCAATCACTCTTCCCTTCTCGTATGAAGGATCCGGCACCGGCACGGCTGAAAGCAGCGCTTTTGTATACGGATGCCGGGGATCGGCAAACAGCTGCTTTGTCTGTGCGAGTTCGACCATTCTTCCATGATACATAACGCCCACTCTGTCACTCAGAAATTCAACCATCGAAAGGTCGTGAGCAATGAAAAGCATGGACATGTTGCTGCTTTTCATAAGATCAGCAAACAGTTCAATGATCTGAGCCTGCACTGATACATCAAGAGAGGCCAGCGGCTCATCGGCTACCAGCAGACGCGGCTTCATGCCGTAAGCTCTTGCGATGCTGACTCTTTGTCTTTGCCCTCCGGAAAGTTCAGGAGGATATCTGTACATAAATGATCTGTCTATTCCGACCTCATCGAGCAGCTGTCCTATCCTTGCATCCAGTTCAGTTTTGTCTTTAAACACCTTGTTTATCTCAAACGGCTCAGCTATGATATCACGAACCGTCATTTTCTGATTCAGTGCTGAAGATGAATCCTGCGATATAAACTGCACATCACTTTTCTTCATTACAGTATCATCAAAACTGATATTTCCCGCTGTCGGTCCGTAAAGACCGAGAATACATCTTGCCAGTGTAGACTTTCCGCTGCCGGACTCGCCTACAAGAGCAAAGACCTCGCCCTGCCTGATATCAAAAGAGACATCTCTGACAGCATGAACGACATTCTTTCTTCCCAGCCTGAAATCCTTTGCCAGATTTCTGACCTGTAACAAAGAAGCTTTTTCCTCTTCAGCCACGCTGCCACTGCCATCAGACAGAACCAAAACATCTGCCCGGCCATTACTCTTCACACGAGGCAGCTTATGCATACTATGGTGCTCATGTGTATGCGAATGCATTTTCTGCAGCTGCATTTTTGCCTGTTCACTGTTTTCACTATACAGCCATGAAGCCACTTTATGCGTTTGTGTCAGGTCAAAGAATGGTGGTTCCTCCACAAAGTCTATGTCCAGCGCAAACGGATTTCTCTCTGCAAACGCATCACCTTTAAAACCTTCTTCCAGCAAAGGCGGCGCACCCGGTATGGGATGAAGACGCCCGTCATATGCATAAGCCGGCAGAGCATGCATCAGCCCCCACGTATACGGATGTGCAGGATGATCATATATTTCCTGCGCCATGCCTGTCTCTATGATCTTTCCCGCATACATGACAGCGATCCTGTCAGCCACACGCGCCACAACACCCAGATCATGCGTTATAAAAAGGATCCCCATTCCTGTCTTGTCACGAATATCTGCAAGAATATCCAGTATTTCAGCCTGAACTGTAGCATCCAGAGCCGTTGTCGGTTCATCAGCGATCAGCAACGCCGGATCATTGGCAAGAGCCATCGCCAGTACGCATCTTTGACGCATTCCGCCCGACAGCATCCACGGACGAACGTCATATCTTTCATTTGCCCTGTCTATTCCGACAAGTTCCATCAATTCAATTACCCGGCTTTTAATATCCGCCTCAGATATCCTTTTATCATGCGCTCTGACAGCTTCTCCGATCTGACTGCCTATCGTGTATGTCGGATCAAGACTGGTCATTGGGTCCTGAAAAACCATGGCGGCTTCATTTCCCCTGATACTGCAATATTCATCATCTGTCAGACCTATGAGTTCTTTTCCTTTGATTTTGATGCTGCCTTCCGTCACTCTGCCGGTGGCGTGCAGCAGACCCATGACAGTCCTGCACATCACGCTTTTCCCACAGCCGGATTCTCCGACAACGGCAAAAATCTCTCCCCGCTTTACTTGCAGGGAGAGGTTTCTGACAGCACTTATTTTTTTCTCACCGGTATCGAATACTACGGATAAGTTTTCTATTTCAAGTACGTTTTCTGAATTCTTTTCTGCCATTTGATACACTTGATCTGTCTTTTTCAGATATATTACTTCAGTTTCCAGTCCTTGACGTTCCAGAAGATGCCGACACCGTGGTGCCCAAGCACTGTATCCTTTGTGATGCCTTCGATCTTCTTACCTGCGACATAATTTACATCCACATAGCAGAAGAATGTATAAGCCGGATCATCGACCAGTGCCTGCTGGAACTGTGAATAGTATTTCTGTCTTTCAGCTTTATCGCTCGTCTGGCGGGCCTTCGTCAGTGATTCATCAACAGTCTTATTGCTGTAAGCATTATAGTTATTTCCTTTTTCTGTGCCAAACACTTTATATGTATGGTCATCAGCATCGAACGGGCTGCCCCATCCGATCAGGAACGCTTCCTGGTTTTCCCAGTCGATCTCTGATTTGACCTCGTATTTCGCGTCAACACCAATATCTTTCAGCTGCTGGCACGCAACTGCAGCGAGG